>ENA-UESS01000419-UESS01000419.1-human-gut-metagenome-genome-assembly--contig:-NODE-419-length-18424-cov-16.049109_pt1 | contig 18424 bp, 13 predicted proteins | sample MGYA00243004_ERZ508005 | MGnify/ENA primary metagenome ERZ508005 (study PRJEB26167, sample SAMN06115471) | human gut metagenome | host: Homo sapiens | place: China:Guizhou | collected 2016-06-29...
CGCGGCGCGGGCGAAATCCTCTTCACCTCGATGGACCACGACGGCACGAAGAACGGCTACCCGTGCGACACCTTCGCGCGGCTGGCGGAACTGCCCGTCCCGATCATCGCCTCGGGCGGCGCGGGCACGGCGGACCACATCGCCGACGTGCTGACCCTCGGCCGTGCCGACGCGGCGTTGGCCGCCAGCATCTTCCATTACAACGAGATTCCGATACCCGTATTGAAGCGGGAGTTGAAGAAACGCAACATAAACGTCAGATTATAAAACCACTATGAAAATCGAAGGAAAACCGTTTTCGGCGTTCGACGCCGAAAAACTCCCCGGCGGACTCGTCCCCGCCGTCATTCAGGACGACCGCACCCTCCAGGTCCTCATGCTGGGCTACATGAACCGCGAAGCCTATGAAAAAAGCCTCGCCGAAGGCCGCGTCTCGTTTTACAGCCGCTCGCGCCAGCGTCTCTGGACCAAGGGCGAGACCAGCGGCAACTGGCTCGACATCGTGTCGGTGGCCGCCGACTGCGACTGCGACACGCTGCTCATCCGCGTCATCCCCCACGGCCCGACCTGCCACACGGGGTCGAAAACCTGCTTCGGAGAGGCCGTGCCCGAAACCGAAGGTTTCATCCGCTACCTGCAAAGCGTCATCCGGGGACGTCACGCCGAGATGCCCGAAGGCTCCTACACCTCGAAGCTCTTCAACCGCGGCGTGAACAAGATCGCGCAGAAGGTCGGCGAGGAGGCTGTGGAGACCGTCATCGAGGCCGTGGCCCAGAACCGCGAGGCGATGATCTACGAGGCTTCGGACCTCGTCTACCACCTGCTCGTGCTGCTCGAAGCCACCGGATGCTCGATCGCCGACCTCGAAAAAGAGTTGGCGCGCAGGCACTCCTGACCCCTCCCGGAAGCGTTCCGACACCCGAAAAAGCCGCTTCTGGCGAAAGAATGTAACGAATTGTTTGCTTTTTTCGCCCGAAGCGCTTATTTTTGCAATCGAACACCGTCAGCATCAGCGTCAAAGACTGCATGAAAACCGTAATCACATCCGAATACGAAGCCCTGTTCCGCCAACATTTCCGGCTGGCGACGCTCTATGCCGAACGCATCGTCGGTTCGGCACACGAAGCCGAGGACATCGTGCAGGAGGTCTTCATCGCGCTGCTCGACGTCGATTTCAGCCAGATCCGCCAGAAGGAGAGCTATCTCTACCGCTGCGTGCGCAACGCGGCGCTCGACCACCTGCACGCCCGGATGAAGAACCGCTTCTACGACATCAACTCGAAGGAGACGGTGCGCCTGGCCGCCGAAGAGAACGCCCCCGGCGACGAACAGGCTATGATCGAGCAGATTGCGGCCATCTACCGCCGGATCGAGGCGCTGCCCGAACAGGGACGCCGCATCTTCAAGATGATCTGCATCGAGCACAAAAGCTACGTCGAGACGGCCCGCCTGCTTTCGCTCTCGCTCCACACCGTGAAGACCCACATGTCGCGCTCGTTCAAAGCCCTGCGCAAAATATCGATGTTCTTCCTCACGCTTTTTTAGGTCCCGGACAGCCGGAATCCGCCCCCCCGAATCCGATTTTAATCCGACCCGATTTCGCCCCACCGCACCGAAAGGACGAAATCCCGATTCCGCTTTTGTATTACAATCCGTAACCCACCTGCAAATTTTTCACAAAAAAACGCCGGCATTGTATGTCCGGCGTTCGTTTTTTCGGTCTATTCCATAGGAAACGTTGTTTCCGGCCACACCGACCAACCTGAAAACACGGAAAACGACATGAGTTTCGAAAACCAGATCAAAGAAATACTCAAAGCCCGCCTCGAGGGAACCGCCACCGAAGAGGAACTGGCGATCCTCCGGGAGTGGCTCGACCGCTCGCCGCAGAACCGGGAGCTGGCGGAACTGCTGGAGGAGTCGGCGGAGAACCTTCCGCTGCTGGGCCGGATATACGGCTACGACGAACAGCGCGTATGGGGCAACATCCGCAAGGCGGCCCGACGCCGCCGGATGCGCATGCTGGCTGCCACGGCCCGGAAATACGCGGCGGTCGCCGCCGTGGCGGCGCTGCTGGCCGGCGGCGGCTGGTGGACGCTCGGCCGCCGGGCCGAACGGCTCGCACGGCAGGCTTACATCGAGCAGCTGACGCCCGGGGTGCGGGGCGCCGTGCTGACCCTTTCGTCGGGCGAGAACGTCGCGCTCGAAGCGGGCGGGCAGCGGATGCTCGTCGAACAGGACGGCACGCGCCTCGAGATCGCCGGCGAGGAGCTGGCCTACCACAAGGTGGAGGCCGAGCAGGAGATTCCGATGACGAACACCGTCACCGTGCCGCGCGGCAAGGAGTTCTCGCTCCGCCTCTCGGACGGCACGCAGGTATGGCTCAACTCCGAGTCGAGCCTCGTCTTCCCGGTCCGCTTCGGCGACGGGCCGCGCGAGGTGACCGTGACGGGCGAAGCCTACTTCGACGTGGCGCACGACGCCTCGCGGCGGTTCGTGGTCCACGCCGACACGGTTTCCGTAAGCGTCTACGGCACGGCGTTCAACATCTCGTCCTACGCCGACGAGGGCACGATCGAGACCACGCTCGTGAGGGGCAGCGTCGAGGTGCGGAGCGGACACCGCCGCGCAATGCTCCAGCCGGGCCAGCAGGCCCGCGTGGGGCGCGAAGGGGCTATCTTCGACGTGCGGCAGGTCGCCGCCGAAGATTACGCCGCCTGGACCCGGGGACTGTTCACCTTCAACGACGAGACGATCGCCTCGATATGCCGCAAACTCTCGCGCTGGTACGGCGTAGAGATCGTCCCGCGGGGCGTCGACGCCGACAAGGTGCGCTACACGGGCGTCGTGAAACGCTACGAAACCTTTGCCGAAATGGCCCGTCTGCTGGCGCGCACCGATCAGATACGCGCCGATGTCGAGGAGGGGAAGATCGTGCTCTGCATCGACCGTGACGACGATTGATGCCGGTTAGTTGGGAAGCCGCCCGACGGGGCGGCATTCGTGTCACTTAAAACACAGCTATTATGAGGAAACTTTACCTATCAGTATCGCACCGAAGGCCATGGCTTGCCGTGTGCATGTGGCTGCTGGCGATTTCCGTCTGGGGCGCGCCGCGGCAGGCGACGGCGAGCGAAGCCTACCAGCAGCGCAGGGAACGCATCTCCGTATCGTTCCGCAACGCGTCGCTGGCCGAAGTTCTCCAACGGATCAAACAGCAGACGGGATATTACATCCTCTATAATAGCGACGCCGTGCGGGGAATCGGCGGCATCTCCTTCAGCAAGGCCGACGCCCCGGTGCGCGAAGTGCTCGACGAAGCGCTGCGCGGCACGCGGCTCGAATACTCGATCGACGACGACACGATCGTGATCCGTGTCCGAAGCGGGGGGGGGAACGCCTCCGCCCCGCAGAAAGCCCCGGACAAGGTCGTCAGCGGACGTGTGACGGACACGGCCGGCGCGCCGCTCGTGGGCGTGAACATCCTGATCCAGGGGACCGCCACGGGAGTCGTGTCGGGGTCCGACGGCGGATTCTCGATCCGCATGCCCGAGGGCCGCGACAACCTGATCTTCTCCCACATCGGCTACGTCTCGCAAACGCTTCCCTCGGCACAGACCAGACTGGTCAGGCTGGTGCAGGACGAACAGGAGATCGAAAACGTCGTGGTGACCGGCATCTTCACCCGCAAGAAGGAGAGCTACACGGGTTCGGCCACGACCATCACGTCGGGCCAGCTGGCCCGCGTGAGTAACCGCAACGTCTTCGAGAGCCTGAAAAACATCGAGCCATCGCTCTACATCATGGACAACACGCTGATGGGCTCCGACCCCAACACGCTGCCGGACATGCAGCTGCGCGGTATCACCACCTTCCCCTCGGAATCCACGGGCGTCAATATCAAGGGCAACTACCAGAACCGCCCCAACCAGCCGCTGTTCATCCTCGACGGGTTCGAAACCACGGCCGAGAAGGTGATGGACATGGACATGACCCGTATCGAGAGCATCACCATCCTCAAGGACGCCGCGGCCAAGGCGCTCTACGGCTCGAAGGCCGCCAACGGCGTCATCGTCATCGAGACCAAACGCCTGGCCGGCAATCAGGAGCTGGTGACCTACACCGGAAGCATCGAGGTGTCGATGCCCGACCTGACGAGCTACAACCTCTGCAACGCCTGGGAGAAGCTCGAGGCCGAGCGCATCGAGGGCGTCTACACCTCGGCGAATCCCCAGACGCAGGTGGATCTCACCAAACGCTACAACGCACTCAAAGCGCAGGTGCTCGGCGGACTGGACACCTACTGGCTCGCAAAACCCCTGCGCACGGGCGTCGGCCACAAACACACCCTCTCGGTCGAACTGGGCGACAGCCGCAAGCTGCGGGCGATGATCGACTTCTCGTACAACAACGTGGCGGGCGTGATGAAGGGTTCGGAGCGCACGGTGCTCTCGGGCGACGTGAACGTTTCGTACCGCAAGAAAAGCTTCCTGTTCCGCAACATATTGAGCGTCAGCAACACCAGGAGCGACAATTCGCCGTGGGGCGATTTCGGGGACTACGCCCGGATGAATCCCTACTGGAGCGCAGTCGATCCCCAGACGGGCCAGATCGCCCGCTGGGCCTACGACGAAGTGGCCAACCCGATGTACGACGCCACGCTCGGAACGCTCGACCGCGAGACCTACACCAGCGTGACGGACAACTTCTACGCCGAATGGCAGGCCACCGAGGCGCTGAAACTCACCGCCCGCCTCGGCATCGCCGTAAAGCGCAGCGACGCCGACGAATTCTATCCGGCCAAGCATTCGAAATTCGCCACCTCGGCCTACGAAAGCACGAGCATGCAGCTGCGCAAAGGCTCCTACCAGCTCGACAACGGCAAGAGCAGCGACATTTCGGGCGAAATCTACGCCAACTACGCCAAAAACTGGGGCAGGCACTACCTCTACGTCAACGCCGGCGGCCGGATCGCCGAAAACACGTACAGCGCCTACCAGCACTACGCCGAGGGATTCCCCAACAGCCAGACGGCCGACATCACCTTCGCCCGGCAGTACGCCCAGGACAAAAAGCCCGTCGGCATCTCGTCGATCACGCGCGAAATCAGTTTCCTGGGAACCGCGTCGTACAGCTACGACGACCGTTACAACGTCGACCTCACGTTCCGCGAAAGCGCCTCGTCGCTCTACGGCGCCGACAACCGCTGGTCGTCGGCATGGAGCGCCGGCGTGGCGTGGAACCTCCACAACGAACCCTTCCTGCGCGATCAGGACGTTTTGAAACAATTCAAGATCCGCGCCTCGGCCGGACTGACGGGCAACCAGAACTACGACACCAACGAAGTGCTGGCCACCTATCTCTACTACACCGGGGCCACCTACCACGGACAGACGGGCGCCTACCTCTCGAAGATGCCCAACCCCGCCCTCAAATGGGAACAGCGCATGGACTACAACGTGGGCGCCGACATTACGATCCACCGCGCAACGATCGCCTTCGACTACTACAACTCGGTGACCGAGAACATGCTCACCGACGTGGCAATCCCCACCTCCACGGGTTTCGACACCGTGAAGGACAACCTGGGCAAGGTCCGCAACCGCGGCATCGAGGCCAAATTGAGCTATACGCTCTGGCAGGGCAAACAGGGCTTTTTCAACCTCTTCGGCTCGATCGCCTATAACAAGAACATCATCATCAACCTCTCCGAAAGCCTCAAGGCCTACAACGAAAAGATGATGGCCCAGGCGCAGGACAAGAGCAACTCAACGCCCGTGCTGATCTATCAGGACGGAATGCCGATGAACGCCATCTGGGCCGTGCCGTCGCTGGGCATCGACCCCACGACGGGTCAGGAAATCTACGTCAGGAAGGACGGCACGCTGACCTACGAGTACGACGCGCAGGATCAGGTCGTGGCCGGCATCAGCGACCCCAAGTACCGCGGCAACTTCGGCTTCGCGGCCGAATACAAGGGCTTCGGGTTAAGCGCCACCTGCACCTTCCTCGGCGGCGGGCAGCGGTACAACACCACGCTGGTCAACAAGGTCGAAAACGTCGACATCCACTACAACGTCGACCGCCGCGTGCTCTACGGCCGCTGGCAGACCCCGGGCCAGAACGCCATGTTCAAGAAACTCGGCTCCTACACCGACGAAAACGGCAAGCAGCACGACGAAAAGACCCGGGCCACGACGCGCTTCGTGCAGGACAACAACGAGCTGACGTTCTCATCGCTGAGCCTCTATTACGAGTTCAACCCGCGGCTGATCAGCAAAATCCGCCTCAAGCGGCTCAAGCTGGCCTTTTACATGAACAACATCGCCACGCTCTCGTCGATCCGCATCGAGCGCGGCACGACCTATCCCTTCGCACGGAGCATGTCGTTCCAGCTGACCGGAACCTTCTAACACAAACCACCGAAGCCATGAAAAACAGCATCAAATACCTCCTTCTGTCCGCCGCAGCCCTCGCAGCCGTCTCGTGCGAGAGCTGGCTCGACGTGACGCCCCCGTCGGAAATCCGCGCCGAGGACCACTACTCCTCGGCCGAAGGCTTCCAGCAGACGCTCATCGGCTGCTACCTCGCCATGGGCGAAACCGACCTCTACGGCGAAAACCTGACGTGGCACATGGTCGAAATGCTGGGCCGCCAGTACGACGCCCGCAAGAACACCGCCGCGGACGACTACGACCTCGACCGCTACAACTACAAAACCACGAAATCCACCGAAGTGATCGAAAAGGTCTGGGAGAAATCCTACTCGGTGATCGCCAACGTCAACGACGCCCTCGACCACATCGACCGCCGGAAGGACGGACTCGACTCGGTCAACTACCGCATCATCAAGGGCGAACTGCTCGCCGTGAGGGCCTACATCCACTTCGACCTGATACGCCTGTTCGGGTGCAGCGACCTGGCCGGACGCACCGACCTGGAGAGCCGTCACACGGTCCCCTACCTGACGAGCGTCGACAAGGACGCGGCGCCGCAGCTGACCTACGCCGAGACGCTCCGCCGCGTGATCGCCGACCTCACGGAGGCCGCCCGCCTGCTGGAGATCGACCCCATCCGGGCCAGGTATCCCGAAAGCATCTATACCGAAGCCAACGTCGACAAATTCTACGATTACCGCTACATGCACCTGAACTACTTCGCCGTCAAGGCCCTGCTGGCGCGCGTCTGCATGTGGGAAGGCAGCGACGAAAACAAACACACCGCGCTGCTGGCCGCCCTCGAAGTGATCGACGACCCGGCATCGGTCGGAATCGCCGGCGGGCTGACGCTGCGCACGTTCACCGACTCCGCCAAGGCCCCCACGACCGAGATGTGCTTCCCGAGCGAACATATCTTCGCGCTCGGCGTCACGGACATGGCCAAGAAGATCGCAAGCAACCTCAACCGCGAATATTCGGAACAGGACCGCCAGTACCGCACGCTGTGCATCAAGAACTCGGTCGCCGACGATCTTTTCGAAATCAAGGGCGCCGGCATCTCCGACTGCCGCTACAAACAGCTCTACCACAACACCGACTACTGGCCCGAGGGGACCAAGACCCCTTCGAAGCTCTATCAGCAGACCTCGACGGGCGCCGACTACCGCCACAAGGACCTGATGCCGCTGATCCGCCTGCCGGAGATGTACTACATCGCCGCCGAGTGCCGCATCTCCGGTCCGGACAAGGACCTCGGCGAAGCCCGCAGCCTGTTGCAGGAGGTGCGCAAGGCCCGCGCGGTCTACGAAGAACTGGATGCCGACCTCGACGAGGCGGGCCTGATGGCCCAGCTCGAAAAGGAGTACCGCAAGGAGTTCATCTGCGAAGGCGTGGTCTTCTATTTCTACAAGCGGCTGGGCTACGAGAAACTGCCCCGCCAGAGCGACGTGATGAGCGGCAGCAAGGTCATCGACGACGCCGTCTACATGCTGCCCTACCCCGATTTCGAAATACAGTCGGGACGCGTACAGTAAGTCGAACGATTAATTGTTGAGAAGCATGAAAAAACTGATCTGCATACTGCTGGCCGCGGCGACGGCGGCCGGCTGCGAAAAGGACGACCCGACACGCTACGACATGTCGCAGGGAAGGGTCTGCTTCCCGGGGGCTGCGCCCAACGAAACGGCCGAATATCCCGGATACTCGAATTCCGACAGCACGTTCTACGCCTCGATGACCTTCAAGCAGCAGCCCGAAGGGGTCGCCGAGGCGGTGATCGAGGTCCCGGTGAAACTCATCGGCGGGGCCTCCGGCTCCGACCGGAAAATCGGCGTCCGCGTTCTCGAAGAGGGAACCACGGCACAGCCCGGACAGTACGAAATCCTCGGCGCGGAGGTTCCGGCCGGGAAGACCTACGGCGCCATCCGCATCGAGGTCGCCAAATCGGCCGAACTCGACACGCAGCAGCGCGAACTGACGCTCTGCCTGACCGATTCGCCCGACCTCCGGGTGGGACCGGACCTCTACCTGAAAGCCAACGTCTCGTGGCACAACATGCTGCCGCGGCCCGCGACGACCAAGCAGTGGTCCACCTACAACGCCTTCATCGAATCGGAGGCATCTTCGGGCAGCTCGTCGACGGAGGCTTACAGCCAGGCCGGCCACCAGCTGCTGCTGGACATCTTCGGCTGGGAGGTGTTCCCCGACTGGGGACCCGATTACAGCTACTACATCGACGCCTGGCGCGCCAGGGCACAGGCCTGGTACGACGAATGGAAGGCCGCCAACCCCGGGCAAAAACGCATCCACGAATCAGGCTCCATGAAGGGCCGGGAGGTAACGATCCGCACCAAGTAAACGACGAACGACCATGAGAAAACACACCCTATATCTGTTGCTGGCAGGCTGGGGCCTGCTCGCCGCGTCGTGCTACGACGACAAAAGCACGTTGCAGACCACCCATATCCCGCCCGTGGAGATCGAAGTGCCGGAAGCCATCGCCTCGCAGCTGACGGTGGTGCACAACGCACGGCTCGACATCACGGGCATCCGCATCACCAAAGACGGCCGGGAGAATCCCGAGGAACTTACCTACGAATGGACGGTGAGTCAGACCGACAACGACTCGGAGGCGATTTCGCTCGCCACGACGCGCGAGTTCCACGAAGTGATCGACCTGCCGATCTCCTCGAAAGGCTACCTGTTCCTGCTGACGGTCACCGACACCGCCCACGACCTGAAGTACCAGTACAAGTGGACGCTCATCGTGACGGCCCAATTCAACGAAGGGCTTGTGGTGGCCTACACCAAGGACGGAACCACCTCGGACCTGGGACTGATCATGCACCCGCAGCTGACCGAGACCTACTCGGGCGCGGAGCAGGGAACCGTCGAAAAGGAGCTGATCAGCCGGCGCAACGGCAGTCCGTTCCCCTCGGCGGTCACCCACATGCTCTACACCTACGACAAAACCGACAAGAAAAACATCCTCTGGGTGTCGACCGACGACGACCTGATGCGCGTGGAGACCGATTATTACGAAATCCTGGGCCATAAGGAGGATGCGTTCGTCTACCTGCCCGGAAAGCTCGACATCCGGAGCCTGCTCAACACCTACCAGTGCACGATGATCCTCAACGACGGCGACATTTACGAAACGCTGCTCAGCCGCGGCCGGATCTCGACGCCCGTCAGCGGAACCGAAACCATGACCGTCGACAACGGCGTCGTTTCGGCCCACTCCGCTCCGGGCAGCACCCGCAAACCCAGCACGATCTTCTACGACCGGGAACAGGGCAAGTTCTGCTACGGCTACAACCAGACGTTCTACGCCTGCGGCAGCGTGGGTTCGTCGCCCTTCGACCCGGGGAACGCTCCCGGCCTGCGATGCATCGCGGGCGGCATCAGCATCGACAACGCCACCCACACCCTGCTGATGCGGAAAGCCGACGGCAACCATGCGCTCTACACCTTCGGCAACTACTCCGCTTCGGCCGGCGCACCCGCCGCCAAGCTGATCTACGAAATCCCGGCGGAGGCCAACGCCTTCATCGCCGAAGCCGTGAGCTTCGTCTTCTCGCGATTCGACCCGATCCTCTACATCGCCACCCGCAGCGCCATCTACAAGGTGATCTTCACGACGGGCAGCGTCAATTTCGACCCGGCGCCCGTCTTCACGGCCCCTGCGGGCGAGCACATCACCCTGGCCCGCCTCTACCTGCAAGGCTACTACGCCATGGAGAACTACGACGGCTCGTCGACCCTTCCGAGCAACGCCTCGCTGGCATGGAGCAGCCGCGCGGTGACGGTGGTCACCTCGAAGGACAACGGGAACGACAAGATACACGTCGTGCCGCAGATCAACTTCGGCAGCGGACAGCTCGACCAGCTGAACGCGCTGGTGTTCGACGGCTTCGGCAAGATACTCGACTTCACCGTCGCCGGGCTTTACAAGTAGCCCGCACCGGCGTCGAAACACGCCCCATGCCGCAGATGTTTTCAGAGCGTCTGTGGCATTTTTTTACTTTTTTGATTATATTTGCCTCGGTTTCACCCCCGAAAAGCGGCGGAAACCGCCCAAAACAAAAAAAGCATCAGGACGGACCCGACAAATGCACAGCGAATCCAAACGGTATGATTTCGAACGGCTCTACATCGACTGCCAACCCCGGCTGACGGCCTATGCGCTGCGGTTCGTCAACAACCCCATCGAGGCGCAGGACCTGGTTCACGACTGCTTCATGGCGCTGTGGGACCGGCAAGCCCCCCTCGACCCCGAAGAGGCCCGCATGCTGCTGTTCGCCATGACCCGCAACCGATGCCTCAATTACCTGAAGCACAAAAGCATCGTCGACAAATACACGATCAGCTGCCTGGCCCGGGCGAAAATCGGGGAGGAGCGTCTTTACAACTACGATTTCTCCTTCGCCGAAAACGGGCATCCCTACCTGTACCAGGAGTTGGAACAGCAGATACAGCGTATCATGGACTCGCTGCCCGCACGCTGCCGCGAAGTGTTTTTCCTCAGCCGGTTCCAGGGGTTGAAGAACCGGGAAATAGCCGAACGGCTCCACATCTCCCTGCATACGGTCGAGCGGCACATCCAGCGCGCCCTGCGCATCTTCGCCGAAGCCCTCGAACGCGAACAATCCATTTACCTGCAAATACTGATCCTCGCCTGGCTGATGAACCAGCCGTCCTGAAGCCTTCCAGAGGCGAATTTCAAAAAATATGCGAATTTTTCCGGAACCGGGGGGGGGTAAAATCCGCCCCGATTGTTGTATGTATGTATGCGTACAACAACCGACCCCATGAACGAAAGCCTGAAAGAACTCGCCGTCCGCTATTTCGAAGGACCCATCGCCCCCGAAGAAGAGTGCGAACTCTTCGGATTCCTCGCCGCCTCGCCGGAAAACGCCGCCCTGATGCGCGAATGGGAACGCGAATGGAAGCAACGGCACGTGCCGTCGGCCGACGTCCTCCGTTCGCTCGCCCGGCTCAACGGAAAAATAGAACGGCGCGAGAACCGAATCCGCGCCCGCCGGCGCTGGCTGCGGTTCTCGGCGGCAGCCGCCGTGCTCATCCTAATCTCGGCCTTCACCACCCGGCACCTCATACACACCGAAGACCCCGTGCAAATGTTCTCCGTACAGGCTCCCCAGGGAACCAACAGCCGCATATCGCTGCCCGACGGCAGCCAGGTGTGGCTCAACGCCGGATCGACCTTGAGCTACCGGTCGGATTTCAACCGCTCGTCGCGCGACATCGGCCTTTCGGGCGAAGCCTACTTCGAGGTGGCCCGCAACGCCGACCTCCCCTTCCGGGTGCAGGCCCGGGGCTGCACGTTCACCGTGCTGGGCACCCGGTTCAACATCTCGGCCTACGACGAAGACCCCGACGTATTGGCCGCGCTGATGGAAGGCTCGCTGCAATTCGAATCGTCCCGCAGCACGGAAACGATGGTTCCGGGCGACCTGATCACCTACGACTGCCGGACGATGGAGGCGTCGCGCAGGCAGGTCGACACCGACCAGTTCCGCAGCTGGATCGACGGCATCATCCGCTACGACGCGATCTCCCTCCCGGCCCTGCTCCGGCGGCTCGCCCGCAAATACGACGTGAAGATCGAACTCTGCACCGACGCGTTCGACGACAAGACCTTCCGCATATCGCTCACCGAGGCGCAGAACATCGAATCAATCATGGGCGGGTTGTGCGACATCCTGCCGATCAGCGTCAGGCGCGACACCTGCGGTTACCGCGTCGACAGCCGCCCCCGAAAAACCGAACCCTGAAAAAACTTCTTTCCAAACAAACCTAAATCTTAAAACTTATGCATGTAAATCTCCTATTCAAGAAGATTGCAGCGTTGATCCCGTGCCTGCTGCTGACAGTCGCCCTCAACGCGCAAACCGTCACCAAAGCCTTCCGGAGCGTTCCGCTGAAAACGGTGCTGGAAGAGGTGGAGCGGCAAACCGGCTACTCGATCCTCTTCGAAAACGAGGACGTCGACGTCAGCAGGCCGGTCACGGCAACGTTCAAGGACGCGACGCTTCAGACCGTGCTCGACACGGTGCTCGACAAATCGCTGCGCTATACCGTCAAAGGGGGGGGGGAAACTGGTCACCATCTCCCGCCGCTCGCCGGTCTCCGCCCCGAAGGCCCCGAACGGGGAACTGACCGTCGCCGGAACGGTCATCTCCTCGGCCGACAACCAGCCCATCGTCGGAGCCAACATCTATGTTGAGGGCACGAACGTCGGCACGACCACCGACGCCGGCGGCAACTACAAACTGACCGTGCCCGCTTCGGCCAAGACGGTCACCGTTTCGTTCCTGGGCTACGACACCAAGAAAATCTCCGTCCGGGACATCCATCTCTTCAAACTCATCACGCTGGCCGACGCTTCGAACAAACTCGAAGACGTGGTGGTGGTCGGCTTCGGCGTGCAGAAGAAAGAGTCGCTCGTGGGCGCCGTGCAGTCGGTCAAGCCGAGCGACCTGCAAACCTCGTCGAGCAACCTCTCGACCTCGTTCAGCGGCAAGATCGCCGGCGTGATCGCCGTGCAGAAATCGGGCGAACCGGGCGCCGACGGCGCCAATTTCTGGATACGCGGAATCTCGACCTTCGGATCGGGACAGTCACCGCTGCTGATCCTCGACGGCGTGGAAATCACCAACCAGATGCTCAACAACATCCCGCCCGAGACCATCGAGTCGTTCTCGGTGCTCAAGGACGCCACGGCCACGGCCCTCTACGGTTCGCGCGGAGCCAACGGCGTGATGATCATCACCACGAAAAACGGCCGCGACTCGGAGAAAATGACCATCAACCTGCGCGCCGAGTTCGGCGCCTCGGCCCCGACCCGCGTTCCGAAGGTCGCCGACGGCATCACCTACATGGAGACCTTCAACGAGGCCCGCACCACGCGCGGCGAAAAGCCCTATTACAGCAACGAGAAGATCATGGGAACCAAACTGGGACTCGACCCCTACGTCTACCCCAACGTCGACTGGTACGACATGCTGTTCAAGGACTGCACCTTCAACCAGAACTTCAACTTCAACATGACGGGCGGAGCCAAGAAAATCGACTACTTCCTCAACGCCTCGGTCTACAACGAGAACGGCATCATGCGCAAGCCCGAAGCCTCGAAATTCGACACCAACATCAACGCCCAGAAATACCTGTTCCAGGCCAATGTCTCGGCCGACGCCACCAAGACCACCCGCGTGTCGCTGAAGATGAACACCCAGCTGCACTACCGCCACGCCCCGATCCAGAGCGTCTCGGACCTCTTCGCCTACGCCATGACCGGCATGCCCTGCGAATTCCCCGCGACGCTGCCCGGCGAGGAATCGGACACGTTCGTGCGCTTCGGAACCAACAACGCCTGGAACAGCGGCTTCTTCACCAACCCCTACGCCCAGCTGTGCCGCGGCTACGGCGACCAGTTCCGCGGCCACTTCACTTCGGCGCTGACCGTCAACCAGAACCTCGACTTCATCACCAAGGGCCTGAGCGCAACGGGCATGGCGACCTTCTACAACCGCGTCTACTCGGCCGTCTACCGTTCGTTCACGCCGTTCATGTACCAGCTGACCGACTACAATATCGACGAGGCGGGCAATTACAGCTACACCAGCAACTCGACCAACACCGGAACCACCTACCTGGGCACGACGCGCGGCAAGGACGGTTACCGCGAGCTGGCGTTCCAGGCCAAGATCGACTACGCCCGCACGTTCGGCAAACACGATGTCGGAGCGACGATCGTCTACATGCAGAAGGAGCGCAACATGAACATCTCGGACGAGCAGGAGTACGCCGCGCTGCCCTACCGCCAGCAGGGACTCGCCGGGCGCGTCACCTACGGCTTCGACAAACGCTACCTGTTCGAAGCCAACTTCGGCTACAACGGCTCGGAGAACTTCGCCGCGGGCAAACGTTTCGGATTCTTCCCGTCGGTGGCCGTGGGCTGGGTGATTTCGAACGAGCCGTTCTGGAAGGGGATCAAGGAACAGGTCAACCTGTTCAAACTCCGCGCTTCGTACGGGCTGGTCGGCAACGACGTGATCTCGAAGGATTATGCGGACCGCTTCCCCTACCTCACGACCGTCGACATGGGACAGGGCTACGACGTCTATATCGGCAACAACTTCGAGCGTAAGTACGGTCCCATCCTCTCCGTCTACGGCAACCCCAACGCCACGTGGGAGGAGAGCCGCAAACTCGACATCGGCGTGGAGATCGGCCTGTTCGACAGCCTGAACATCATCTTCGACTGGTTCAAGGAGAAACGCTCGGGCATCTTCATGCAGCGCACGTCGCTGCCCTCGACCTTCGGCATGTCGGGCATCACGCCGTGGGCCAACATCGGCAAGGTCGACAACAGCGGCGTCGACATCTCGGTCGACTACAACAAGGCCTTCTCGAAGGACCTGATCCTCTCGCTGCGCGGCACGTTCACCTACGCCCACAACGAGATCGTCGAAATGGACGAACCCAAATACAAATGGGCCTACCAGTACAAGGCCGGACATCCGATCAACTCGATCCAATGCCTGATCGCCGAAGGGCTTTTCAGGGACGAGGAAGAGATCGCCTCCTCGCCCTCGCAGGACATCTACGCCACGACCTACCCCATCCGCCCGGGCGACGTGAAATACCGCGACCTGAACGATGACAAGATCATCGACGACAACGACATGTGCTGGACGGGCAACCCGACCGTCCCGGAGATCATCTACGGATTCGGCTTTTCGCTCAAATACAAGGGATTCGACTGCTCGGCCTTCTTCCAGGGACAGGGCAAGGTGTCGATCCTCATGTACAACTACCACCCCTTCGCGACAGCCGCGACGCCCGGTTCGGGACTGATGCAGTGGATCGCCGACGAACACTGGAGCGAGGACGACCCCAATCCCAAGGCTCTCTACCCGCGCCTGTCGCCGCTGTGGAACAACAACAACACCAAGGCCAGCACGCTCTACGTGCGCAACGGCAAGATGCTGCGCCTGAAGACCGCCGAGATCGGCTACACCTACAAGAAAATGCGCGTCTACGTCTCGGGAACCAACCTGCTGACCTTCGCCCCGTTCAAGTACTGGGACCCCGAAAAGGGTTCGGGCAACGGCCTGGGATACCCGCTCCAGCGGACGTACAACCTCGGATTCCAGTTCAATTTCTAACCCAAACACAGCAAAAGACCATGAAAAAGATAATCTCCGCACTTTCACTGCTGCTGCTATGCTCCTGCTCCTACCTCGACGTGGTGCCCGAAGGCAAAGCCACCGAAGAGGACATCTGGAAAACGGAGGAGCAGGCCGAGAACTACCGCTACTACATGCAGACCTACATGCCCAACCTGATCGGGTACGACTGGTCGCCCGACCAGTTCGCCGGCGACGACTTCATCACCGGAGCGCGCGGCACGACCTACTATTTTTCGAGCAAGAGCCTGCTCTACGGCGAGGAGAACGCCAACCTGACCTATTTCGGCCGCTGGGCCCCGAACTGCACCAGCGGCGGCACGAACTACGACATCTACCGCGGCATACGCTACTGTTTCTACCTGCTGGACAACATCTACAAAGTTCCCGCAGTCTCGCAGGAAAACGCCGACCGCTACGCGGGCGAAGCGTGGTTCCTCGTGGGATATTACCACCAGTGCCTGCTCGAATACTACGGACCGATCGTACTGGTCAAGAAGTTCATTCCCATCGACGCGCCCGAATCGGAGATCCTCACTCCGCGGGCGCCATACGACGAGTGCGTGAAGTACATCGCCGAGTGTTACGACCGGGCCGCCGGGCTGCTGCCCGACGTGGTCGGCGAGTCCGAACTGGGACTTCCCACGAAAATGGCCGCGCTCAGCTACAAGGCCCGCCTGCTGCTCTACGCCGCCTCGCCGCTGGTCAACGGCAATCCCGACTACATAGGGTTCAACAACCCCGACGGCACGCCCCTGATGAGCACGACCTACGATCCGGAAAAGTGGAAACGGGCGCTGGACGCGGCAGCGGCGGCGATCGCCCTCGCGGACGAGATCAATCCCGACACGAAAAAGCCGAAATACGACCTCTACACCTCGGCCGATTCGAGCCTGCCCGACGACGAACGCGGCCGCAAGAACTACCACGACACCTTCGTCGAAGAGCCTTGGAACGGAGCCGAATTCATCCTGGCCAAAGGCGCGCAGAGCGGCATTCAGGCTTTGCAGCGCTACGGCGGACCGCGTTCGATCAAGGGCAACATGTCGAAAGGCTGGAAAACGACTCTCGTGCCGACGATGGAGGCCGTCGAGATGTACTACACCAAGAACGGGCTGCCGCTCGACGTCGACCCGCTGACCAAGGACGAGGACCTGTACAGCGTCGCCCCGGGCGACAACACCGCCCGCCTGCACCGCAACCGCGAACCCCGCTTCTACGCCTCGATCGGTTTCGACCGCGGCACGTTCGAGATCGACGACAAAATCCTCACGCTCCAGCTCCGCGGCGGCGAACTGCACGGTTCGACGCTCAAGGAGACCGACGAATACCAGAGCTGCACGGGTTACCTCTGCCAGAAATGGATTCACAAATCAAGCTCCTACAACCAGTCGAAGAACTCCTACAACTACCGCAAATACGCCTATCCCTACCTGCGGCTTCCGGAACTGTTCTACAACTACGCCGAAGCGGACTTCGAATACAACGGGTCGTTGAGCCCCTTGAGCCTCGAATACCTCAACCGGGTGCGCAAACGCTGCGGGCTGCCCCGCTTCCAGGATTCGTGGGCCTTGGTGGGCGGCATTCCCTCGGGCAGCGAACTGCGCAAGGTGCTGCACCAGGAGCGTTCGATCGAATTCCTGTTCGAAGGACGCCGTTTCCACGACCTGCGCCGCTGGAAGGAGGCTCCCGAGGTGATGAACAAGGAACCCCGCTCGTGGAACCGGGACGGCAAGACCCAGGAGGATTTCTACCAGGTGATCCCGGCCAATCAGGGAGGCCGCGTCCGCGTTTTCGAATCGCCGAAGAGCTACTGGCTGGCCATTCCCATGAGCCAGATCAACAAGAATCCCAACCTGGTGCAGAACCCCGGCTATTAACCCATTGTCACACGCCAAACAACAAGATAAAGAGATGAAAAAACTGCTCTGTTCAATACTCGTCGGCCTGGCCGCACTGTCCGTAACGGGATGCGACGACGACGAAGTGAAACGCCCCGATTTCGCCGTATCGACGGCCCAATGGACCTTCTCCCAACAGGAAGGCATGCAGCGCATGATCGTATCGGCCCCCGGCGCATGGACGCTGACCGGCATTCCCGACTGGATGACCGTGACGCCCGCGGAGGCGGCCGGTCCCTGCGAGATCACGATGACCTACACGACCAACGAAACGGGCGCACCCCGCAAAGCCACGCTGACCGTCACCTGCGGGAACGAAACACGCACCATCGGCGTGGAGCAGGAAACTGTCGTTCCGGAATCTGCGGCCGGCAAAGGCCGCAGGTAACCGCCCGCCACGACCCGTAACCAGAAAAAATGTCACAAATTCATACTGCTGTGACATTTTTTTATGCCTTCCGCGTTCGTTTGCTCCGTTAAAATAATTACTTTTGTAAAAATTCACGAAAGCATTCGCAATCTCTTTCCTTTGTAAAACGAAACTTCCCGTTTTACAAAGGGGACGAACCGGGTGATTTTCGGACACGACAACCGCCAATCAAGAAACCTCTAATATTGAACTTATGAAATCGAACCCAAGCCGCACCCTGTTCCGCACGCTCTTCGCGACGGGACTCATCGCAGCCAGCCTCTGCTCCTGCTGCCCCAAACACAACACCCTCACCCAGGCCGAAATCGCCGACGGCTGGCAGCTGCTCTTCGACGGCAAAAGCCTCGACCAGTGGAAAGACTTCAACGGAGACTCGCTCACGATGCCCTGGCACGTGGTGGACGGCTGCATCCAGGCCGCCGGCGACGGCAGCGACCTGTCGGG
>ENA-UESS01000458-UESS01000458.1-human-gut-metagenome-genome-assembly--contig:-NODE-458-length-17782-cov-24.244903_pt1 | contig 17782 bp, 15 predicted proteins | sample MGYA00243004_ERZ508005 | MGnify/ENA primary metagenome ERZ508005 (study PRJEB26167, sample SAMN06115471) | human gut metagenome | host: Homo sapiens | place: China:Guizhou | collected 2016-06-29...
GACGGCCGCCGATGGTGGAGTCCAGCAGCCGGAAGCCAAAGCCCTCCTCCGCCTCATGTATGATGCGCCATGCCTTGGAATAGGCCATGTCCATGCTCAGCGCCGCAGCGCGCAGCGAATGGAGCTGCTGCACCGCGTGCAGCAGCTGAGCTACGCCCGGACCGAAGCATTTTGCATCAGTGAACAGGCGGCAGGATAGCTTGTATGTCATCTTTCTTTCCATGACGTTATTCTATCAGGAGAATCAGGATACGTCAACAGGGATTGACCTTTTCCCGCTAAAGTGTTATCCTACAACAGACCACAGGGTGCTATACATTGGTATCAAACAGATAAGGGGCTGTCGCATGAGAGTTTTGATCCGCGGCGCGGGGGATATTGCCACCGGCATCGCCCTGCGGCTGTACCGCAGCCATATGCAGGTGGTGATGACGGACCTGCCCGCGCCCACCGCCATCCGGCGGACGGTGTGCTTTTCCCAGGCTATCGTGCTGGGGCGGACGGAGGTAGAGGGCGTTGCCGCCGTGCTGGCCGCCGACGCGGCGGAGGCGGAGAGCCTTCTGGCACAAGAGGTCGTCCCTGTTCTGGCCGACCCGGACTGCCGGTGCCGCCAGGCGCTGCGACCGGATGCGGAGGTAGACGCCATCCTGGCCAAGCGGAACCTGGGTACGGCCATCACCGACGCGCCGGTGGTCATCGGCATAGGGCCGGGGTTTACCGCCGGTGCGGATTGCCACGCCGTGGTGGAGACCATGCGGGGCCACACCCTGGGCCGCGTCATCTACGAGGGAAGCGCCCTGCCCAACACCAACATCCCGGGCCTCATCGGCGGCTACGCCGGAGAGCGGGTGCTGCGCGCTCCGGCGGACGGCATCTTCCACCAGCTGCTGGACATCGGTGCGGAGGTGAAGGCCGGCGACGTGATCGAAGTTCGTGAGTCCAGCCGCTCCTCTGCAAAGTTTGCAAAGCTGACTGGCCCCGAAGCTCCCGTTGTGGCTCTGCCCGCATGGCTGAACCGCGAAGCAGGTACTCTGAAGGGCGTTGTCGCAAAGCTGCCCGAGCGCAGCGACATCGACTACGAAGTCGCAGAGCACCTCATCGTCGAGCTGTACTCCAAGTAATCCATTAAGAAGGCGGGGCCTTCCCACTGGATGGCTCGCTTTCGCATTCTTTTCTTTGAAAGAATTCAATAATGGGCCGGCGGCTCCCGCCGGTTTGACAAGGAGGGCATAGATATGATGGAGATTGAACGTCCCAAAATCGAAACGGCAAGCCTGTCCCCGGACGGCCGCTACGGCAGATTCGTGGCAGAGCCTCTGGAGCGTGGCTTTGGCATCACACTGGGCAACAGCCTGCGTCGTGTGCTTCTTTCCTCTCTGCCCGGTGTCGCCGTGACCAGCGTCAAGATCGACGGCGTGGTTCACGAGTTCTCCACCATTGAGGGCGTCAAGGAAGACGTTACCGAAATTGTCCTGAACCTGAAGGGTATTGCTGCAAAGCTGTACACCGATGGTCCGAAGACAGTGCGTGTTGAGGCAGTGGGCCCCTGTGAGGTCACCGCTGACAACATCAAGCAGGGCGACGATATTGAGATCCTGAACCCTGAATGGCACATTGCGACCCTGGGCGAGGGCGGCAAGCTCGTCATGGAGCTCACTTTCGACAAAGGCCGCGGCTATGTGCCGGCTGAGCGCAACAAACAGGCCATCGTCGAGAAGAACGATATCAACACTCTTCCCGTCGATAGCATTTACACCCCCGTGCTCAAGGTGAATTACAACGTTGAGAGCACCCGTGTTGGCCAGGCGATCGATTACGACAAGCTGACCATTGAGGTTTGGACCGATGGCACGATCAATGCGCAGGAGGCCGTTTCTCTGGCTGCCCGCGTGCTGACCGAGCACCTGAACCTGTTCGTCAACCTGTCCGATGAGGCCGCTGGCACCGAGATCATGGTGGAGAAGACCAACGACGACAAGGAGAAGGCTCTGGAGATGACCATCGAAGAGCTGGATCTGAGCGTCCGTTCCTTCAACTGCCTGAAGCGCGCCGGTATCAACACGGTGGAGGATCTGGTCAGCAAGAGCGAGGACGAGATGATGAAAGTCCGTAACCTCGGCCGCAAGAGCCTGGAAGAAGTCATGGCAAAGCTGGACTCCCTGGGCTTCAAGCTGAACACGGATGACGAATAACTAAAATAATTAAGGAGTGAAACGGGATGCCCGGTACCAGAAAGCTCGGTAGAACCAGCGACAGCCGCAACGCTATGATGCGCGCTATGGTTACCTACCTGTTAGAGAATGGCAAGATTGAGACCACTGTCACTCGCGCTAAGGACGTTCGTTCCATGGCCGAGAAGATGATCACCCTGGGTAAGGCCAGCGACCTGCACACCAAGCGTCAGGTCTACGCCTACATCACCAAGGAAGATGTTGCAAAGAAGCTGTTTGATGAGATCAGCCCCAAGTACGCTGACCGCAACGGCGGCTACACCCGCATCATCAAGATCGGCGCTCGCCGCGGCGACGCTGCCGAGATGGCAGTTCTGGAGCTCGTCTGATCCTGCTCTGACTGTATAAACGGTTGACAAAAGCCCTTTCCCAGCAATGGGGGAGGGCTTTTTTGTGTCCCTGGAAGAGTGGCTGGCGCAGAGACTTTTTCGCAACAACGCCACTTGGCAGAGTGGGGCTGGCGTGGTATACTGACAATAGCGTATTTTTGGCTGCCGCTGGCGGCTGCATTTTCCACGAAGGGAGGAGATCCGGTTGAAAATATTCCGCCATTTCCGGCATGCACTGGCTCTGTTGTTGGTCAGTGTTCTGCTGGCGGGCTGCAATGCTCTGCCCGGAGAGAACCTGCAGGTGGAAGAGCTGCTGCGTGCCCCGCGTCTGTCCGGTGACTATGGCGCGGTGCAGACGGCCCTGAACGACTGGCTGGGCGAGAGTGCGCAGCTCAAGTACCCCATGCAGGGCGAGCTGCTGTCACCTTTTCTTTTGCAGGACCTGGACGGCGACGGCCAGCAGGATGCAGCCGTGCTGTACACCACGGCCCAGAGCACGAACGTGTGCATCGCCATTCTGCAGCGGGATGACACCGGAGCGTGGCAGGTGCGCCAGAGCGTGGAGGGTCTGGCCGATACGGTGGAGAACGTGCGGCTGGCCCAGCTCCGCGCAGGGGATGACTGCCAGCTGGTGGTGGGCTATGTGGCCGCACAGGGCGACCATTATCTGGCCGTGTATGCCTACAACGACGGGCAGCTCTCCACCATTTTGGAGCAGTCCTACGAGCAATATCTGGTGGAGGACATCACCGGCGGCGGCAGTCAGGATCTGATCCTGATGTCCACCCAGGAGGACGGCGGCGTGCAGATCGAACTGCTTACCGTGGACAAGGAAGGCGGGTTCCGGCAGGCTGCCGTCATGGGCCTTTCGGCCGACCGCTTTTCCGGCTGTGCATCGGTGGCGGCCGGTCTTGGCTCCGACCGGCGCAATTATCTGGTGCTGGACGGCTGGACGGGCATTTCCGGCAACAATCTGGCCAGCGTGCTGCTCCGTTTCGATGAGAGCACCCAGCAGATGGTGCAGGCGTCCCAGATCAGTGCCGATGAGCTGTATGAGGCATCTCTGCGCAATGTGTCCACACTGGTGAGCTGCGATCTGGACGGAGACGGCATCGTGGAGATCCCCACCCAGCCGGACGAGGCGGGCCTGCTGAACCTGAGCCAGAGCCGCCGCATGGACTTTATCGTCTGGATGGACTACACCAGCCGCAGGCCGGAAAAGAGCTTTGGCCTGCTGGATGAGGAAACGAACTGCTACATCGAGCTGCCCACCGAGTGGGAGGGCAACCTCAAACTTACCGACAGCGAACAATACGACGGCGCGGTGGAGCTGCGCACCGTGGACGAGGACCAGCCGGTCATGACGGTACGGCTGGCCCAGACTGCGGCCAGCTCTACTGGGTGGACCAAACTGGGCATTGTGGCGTCGCGCCAGATGCAGGCCCGGCTGGCCCCGGATGTGGAGATCCAGGATGCGGATTACAGACTGTCAAACGCGTTGTATCTGCTGAATTGAAAACGGAGGAAAGACCATGGTACGAGTGCTTGTGGTGGAAGATGAAGCCAATATCCGTGAGATGATCGCACTGAACCTGCGGCTTGCCGGGATGGAAGCCGTGGAGGCCGAGAGCGCCGAGGCCGCCCTGCCGCTGCTGGCCAAGAAGCCCGGCTGCGATGCGGCCATTCTGGATGTGATGCTGCCGGGCATGAACGGTTTTTCGCTCTGCGAAACGATCCGCCGCACCGACCAGAAGATCGGCATCATCATCCTCAGCGCCAAGGGGCAGGAGCAGGACAAGATCCGGGGCCTGTCCATCGGTGCCGACGATTACATGACCAAACCCTTCAGTGTGAGCGAGCTGCTGGCCCGTGTGGAGGCGCTCTGCCGCCGGGTGCACCGGGCCGAGAGTGAGGAAGAGCGGGACCCCGCCAAGGAGCTGGGCACCCTGACCAGCGGGGACTTTGTGCTGGACGAGAACCGCCGTGTGCTGCTGAAAGCTGGTCAGCCCATCGAGTTGACCCAGGTGGAATTCCAGATCATGGAGCTGTTCTTCCGCAACCCGGGCATCGCGCTGGTGCGTGAAAAGATCCTGAAGGGCGTATGGGGCGAGAACTACTTCGGCGACGTGAAGATCGTGGACGTGAACATCCGCCGCCTGCGCATGAAAGTGGAGGACGAGCCCAGCCACCCTACCCACATCATGACGGTCTGGGGCTACGGCTACCGCTGGGAAGAGTGACGGTTTTGGCAAACGCCAATATAAATGGAAAGGAGGAAAAGCAAAATGCGAAGCGGGATCACGCGGCGCTGGCTGCGGGGCAATCTGCTCATTACGGTGCTTCTGGTGCTGCTGGCCGAGGCGATGTTCCTGTACAGCTACACCCGCAGCTACTACAACAGCGTGCAGCAGACCATGTACCGGCGCTTTTCCTCGGTGACCGGTCAGCTGAAGGTCTACACTGCCGACACGGTCTACAGTGCGGCTGCCAACCGCAGCATGGCGCTGCGGCGCATGGTGGAACAGTATTCTGATAAGGACAAGTACGAATTCATGCTGCTGGACAGCTATGGCGGGGTCATTGCATCCTCCAGCGGCAGCGATGCCGACGGCATCGTAAATAACCTGGACTTTGTGCAGGCGCAGGACGCCGCCGACGGGCTGGGCATGGCGGTGTACCGCACCGAGTCCGGCGAGGTGGTCATGGCGGCGTGCTATCTGGTGCCCTATGCCGCCGAGGATGTGGCCGCCCTGCGGCTGGTCACCAGCCTGACCCTGATCGAACGGCAGATCCAGAACGCCTTTTTTGCCAGTCTGGTGGTGGTGGCGGCCATTCTGGTGTTCAGCGTGTTGACCGGCCTGTATTTTGTGCGCAGCATCGTGGTGCCGCTTGGGCAGGTGGAGCGCATTGCCGCCGACATCGCCCGCGGCGAGTTCGACGTGCGCCTGCCGGTGAGCGGAGATGCCCGGGACGAGGTGGACCGTCTGCGCGGCACCATCAACCGGATGGCGGAAGGGCTGGAAGAGACCGAGAAGATGAAGAACGAGTTCATCAGTTCGGTCTCCCACGAGCTGCGCACGCCGCTTACTTCCATCCGGGGCTGGGTGGAGACCCTGCGCACGCTGGACGACCCCACGGATGAGAACTACCGCAAGGGGCTGGAGATCATCAACAACGAGACGGGCCGTCTGTACAACATGGTGGAGGAGCTGCTGGACTTCAGCCGCCTGCAGAACGGCCGCCTGCGCATGGAGTGCCGCCCGTTGGATCTGGTGGCAGAGCTCACCGACGCGGTGCTGTTCTGCGAGGCACGCATCCAGCGCGAAGGACTGATCCTGAGCTACACCGAGCCGGAAGAGATGATCCCGGTGTATGCCGACCCCGACCGCCTGCGGCAGGTGTTCATCAACATTCTGGACAACGCCATCAAATATTCTGCCCCCGGCGGCCGCATCACGGTCAAGCTGTGGGCAGGGGAATACAAGGCCTTTGTGGAGATCCTGGATCAGGGCCGGGGCATCCCGCCGGAAGATCTGGAAAATGTCAAGACCAAGTTCTACAAGGGCAGCAACGCGGTGCGCGGCAGCGGCATCGGTCTGGCGCTGGTGGATTCCATCATGACCGCGCTGGACGGCACCATGGACATCCAGAGCACATTGGGCCGGGGTACGGTGGTCACCCTGGGCCTGCCGCTTTATCATAAGGCGTAAATGAGATTTTGTCACATTTCGGTGTTACAATAGAGGGAAAGTAAAAACCGTAAGGAGAACCCAATGAATCAACCCAACAAGGAACGTTTCAAGACCAGTGTAGGCGGGCAGGCCCTGATGGAAGGCATCATGATGCGCGGCCCCAAGCTCATCTGCTGCGCCGTGCGCAAGCCGGACGGCACCATCGAGACCAAGACCGAGCCCACGCCTACCCATGGCATCTGGACAAAGATCCCGCTGGTGCGGGGAGCGATTTCCATGATCGAAAGCCTGATCATGGGTTACCGCTATATGATGTACTCGGCCCAGGTCAGCATGGGCGATGACTACGACCCCGAAGAGGAAGAGACCGCTTTTGAAAAGTGGGTAGGGGAGCATCTGGGCAAAAAGGCCGAGGACGCTCTGCTGGCCTGTGCAGCCGTTCTGGGCGGGCTGCTGGCCATTCTGCTGTTCACTGTGCTGCCCACCCTTATCGTGGGCGGCGTGAACCATTTTGTCACGCTGGGCCGCTGGGCCAAGGTGGTGCTGGAAGCGGTGCTCAAGGTGGGCATCTTCCTGACCTATATGGTGGGCATCTCCAAAATGAAGGAGATCCACCGGGTGTTCGAGTACCACGGGGCCGAGCACAAGACCATTGCCTGCTACGAGGCAGGCGACCCCCTCACGGTGGAGAATGTGCGCAAGTACACCCGCTTCCACCCGCGCTGCGGTACCAGCTTCCTGATCCTGGTGGTCATCGTGAGCGTATTCCTGTACAGCGTGCTGCCCTGGGGCAGCATCGGCCTGCGGGTGCTCTTCAAGCTGTTGCTGCTGCCGCTGGTCATGGGCATCAGCTACGAGCTGCTCAAGTGGTGCGGCCGGTCGGATAACCTTGCCACCCGCATCATTCGTCAGCCCGGCATCTGGGTGCAGCACCTCACAGTGTTTGAGCCGGATGACAGCATGATCGAGGTGGCCATTGCGGCCGTGACCCCGGTGCTGCCGGAAAACCCGGAGGAAGGCAAATGGTAACGGCAGGCATGACCCCGCGGGACGCGGTGCGGCAGTTGGAAGCCCGTCTGACGGCGGCCGGATGCCCGGATGCGGATTACGACGCCGCAGAACTTTTCCGGCTGGTGACCGGGAAGGATGTCCGGCTGGCGGACGCGCCCCTGACCGAAGCGCAGGCTGCCCGGCTGGAGTCCCTCTGCCTGCGCCGGGAGGCGCGGGAGCCGCTGCAGTACCTGTGCGGTCGCTGGAGCTTTCTGGACTTTGAACTGATCGTGGGGCCGGGGGTGCTCTGCCCCCGTGCCGATACCGAGGTGGTGGCCGAGGCCGCCGCGCAGACCCTTGCGGGCGTAAAAGCGCCCCGTGTGCTGGACCTGTGTGCCGGCACCGGCTGTCTGGGGCTGGGGGTCAAGCGCTTCTGCCCGGACGCGCAGGTCACCTGCGTGGAAAAAAGCCCGGAAGCCTTCCGCTATCTGGAACAGAATGTGCGCACTGCTCTGCCCGGCGCAGCCCCGGCGGTGCAGGCCGTGCAGGGGGACCTGTTCACCTACTGGCAAAGCCTGCCGGAAGGGCAGCTGGACCTGATCGTGTCCAACCCGCCGTACCTGACGGCGGAGGAAATGCAGCATTTGCAGCCGGAGGTGGCGCAGGAACCGGCCATGGCACTGGAAGCGGGCGATGACGGCCTTGTGTTCTACCGGGCCCTTGCGCTGCACTACCGGCAGGCCCTGCGCCCCGGCGGGGCACTGGTGCTGGAGATCGGCTGGCAGCAGCGGCAGGCCGTCATGGAGCTGCTGGCCGGGAATGGCTGGGCAGACATCGAATGCCGCAGGGATTACGGCGGCAACGACCGCTGCATCATTGCCCACCGGCCAAAATAATTGAAAAATAGAAACAACTTCTTGTTGTAAATTCTGGAATTTGTGTTATACTAAGAGAGAAAGTACAACACAGCCCGTTTTTGCGGGCAATGAGGATAAAGGAGCAGCACGCTATGGCAAAAAATCAGAACAACAACGTTGCCCCGGCCACCAAGAAAACCGGCGCGGAAGCCAAAAAGGATGCGCTGGCCACGGCCCTGGCCCAGATCGAAAAGCAGTTCGGCAAGGGTGCCGTGATGAAGCTGGGCGACAATACCGCCATGCAGGTGGATGCCATTTCCACCGGCAGCCTGGGGCTGGACATGGCACTGGGTGTGGGCGGTGTGCCCCGCGGCCGCATCATTGAGGTGTATGGCCCGGAATCCAGCGGTAAGACCACGCTGGCTTTGCACATTCTGGCCGAGGCCCAGAAGAAGGGCGGCGACGTAGCGTTCATCGACGTGGAACACGCACTGGACCCGGTATATGCCGAGGCACTGGGCGTGGACATCAACAATCTGCTGGTCAGCCAGCCGGACACCGGTGAGCAGGCCATGGAGATCTGCGAAGCGCTGGTGCGCTCCGGTGCCATCGACGCCATCGTGGTGGACTCGGTGGCAGCCATGGTGCCTCGTGCCGAGATCGAGGGCGAGATGGGCGACAGCCATGTGGGCCTGCAGGCCCGTCTGATGAGCCAGGCCATGCGCAAGCTCACCAGCGTCATCGGCAAGACCAACACCGTGTGCGTGTTCATCAACCAGCTGCGTGAGAAAGTGGGTGTCGTGTACGGCAACCCGGAGGTGACCACCGGCGGCCGTGCCCTGAAGTATTATTCTTCGGTGCGCATCGACATCCGCCGCGTGGAGGGCCTGAAGGATTCTTCCGGCCAGTTCATTGGCAACCACACCCGCGCCAAGATCGTGAAGAACAAGGTGGCCCCGCCGTTCCGTGAGGCAGAGTTTGACATCATGTTCGGCGAGGGCATCTCCAAGGTGGGTGAGCTGCTGGACCTGGGCGTCAAGCTGGGCATCGTGCAGAAGAGCGGTGCATGGTTCAATTACGGCGACATGCGCCTGGGGCAGGGCCGTGACAACTCCAAGCAGTTCCTGAAGGACAACCCGGAGATCGCCAACGACATTGAGGGCCAGATCCGAGCCAATGCGGACAAGCTCTATGCTTCCCGCCGCTCGTCCGGCCGTGCTGCTGCCGCCGACAAGGCCGAGGAAGCTGCCGCACCTGCCGAGGGCACCAAGGAGCCGGTGGTCAAGGCTCCGGCCCGCAGCAGCGAGAGCGAGCTGGACATCATGGTGGAGGACTAAATGTCCTTTTACCATAAGAGTTACCGCCCGCGCCGGGGCGGGGAAGAACCGGAAAAATGTGCCGACCCGGCCAAGGCCCGCGCCCGTGCGCTGGATGTCCTTTCGGCCCGGGAGATGACCAGCACCCAGCTGTATGAGCGGCTGTGCGCCCGCTTCACCGAGCAGGCGGCGGCGGCCGCCGTGGCTGAGATGGTGGAGCTGGATTACGTCAACGACGACCGCTACGCGGAGACACGCGCCCACGGCCTGCTGATGGCCCGCAAGAGCCGCCGGGCTGCGGCCCAGAACCTGCGCCAGAAGGGCCTGAACAGCCAGCAGATCGAACAGGCACTGGAAACCGTATACGCCCCGGATGAAAACGGCGAGAGCCCGGAGCTGGAAGCTGCCGCCGCGCTGGTGGTCAGCCGCTACCGCAAGAAGCTGGCCGACGGCCGCCGCGACCTTGTGGTGGCAGCATTGCAGCGCCGGGGGTTTGCCTATGCGGTCATCAAGGAGGCCATCCGGCGGACGGAAGAAGAGTTATAGAAAGAGAGTATTATCCCCTATGAAAATTGCATGCATTTCCCTTGGCTGCCCGAAGAACCAGGTCGACCTGGACGTGATGGTGCACATCCTGCTGTCGGCCGGTCATGAGACGGTGGCCGACCTGGCGGAGGCCGATGTCATTCTGGTGAACACCTGCGGCTTCATCGAGAGCGCCAAGACCGAAGCCATCGAGAACATTCTGGAAGCCTGCTCCTACAAGCAGCAGAACCCGGATCTGAAGGTCATCGTGACCGGCTGTCTGGCCGAGCGCTACCGCAGCCAGATCGAGGAAGAGATCCCCGAGGTGGATGCCGTGGTGGGCTGCGCCTCCAACAAGGCCATTGACACCATCGTGGAGCGGCTGTTCCACGGCGAGGACCATCTGGAGAGCTACGGTGCCAAGAAGGACTTCCCGCTGGGCGGCAAGCGCGTCATCGGCACGCCGGCCCACTATGCGTACTTAAAGATCGCCGAGGGCTGCAACAACCGCTGCCACTACTGCGCCATCCCCGGCATCCGCGGCCCGCTGCACAGCCGCGATATGGCCGACTGCGTGGCCGAGGCCCGCTGGCTGGCCGGTGAGGGCGTGAAGGAGCTGATCGTGGTGGCGCAGGACCCCACCGCCTACGGCGAGGACTGGGGCAAGCCCGGCAGCATCTGTGAGCTGCTGGACAAGCTGAACAAGGTGCCGGGGCTGGAATGGATCCGCATCATGTACGCCTACCCGGAGCGCATCACCGACGAGTTCATTGCCGCCATGAAGCGCAACGACAAGGTGGTGCCCTACCTCGATCTGCCCATCCAGCACTGCAACGACACCATCCTCAAGAACATGAACCGCCGCTCCAACCGCGCCGAGCTGCTGGAGGTCATTGGCAAGCTGCGCCGCGAGATCCCCGGCATCACCCTGCGCACTACCCTGATCGCAGGCTTCCCCGGCGAGACCGAGGAGCAGTTCGAGGATCTGTGCAACTTTGTCAAGGAGGTGCAGTTCGACCGTCTGGGCTGCTTTGCCTACTCGGCCGAGGAAAATACCGTGGCAGCACGGATGGACGGACAGATCGAGCAGGAGGTCAAGGACAAGCGTGCCGAGCTGGTGATGCAGATCCAGACCGGCATCATGGCCCAGAAGCAGGCCGAAAAGGTGGGCCAGACCGTGCGCGTGCTCTGCGACGGCATTGACGAAGAGAGCGGCCTGTATCTGTGCCGCACCACCGGCGATGCCCCGGAGGTGGACGGCAACGTGTGCGTGTCCAGCGAAGAGCCGCTGTACCCCGGCCAGTTCTATGATGTGCTGGTGGACGACAGCGATCTTTACGATCTGTATGGTACAGTCGTAAAATAACGTATTGGAGGATAAAACCTATGAATCTGCCCAATAAACTTACCCTGACCCGCATTGTGCTGGTGCCGGTGTTCATGATCTTTGTGTCCCTCACCAGTCTGGACGCGGTGGCCAACGGCACCTTCCAGCCGCTGTATTACCTGCTGGCCGGCATCGTGTTTGCAGCGGCCAGCTTTACCGACTTTCTGGACGGTCATCTGGCCCGCAAGTGGAACATGGTCACCGACTTTGGCAAGTTTGCCGACCCGCTGGCCGATAAGCTGCTGACCACTGTGGCCTTCATCTACATGATGCGGGACGGCGTGTGCAGCCCCGTGGTGCTGTGCATCATCCTGGCCCGTGAGTTCGCGGTGTCCGGCCTGCGCATGGTGGCGGCCGGTGCCAAGGACGGCAAGGTGATCGCGGCCAACATGTGGGGCAAGGTCAAGACCGTGCTGCAGATGCTGAGCATCATCTTCTACTTCTTCGGCACGGCACTGTGCTGGAACGGCACGCTGGAAAGCATCACGGTGGTGGTGCTGGTGTCCATCCTGCTGTGCTGGCTGGTGGCTATCGTCACGGCCGTGTCCGGCATCAAGTACCTGTGGGATAACCGCGGCTTCATCAACACCGCAAAATAAAAATGTGGAAAACCCTCTCCCACCCCCGGCAAAGGCCGGAAGGGGGAGGGCTTTTTTGTTTACTGAGAGGAAATTTTTATGAAAAAATTCCTGGATACCTGCCGCAGGCTGCTGTCCATCGCCCTGAACCTTTTTGTGCTGTGTGCAGAGCCCATTGCCCTGCCCCTGAGTTGGGAGATGGGCCAGGTCCAGATCTTCACCTACTACACCGAGGACTCCAACATCTTTGCCGCCGCAGTGTGCACCCTGGTGGCGGTGTGCCAGCTGTGGTGCATCTTCACCGGCGGAGAGCTGCCCCGCTGGCTCAAGCGGCTCAAGTTCATGGCCACCAGCTGCCTGCTGCTCACCTTCCTGACGGTGGTGTTCGTGCTGGCCCCCATGAACGGCGAGAGCGGGCTGTACATGCTGCTGTGCACCAGCAGCATGCTGTACCACCACCTGCTCAACCCCATGGCGGCGCTCCTCTCCTACCTGCTGCTGGAGCGGGAACCCCACCTGCCGCGCAGCGATGTGCGCTGGGCGCTGCTGCCCACGCTGGCATATGCGGCGGTCATCCTGCCGCTGAACATCCTGCGGGTCATCGTGGGGCCGTACCCCTTCTTTGAGGTGTACCACCAGCCGGTGTATGTTTCCGTCCTGTGGGCCGTGGGCCTGCTGGGGGTGAACTACCTGTATGCCTGGCTGCTGTGGCGTTTGGGCGGCGGCAGGCCCCGCAGCGCACGCTGACCGCAAAAAAGCAGCTGTACCGCTTGGTACAGCTGCTTTTTTCAGGTACAGGAGTTGCGGGATCAGGCATTGATCTCCGGGAAGCCCTCCAGCTTGGAGGTGCAGTGCGGGCAGCGCACAGCCTTGAGGGGGATCTCGGTCTGGCAGTAGGGGCACACCTTGGTGGTGGGCTCTGCCGGTGCGGCGGGAGCTGCCGGCTTCTTGTGCAGGCCGTTGATGAACTTGATCACCACAAACAGCACAAAGGCCACGATGAGGAAGTTGATGACCGAGTTGACGAATTCGCCGATCTTGATGCTGGAGCCGCCCAGGCTGATCACGACATCCGAGAAATCTGCCTTGAAGAACAGGCCGATCAGCGGGTTGATGACGTCATCCACCAGAGCCGTGACGATGGCCGTGAACGCACCGCCGACGACCACGCCGACTGCCATATCCAGCACATTGCCGCGCATGGCAAAGGCCTTGAATTCCTCAAAGAATTTCTTGATCCCCTTGCTCTCTTTTTCTGGCATAAGAACGATCGCTCCTTTTCAAATTCTCCCTGTGTGCGGGAAATTTTCTTTGCCTTTATCATACCGGATTTGCAGGCATTTTGCAAGGACTGCGGGGCAGGTTCGGCAGGGTGTAAAAAAGCGGGGCCTGCCAGCGCAGGCCCCGCTTGATGCATGAGGGAAAAATCAGAACTTGAACAGGTTCACAATGCGCTGCCACAGGCGGGTGAACACATTGCCTTCCTTCACAGTCTCGGTCTCGGCGGCGGTGGTGTCCGCAGCAGCCACGGTCTCAGCGGTCTTGTACACAAACTTCACGCTGCCGTCGGCACCGTCCGGTGCACCGGCAAAGCTGTTGTAGCCTTCCAGACGGTCGGCCATGGCATCCAGCACGGTCTTGAGGTCGTGCAGCTGGTCAGCGTCCAGAGCGCCGGTCAGTTTGGAGATGCCCTCATCGTTGAACTGGTTCAGGCCGTCGTTCAGCTGCACGGTGCCGTCACTCAGCTGGCCTGCGCCGTTGTTCAGGGTGTTCACGCCATCGTACAGGGTCTGGGTGCCGGCGGCCAGTTGGGCGCTGCCGTCCTTGGCAGAGTGGGCACCGTCCGCAGCGGACTGCACACCGGCGGTGTACTGGTTCACACTGGAGACGAACACCTGGATCTGGGACAGGCTGGTCTTGAGGGCGGCGACATCGGCCATATCCTGGCTGTTCTTCACCTGATACACCAGTTCTTCGTGGGCGGTGTTCTTGGCGTCCTCGCTGGTCAGCAGCTGGACCAGACCGGTGATCATGGAGGGGTCATAGCTCTGCATCCGTTTCAGAGCAGCTTCCAGGTCGTGGTTGGTCTTGGTGGCAGCCAGGTACAGGGCCAGGTCCAGCTCGCTGTCCTTGAAACTGGGCTCCTGCTCCCACACGGTGCGCACGATCTTGCGGCGGCCGGCGGCCAGGGTCTTGTCATTCATGGTCAGGATGTTGTCGATGACGGAGGCGTAGTCGCTCCAGGTCATGTCGTTGTCGATCAGGCCGCCCTCTTTCAGGGTCTTGTTGGCGGAAGCCAGCACGCCGTCAGCCACCTGCTGTGCAGCGGAATTCAGAGCGGCGTTGTTGGAGGTCAGGGTGTCCAGACCGTCGGTCAGCTGGCCCAGACCATTGTCCAGAGCGGCTGCACCGCTGTTCAGGGTGTTGGCACCGTCCAGCAGGGCCAGCACACCGTCGGCCAGCTGGGCCGTGCCGTCCACCAGCTGGGAAGCGCCGTCCATCAGCTGGCTCATGGCGTCGTTCAGCTGGGTCATACCGTCGGTCAGCTCAGTGATGCTGCTCAGGTCGAATACATTGTCGGTGCCCAGAGCCTCGGTGCTGGTGGCGCAGGCCACCATGATCTGCGGGCAGGTCAGCTCGGTCACATCGGCTTCCACGGTCACAGTGTCCTGCAGGTAATCCTCGATGCTGTTCACTTCATCGGGCAGCAGGCCGGACAGGGAGTCCTTGACGCCGGGCAGGGTGACAAAGGCGGCTACGTTGCTCTTGGCGGCGCTCTCCACCACGCCGTGCTCTGCGGTCACGTTGGAGGCATCGCTGCCCAGGATCACGCCCACGGCGGTGATCAGCGGAGTGACGATGCTGCGGGTCTGGCCGTTCACCTCCACGGTGCCGGTCTCGTTGTTCTTCAGACTCACGGTCACGGTCAGGTGGCCGCTCTTGCCGATCAGGTCCTCCAGGGCGGCTTCCTGGCCGTCCAGGGCGTAGGTGACTTTCACATCCATGGGCAGGGTCTTGTCGGTGCTGCCCTTGTAGTACACGTCGGTGTCATCGGTGTTCCATACCAGCTCGTCGCCGTTCTGGGTGAACTCGGCGCTGCTCTCGGTGTTCTGAATGTCGGTCAGGGTGGACTTGTCGGTCACGGAGGACAGGCCGCCTGCGTTGTACAGGTGCTCGCTGACGGTGGTGCTCTTGAGGGAGCCGTCGCCGTTCATCACAGCGTACACGGTCTCATCTTTGGAAAAGCTGCTGCTGCCGGCGGCAAAAGCAGGCACAGCGCAGCTGGCGGCGAGGGTCAGGGCCAGCGCCGCACTGGCGATACGAAGCGATTTTTTCATGGCAGATTACTCCTTTTCAGATTTCTTGGCGTTGGCGGATTCCGGCACCATCCACTTGAGGGTGGTGTGGCGGATGATCCAGTCGCACAGCATCAGGGCGGCGGGCAGAACGACCAGAATGACGATCATACTGATCAGAGCGCCGCGGGAGATCAGCAGGCAGATGCTCTTCAGCAGCTCCATCTTACTGATGGCGGCCACGCCGACGGTGGCGGCAAAGAAGGTCAGGCCGCTGGTCAGGATGGACTGGCTGCAATGTTCCAGAGACTGCTGGGCGGCTTCCTTCGGGGTGCGGCCAAAGACGCGCTCCTCGTGGTAACGGGTGGTCATCAGGATGGAGTAGTCCACGGTAGCGCCCAGCTGGATGGTGCCGATGACGATGCTGGCAATGAACGGCAGCTCGGTGCCGGTAAAGTACGGGATGCCCATGTTGATGGCAATGGCGGCCTCGATGCTGGCAACCAGCAGCACGGGGATGGAAATGCTCTTGAAGGAGATGGCGATGATGGCCAGAACCGCCAGGATGGACCAGACGTTGACGTTCTTGAAGTCCACATCCGCGACCTCGATCAGGTCCTTGGTCATGGCACCCTCACCGGTGATAACGCCCTCCGGGTCTGCAGCCTTGATGAGGTCGTTCATCTCGGTCAGCTGGTTGTTGATGGCATCGGTGCCGGTCTTGTAGGAACTGTTGGCCAGGATCAGCTTGTAGCCGCCCGACTGCAAGATCTCCATGACGCCGTCCGGGATCAGCGAGGTATCGAAGCCGGGGCCGGTGATGGAATCCAGGCTCATCACCTGGGTGATGCCGTCCACGTCCTTCAGGTCGTCGCACAGGTCGCTCACCTGGGTGGCGGTCAGGTCATCATGCACCAGAATAAAGTGGCTGGTGGTCATGCCGAAGTCCTCACCCAGCTTGTTGGTGCCCACGATGCCGGTCAGGTCCTGGGGCAGAGAATCGAACAGGGTGTAGTAGACGGTAGTCTTGTTCTGCGCAATGGCAAAGGGGATGATGATCAGGATGAACACCACCACGATGGGCACTGCGTGGTTGGAGACGAAGTAGCTGAGCTTTTTCAGCTGGGGGATGACCGTGCGGTGCTTGTACTTTTCCACCCACTTATCAAAGGTAAGGATCAGGGCAGGCAGGATGACCACGGTGCAGATGACGCCCAGCGCCACGCCCTTGGCCATGACGATGCCGATGTCGCGGCCAAGGGTCAGGCGCATGGCGCACAGTGCCAGGAAGCCGGCGATGGTGGTCAGGCTGGAAGCGGAGATGGAGGTCATGGTCTTGCAGATGGCGCTGACCATGGCTTCTTCATTATTAGAGTGCAGCTCTTTTTCTTCCTGATAGCGGTGCAGCAGGAAGATGGAGAAGTCCATCGTCACGCCCAGCTGCAGCACGGTGGCCAGTGCTTCGGTGATGTAGCTGATCTGGCCCAGGAAGATGTTGGTGCCGAAGTTGTACGCGATGGGGAACAGCAGGCCCAGCATGAACAGCAGCGGGGTGATGGTGCTTTCCAACGAGAGGAACAGCACCAGCAGGCTGGCACCCACGGCGATCAGGATGTAGAGCGGCATTTCCTGGTTGACCAGTGCTTTGGTGTCCTGCAGGATGACGCTCATGCCGCCGAAGAAGCAGTCCTTCCGCAGCAGTTTTTCAATCTGGCTGACGGCGTTCATCGTCTCGTCGCTGGCGCTGGGTGCGTCGAAGCGGACGATGAGCATGGTGGAATCGTTCTTGCCGAACATGAACTGCTGCACGTCGGCGGGCAGGGAACGCAGCCAGTCCACGTTCACGACCACGGGGCCGGTCCACAGCTTGTAGTGGGGTTCGGTGATGTACTTCTGCACTTCCTCGAACTTGTTGGAAGCGAACACGGGGTAGGGGTTTTCCTGTCCGTCGACGACCTTCTGCTGGAGGGCGTTGAACGTCTCGTCCCACGCCATGGGCGCGGGTTCGCCGCCCCACGCGCGGAAGGTGGCGATCATGATCGGGTTGTTGGGCACGCGGATCTTGAGGCCCTTGAGGTCTTCAATGGTATTGATAGGACGCTTGCTGTTGCTGAGCACGCGGAAGCCCTGCACGAGCCAGCCCACGGCCATGTTGCCGCTCTCGGCGATCATGCGCTTGTTGATCTCGTCCCAGTTCTGGTCGATGAGCTTGTAGCAATCTTCATAGTTGGTGAACATGTACGGCAGGTCGAACACGCCCATTGAGGGGCTGAACACCGTCACGTTGTTGACCGCGAGAGACGCGATCTGAATGACCCCCTGCTGGATGTCCTGAAAACTCCGCTCCTCGGCGCCAAGCTGGCTGCCGGGGTAAATCTGGACGTCCACCTTCCCGTTGGTGGCCTTTTCCACATAGTTCTTGAAGTCGAGGGCCGCCGCGTGATGCGGTTCCTTGACCATCGCGCTGGAGCTGTGGCTGTAGCGCATGACGATTTTTTTCTCGGCCGCACTGGCAGGGGAAACCAGAAGCAGCGCTCCGCAAACCGCCCCTAAAAGGGCCCGGTTGAAGCTTTGCCGGATG
>ENA-UESS01000461-UESS01000461.1-human-gut-metagenome-genome-assembly--contig:-NODE-461-length-17764-cov-12.234805_pt1 | contig 17764 bp, 6 predicted proteins | sample MGYA00243004_ERZ508005 | MGnify/ENA primary metagenome ERZ508005 (study PRJEB26167, sample SAMN06115471) | human gut metagenome | host: Homo sapiens | place: China:Guizhou | collected 2016-06-29...
AGAACCGCTGGCCGGATACTTTTATTGTAAGGAAAAACAGGAGCTGGCACAAGAGGAAAATTTTGTGCAGATATTCCGGTGGATTTCTTAAAAAAAGACTTGTATACTAGTTGACAAGAGACGCGGACAAGGGATATAATAAGAGTATCAGACAACGAAAAACATTTTATTCAGGAGGGATTTATTTATGAAAATGACATTCCGCTGGTACGGCAAAGACAGTGATCCGATCACCCTGCAGCAGATCAAACAGATTCCAGGCATGACTGGCATCATGGGACTGTTGGATTACAAGGCAGCAGGCGAGGTATGGACAGACGAGGAGTGCAAGGAGTTCGCCAATGAGTACCGTGCAAAGGAAGTTATAGAGAAGTATTGTTCCTTCATGCCTGTTGAGATATATGTTGAGAATGCGGATGCAGGAGAGCAGTATCAGACTATAGCTGAGGATGAGCTTCTTGACACAGATAAGGTTGTCGAGACAATCGTTGAGGAAGCTAAGACGGAGGAGATTGAGAAGGAGGATGGAACAAAGGAGACAGTTGAGACAGTTCCGGCTTCTAAGAAGCTTAAGATTGTAAAGAGACCGGTTCCTATAAATGATACAACACCTCTTTGGACAAAGCATCCTAATGACTGTACAGATGAAGAATACAAGGAATTTTACAGAAGTGTCTTCCATGATTATAAGGAACCTTTATTCTGGATCCATCTGAATATGGATTATCCGTTCAATTTAAAAGGTATCCTCTATTTCCCGAAGATCAATACCGAGTATGATTCCATTGAAGGAACCATCAAACTTTACAACAATCAGGTATTTATCGCAGATAATATCAAAGAAGTCATTCCGGAATTCTTAATGCTCTTAAAAGGCGTTATCGACTGTCCGGATCTGCCTCTGAACGTATCACGTTCTGCGCTGCAGAATGACGGTTTTGTCAAGAAAATTTCCGAGTACATTACCAAGAAAGTGGCTGACAAGCTCATCGGCATGTGCAAGACAGAGAAAGAAAACTACGAAAAATACTGGGATGATATCAGCCCGTTTATCAAATATGGCTGCTTAAAAGATACAAAGTTCTGTGACAAGATGAATGATTATATCCTCTTTAAGGATATCAATGACAAGTATCAGACACTTCCGGAACTTCTCGTTCCTGTTGAGGACGAAAAGAAAGACGACGAAAAGACGACCGAAGATGCAAAGACGGAAGAATCCAAGTCAGACGATGCAAAAGAGGAAGAAAAAGAGCCGGAACGCAGCACGATCTACCAAGATTACAATCCGCGGTAACTCTTCTCTCGCAGATAACAACCAGCCGCTCTGGATTGTAGACGGTGTACCGTTCAGTGACAATAATAACTCGGATGCTACCTATTACGGTGGTGTCGACCGTGGTGGTTCATCCGTCGATATCAACCCGGAAGATATTGAATCGATCTCTGTACTGAAAGGTCCGAATGCGGCCGCTCTCTACGGTTCGCGTGCCGGTAACGGTGTGATCTTGGTCACAACCAAAAAAGGTAGCAAGAAAGATGGATTCGGAGTACGCTATAGCGGCAACTTCACTTGGAGCCAGGTAGCCGAAACTCTTGAAATGCAAGATCGTTACGGACAGGGCCACATTGTGACTCAGGATGAAAACAAGAATCCTCTGTCTCAATATTATGCCAAATATGATCCGACAGACTCTTCCAGTTGGGGACCGGTATTGGACGGAAGCATGCAGAAAGCCTGGAACGGCGATACCTATGCATTCTCTAAATACGGCAACAAACTGAAAGATTACTTCGATACCGGTTTCGCGCAAAACCACAATGTATCGGTGAGCAACGTAACAGATAAATCGCACTTTCGTGCTTCTTTCGGCAGCTCGAACAATAAGGGCGTATTCCCGAACGAGAAGCTCAACCGAATCAACCTCGACCTGAATGCCGGAATGGAAATGAACAAATATCTCTCTATGGACGGAAAGATTTCACTTTCACGTACCAAAGCAGAAGATCGTCCTTACTTCGGTACTTACGGAGCAATCGCTCAATTGATGGGTATTCCTAACAATATTCGCCTGAACGACCTGAAACAATATTCGACAGATGGCAATGCACACGTAAACTGGACAGGTCCTACTGCCGGTATCCGTAACCCTTATTACGTCCTGAACCAGCGCCACAACTCTGACGAACGTTGGAGAGCATTCGGATATTATGGAATGAAAATCAACTTTACTGACTGGTTGCACTTGTCTGCCAAATATGCATTCGATTATTATCGTACCCGAATCGAAGAAACGAACGCAGGTGACGGTATCAACGGTGAGAGCAGTATCAAAGATATCACCGATGACGAAATGAACCGCGAGGAACAGAACTTCTTCGAATCGAACGCAGAAATCGTATTGATGGGTGACAAACAGCTGACTGACAATTTCCGTTTGGGATTCACGGTAGGTGGTAACTTCATGTACCAGAATTATGAATCACTGAATGCCGGCGTACGCAATATGCTGGATAAGGGACAATGGATTTTCAATGCAGCCAATATGCTGAACACTGCCGGAGAAACCGGACATGAACGCGCAACAAATTCAGTATTCGGATCTTTGCAACTCTCTTGGAAAGAATATCTGTCACTAGACTTGACTGCCCGTAACGACTGGTCGTCTACACTGCCGAAGAAGAACAACTCTTTCTTCTACCCGTCTGCCAACTTAAGTTTTGTCGTTTCTGATTTTGTCCGTTCACTGGACAAAACACTGCCCAACTGGCTGACTTTCGCCAAGGTACGTTTGTCTGCCGCACAAGTAGGTAAAGATACGGACCCGTATCAGTTATACAATACGTACGGATTTAAATTTGAAAAAGGTGAGCTGATTCCAAGCAAATCGAACGTGAAAATGAACGACCAGCTGAAACCGGAAATCTCTTCTTCTTACGAAGCAGGTTTGGATATGAAGTTCCTCAACAACCGTTTGGGATTTGACTTTACCTATTATTATAGCCGCACGAAGAACCAGATCATGAAAGTGCCCGCCGCTGCTCCTTGGAGTGGAGGTAAATGGGTCAATGCCGGTCTGATCACCAACAAAGGTTTCGAAATGATGATCTACTCTACACCGGTACAATTGAAAGACTTCTCTTTCGATCTGAATGTCAATCTGGCCAAGAACGTATCGAACGTAGAGAAACTGGCTGACGGTGTAGACTACATCTACTTCAATGGCGACTCTAACTTCCCGATCAACGTAGGTGCACGCCCGGGTCACAAATTGGGTGAAATCTATGCCAAGACTCTCTACAAACGTGACGAACAGGGCAACATCATTATAAATAAAGAGAACGGCTTGCCTATGACGACCACAGATGCTGACGAACGCCTGGCTAAACCTATCGGCAACATCCAGCCTAACTTGCTGATGTCTGTATCTCCGTCGTTCACCTACAAAGGCTTTACACTGTCGGCCATGTTCGATATGAAATTCGGTGGCGATATCATCTCTATCTCCGAAATGAACGCAACAGGCTCGGGTATGGCTAAACGTACTATGAATCGTGGAGAAAGCGATAACTTTATGATGATCTTCCCGGGTGTATACGAAGACGGAACACCCAATACTCAGAAGATCTCAGCATCCAACTATTACGGAGCACAGAACGCAGAAGACTTTATCTATGATGCTTCTTTCATCAAGCTGAAGGAACTGGCCATCGGCTATACATTCCCCAAAAGCATGCTGAAGAAAACGCCGATCAACTCGCTGAATGTTTCGTTCGTAGCACGTAACCTGGCTTATCTGTTGAAACATACTCCGGGAACAAGTCCGGAAGGTGGTTACGACACAACCATGTTCTCTCAAGCCATCGACTTTATGGCTGTACCTTATACCCGTACATTCGGATTCTCAGTTAACCTTGGTTTCTAATTTTATAAATTAAAGATATAGTATGAAAATCAAAATATACAAATCGCTTGCCATGTGCACTCTCCTGTTAGGACTGGCTGCATGTAATGATTTCGAAGAAATGAATACCGATCCCTACGCACCGGTATACGATCCGGAAATAATCGGTGCCACACCTGACGGAATCGATATCGACTACGAACTGACACCCAGTGCACTGAAAAGCCTTCAAGGCACGGAAAGCGCCATCGGTTCGGTGTTCGCCAACCTGACTTACGAAGGACTGTATAATGATTATCAGGTTACGACCAACCTGACTCATGACATCTACGCTGCTTACTTTGCCAACAACGTTAGCGGATTCGTGACCAACTCGCCTACCTACGGTTATAACGACGGATGGTCCAAAAGACGCTGGGAGCACTTCTACGATAACCGCACTGTAGAAGAATACAGTCAGTTGATCAAAACATTCTGGTTCTGCGGAAAAGAGCGCTATCACAATGCGTTCTATATGACCCGTATCTACTACGCATTCCTGATCTCTATGCAAACAGACACTTATGGAGCCATTCCATTGGAATACTACGTAAAAGGTGCAATGCCCACAGACGAGAAAGTGAAATACATGGATCAGAAAGATGTATACGACGTTATCTTTAAAATGCTCGATCAGGCCATCACTGCACTGCACAACACTCCTTCTACTGCACAATACAGCCTGGGTGAAAACGACAAGTGCTTTGGAGGCGACAAAGACAAATGGCTTCGTTTTGCCAATACCCTTCGTTTACGATTGGCACTACGTGTATCGAATGTAGATCCCCAACTTGCTAAAGAGCAGGAAGAAAAAGCGGTTGAGAAAGCCATAGCCGCCCTTGCTGATATGATGCAAAGCGATGATGATAATATGAAGCAGACTCCCAAATACTCGTACATCACGGGTGGTAACGAAAACATCTACACACTTCTGTACAACTGGAGTGCTAACGTAGTGTTATCCAAAGAAATGGAACGAGCTTATAAAGAACAATCGACCATTCTCGACCCACGTTGCGAAATATTGTGGTGGAGACCGACCGCTCTTGAGGACCTGAACCAAACCGAACCCAAAGAAGACATGACAAAAGACTTCAATGGTTGCGAAAACGGTGAGACTTCATTGGGAGGAAGCTACACAACGACTTATTCTCCAAGCCGTGTATTCATCAAGCAAGATCAGAAAAAACTCGACCGCAAACATTGGTGGTGTTATGCACGCGAAATAGTATGGCTGGGTTACTCCGAAAGCCTGTTCCTCCGGGCAGAAGCCGCTCTCCGAGGATGGGCCGGTGCTAAAGGTACCGCTGAAGATCTCTATAAGGAAGGCATTGAAGCTTCCTTCAACTACTATCAGATTGGTGCTGACGAGGAAGGACAAGAAAAGATCAGCAAATACATGGAAGGATTGAAAGGCTTACAAGCCTTCAAGAGTGGTGACAGAGAAGCACAGTTGGAACAAATCATCACCCAAAAATGGATTGCCGTATATCCCAACGGTAACGAAGGATGGGCAGAGTTCCGCCGTACAGACTATCCCCGCTATATGAAAACACCTAAAGGAGGCAACAACTCAGGGGGTGAAGTTGCAAACGGGAAGTTCATCAAACGCCTGAGATACCCGGACAGTGAAGTATCTAACCCGAACCGTCCGAAAGATGTAGATACACAGGGAACTCGTTTATGGTGGGACGTAGCCGACACCAATGATGATGGAGGCAATTACGTTACCCCAAACAACTTCCGCTAAACAACGAGATTCATATTCATGCACTGACAATAAATTAAGTTACACAAAAGAAACAGGGAGCCCGAGATGGGTTCCCTGTCTTATTTATAGTCCGGTCACTCTATTTGCTCTTCCGGATAATTCACCAGATAGAGAGTTTTCGATGCACGCGTAAAAGCTGTATACAGCCAACGGAAATAATCAGGTGTCAGATACTCATCCGACATATACCCCTGGTCAAGAAAAACATTTTGCCATTGCCCGCCCTGCGCCTTATGACAGGTCACCGCATAAGCGTACTTCACCTGTAGAGCATTGTAGTGTGGGTCAGCTTTCATTTTTTTCATTCGCTCCCGCTTGACGGTGATGTCCACATAGTCTTCAAGTACAGAATAAAAAAGCCGGTCGTTTTCTGTTTTGGGTAAAGCAGGTGCATCCGAATGAAGCGTATCAAGCAACAAATTAGCTTCCAACTCAAAGTCATTTTGATCGGGAAACGCAAGAAGTACTTCAGCAAACCTGAAACCATACAGTTCACGAGTACGCCTCACCCGACGAACCACAGCAATCTCTCCGTTCGCTATAAAATCCATTTCTTTATACTTCTCTGTCCAGAAGTAATTATTCTTCGCTACCATGAGTAAGTCACCCGTATTCAGTTCATCTTCCCTGTAAAGAATCTGAGCACGTATACCTTTATTATATATGTTAGCCCGTTTATTGGAACGGCATACCACAATCGTCTCGTCCATTCCGTCTTTTTCGTAGCAGCCGGTCAGGGTATCGATCAACTCGTCGCCACGTACCACCTGTATATCCGGAAATCCGCTTACTTTTATCTTAGGCAGCGAAAAACACTCGTCTTCAGCAATCAACTGCCGAATCTGAGTGGCATTCCATAAAATACCGGACGACTGAACCTGACGTACCACCTGTGTGAGATCAACCTCTATGACATTCAGTCCATATCCTTTCAATGCCTCGGTAGCAAGTGCCGGACTTTGCTCTTCTCCTACCGGAGGCAACTGAGCCGTATCTCCCATCAACAATAAACGACACCCTGCACCGGAATAGACAAACTCCACCAAATCATCCAACAGACGTCCGGTACCGAACATCGAACCGGACAAACCTTCATTCGAAATCATGGAAGCCTCATCTACAAAGGTTAAATGCCTGTTTCATTCTCTTGACTGCTGCCATAAATCTTCTTTCCAGTTCTTCAGACAACTGCACATACTCAACCGCACGGTTCAGGCAGGCAAGCTGTTCGGTAGGCGAACCATTGAAGAAATCACTGCTGTTAAAGTTATGGAACATCTGACCAAGAACTTCTAACTGGTCTTTTACAATCGTGATAGACTGCTCCACACCTTCAAATTCTTCGCTCTCAAAATTCGTATATTTCTTGAGGGCAGTATTCATATTTTTCTTAATACCTATGTAGTCAACAATCAAACCTTTATCCTTGCCCTCGCATACACGATTTACACGGGAAATCGTCTGAATAAGTGTATGCTGCTGAATAGGCTTATCAATGTAAATCGTATCAAGTTCCGGCACATCAAAACCAGTCAGCCACATATCTACAACAATGGCAATCTTAAAGTTTGATTTTGGGTTCTTGAATTGACGGTCGAATTCTTTCCTATCCTCTTTTGTGCCAAGCATATCAAATAGGTCTTTTTCATCATCTTTATTACGAGTCATAACCAACTTGATTTTTTCCATTGGCTTCAACTCTTTTTTATCTTTCTCACTCAGAACAACACCGTCATCACAAATCTTTTTTTCTGTCCATTCCGGTCTGAGTTCCTTTACTATCTTATAGAAATCGTATGCTATATTTCGGTTAGAACATACAAACATTGCTTTGCCTGCTACGGTTTTCTTTGTTTTCTCCATCTGCTTGACCGTGAAACTCTTACCATCGTCCTCTGCCCTTGCTTCTGCAATCGCAAAGGTAATGTCCTGAATCTGCCGCTCGATCATAGATTTCTGCCGTTCCGGGGAAAGCGGAATCCTCTCAAACTGCGAATGCCCGATAATGATGGCATCATAATCGCCCGTAGCAATTCGGGAACAGAACTTCTTTCGGTTGGATGGCTCGAAATCCTTTTTCGTTGCCACCAGCACATTGGCATTCGGATACAGCCGCAGGAAATCCGCGCCCCACTGTTCCGTCAGGTGATTCGGCACAACGTAGAGATTCTTCTGTGCCAGACCCAGACGGCGGCTTTCCATGCCGGCAGCGATCATCTGGAAGGTCTTGCCCGCACCCACACAATGCGCCAACAGCGTATTATTGCCATACAGGATATGCGCCACTGCATTTTTCTGATGCGGCATCAGGCTGATTTCTGGGGTCATGCCCACAAACTTGATGTGGCTGCCGTCGTATTCACGGGGACGAATCGCATTGAATCTCTCGTTGTAGACCTTGCAAAGTTCCTCTCTGCGGTCTAAATCCTTGAAAATCCACTGCTTGAACGCATCCCGAATTGCTTCCTGTGCCTGCTGCGCCAGCATGGTTTCTTTTTTGTTCAGCACTCTCCTTTCTTTTCCATCCTCATAGACGGTATCGTAAATTTTGGTATCCCGGAGATTCAGCGCATCTTCCAGCAGTCGATAGCCGTTGACCCGCATTGTGCCATAGGTGTTCGTTACACGGGGATTACTCCGGTCAAGTGACTTTCCGCTGATGTTCCATGCGCCGCTGATTTCCGAATAGGTAGCCTTGATGGAACTTCCGATATAGTAACTCGGCGTTTTGAATACCTGCTCCATGAAGTCCGTAATGTACTCTGCCTTGATCCAGTTCGCACCCAGCCGTACTTCAATCTCCGAAGCATTCAAATCTTTCGGCTGTATCCGCTTGAGATACTCGACATTGACCTGATACTCCGGGTGGTTTGCAGCAAAGGTTTCTGCCGTTGCCAGCTTTTCCCGGACATTGCCGGACAGATATTCGTCTGCCGTCACCCACGCCTGTGTGACAGGATTGCGGAAGATAACGCCTGCCAGTTCTTCGGTCACTTCCTGCTCTGTCTTTCCGCAAAGTTCTGCCATGAACGGCACATCGACCTTTGCTTTTTCTCCGATGGAGAGTGCCAGGGCTTCACTCGGCGTATCCACAGAAGTCACAGGTTCCGGCTTGCGAATGGTGCGTTTCGCAAAAATATCTGCCAGCCGCTTGAGGTTTTGATCCTCGTCCAGAATCTCAAGAGATGCCAGCAGGCAATAGCTGCTGTCCTGCCGGAATGCCCGTTTATTGGCGGTGCTGTTGATAAGACCGTACTGCGCTGTAAACCGCTTATACTGGTCTTTCAACTTTCCTTGCAGCAGTTCCACTTCGGCATCTGTGCCATCGTGCAACTGGCAGTCCAGCAATTTCTGTGTTGTTTCCCGCAGGGCGATCATCCCCAGTACACGCTCTGCCGTGACCGCAGGCAGGTCAACCTTGTTCATGTAGGAGTTTTCACGGTAATAGACTTGTCCGTCTACGTTGGTGTAACTGAAATTCTTCACGTTCGGGTCTGCCGGGAGCGGTTCTGCGTTCTGGTCAAGTTCATCATCCGTGATTTCCGGCTCTGTGATTTCCGCATGGATGTTCTCAACGGCTGCTTTCAACTGCTGTGCAAGGTCTGCGCCCTCGATGGGCTTGACCGTAGTTTCCTGCTTGCCGTACTGCGTACTTTCAGTCGTGATCTCGCCCAGCACCATTTCGGTATGCTGCGCAAAATACTGGTTGATGGGGTATCCCTCCGGCGTTGTGCCAAGGTCTACCCACTCTGCCCGCTCCACTGCCGCCCGGTCACGCTTTTGCAGAAACAAAATGTCAGCTACAACACTTGTGTTTGCATTGCGCTGGAACGCATTGTTTGGCAGGCGAATTGCGCCGACCAGATCAGCACGGTTGGCAAGATACTCTCGGACAGAGGAATCCTTTTTTTCCATTGTGCCGCTGGAAGTGACTACCGCCACCACGCCGCCCGGACGAACAAGGTCAAGACTCTTTGCAATAAAGTAATCATGGATGAGGAAGTTGTGGCGATCATACCGCTTATCCGGCACTTTGTAATTGCCGAACGGCACATTACCCACCACGCAGTCAAAGAAGCTGTCCGGGAACTGCATCGTTTCAAAGCCCTGCACGGCAATTTTGTTCTTCTGATAAAGCTGCTGTGCAATGCGTCCTGATACGCTGTCCAGTTCCACACCATACATCTTGATGTTTTCCATGCTTTCAGGCACAAGACCCATGAAGTTGCCCACTCCACATGACGGCTCCAGCACATTGCCTTTGCTCAGACCCATATTGGAAAGGGCTTCATATATTGCCTTGATTACCGTAGGCGAAGTGTAGAAAGCATTCAGCGTAGATGCCCGCGCTTCACTGTACTCATCTGCCGGGAGCAGAGATTTCAGTTCCGCATACTCCTTTGCCCAGTCCGCATTCTTCTCATCAAATGCCTGCGGAATACCGCCCCAGCCGACATACCGGGATAAAACTTCCTGTTCTTCGGCGGTTGCCTGCCGCTGTTCGGCATCCAGCGTTTGCAGCAGTCGGATGGCTTCGATGTTTGCTTTGAATTTTGTCTTGGCTCCTCCTGCGCCAAGATCATCGTCTGTGATACGGAAATTGATAGGCTTCTGATTTGGCTGTGCAGGCGGCTTCTGCGCGGTATCCGTGTCCAGCGGCAGATTTTTCTCTTTCCGTGCCTGGTTGACCTCTTCCGGGGTCATAGGCTTGCTGGTAAGGGGCTTAACAGCATCATCTGCCGCCGAACGATGGATAGCATCTGTCCGGGTCTGCACATCTGCGATAAGCTGCATCTGTTCCGGGCTAAATTCAGGATTCAGCAATTCTTCCAGACTGCCGCCATTCTCCGCAACAGCATAGATTACATCCATCTGTTCCGGAGAAAAATCCTCGTAGGCCACACCTGCATTGTGCAGGGCCACAAAGACGGTAGCTTCTACCGCTTCTTCCAGCGGCATATCTGCCTGCTCATACAAATGCCGAATATACTCCAGCGGTTCCGTTCGGAAGATCGGATACCGGGCTTCTTTCGCAAGGGTCATATCCTGCAAGCTGACTGTTCCCTGTTCAAAGTTGACCGAATCCACGCGAAACTCCCTATCGTCCAGTTCAACGATGGTATTGACTGGCAGATATTCCTCTCTGCGGAAATACTTTGTCTGCGCATGGGTTCCATCTTCCTGCTGGCCGGACAGATAGACGCTCTCCCCCTGCTTCCAGAGCTTCATTGCCTGTGAAGCCCACTGTTCACACGGAAAACCAGATACCTCAACCTTGCCGAGTGCGGTTTCCTTTTCCAACAGCTTGCTGGCAAGAAGTTCTGAAACGCGCTTTGCATCCTCGCCGTAGAACTCAAAGTTACCGTGCTGCTCGTAGCCGACCAGCGCATCCGGGTAACGTTCTTTCAGCGCATGATACTCATTTTCTGCTTCAGCAGACAATGGTGATAAACCTTCCTCCGCATCCGGGCGATGTGCTTTCAAGGTCTGCCGCGCACTCTCCAGTGTATCAAACGGCCCTGCGATTCCTGCTCCCTCACCCCGGACATCATCAAATCCATAGTGGTTATAATATTTACCGTTCGGATATTGCAAGATTGCAATTCGCTCAACATACCCATCTTCCATTCGCGCAGTTGAGCGGTAATACGCTCTCATTGTGGGTTTATCTGGATTTTCCTGTTTTTCTTCCCGCTTCTTCTCCGGCACTGTCTTAATTTCCTGCACAGCCGCATCTACCATCATGCCACGCACCCATCGGGGCGCATGAATGTCATTCTGGTAAAGGGCAACCGCATCGCGGGAATCCGGCATCATGTCCTGATAGGTGCGCTGGAAAATATCTTCTACCAGCCAGTCTTTGAAGTTCTCCCAGTTCTCGCTGGCTTCCAGATACAGCGGGGCAGCTTCCGCATTCTGTTCTAACAGCTCGTCGATCTTATTCCGAAGTTCCTTTTCCGCTTCATCTGCATCCACATCGCGGTCACGGAGATACGGATAGATTTCACTCTGCTGCACCGCATCCAGCATGGAATACAGACATTCTTTGTAAACACAGCGACTATCTTTCAGCGCAGATTCCTGCCCTACCAGAAGATAATCATTCAGCGGATTCTTTTCCAGTTCTGCATCATACTGGTTCGGTCGAAGCACCCGTGCTGCCCATGCAGGACGTTCCACATCTTTCAGATAGATCAGAGAATCCGTAACACGTTCGATTTTATAAAGGCGGTCATCTTCCAGATAGAGATAATCTCCGATGTTTCTGCTATACTTTGCCGCCTGCTTCTGGGGTTCTTCAACCACTGCGGTGGTTGAATGCTCTTTCGATTCCTGTTCCTGCGCCCAAATATCGAAAAGCGATATTTGTCCTGTCTCAGAAGCAGAAATCTCAATAGCCTTTTTCTTCTCTGGGAAGATCGTATACGTTCCCTCAACATACTGATGCAGGTCAGCCAATAACTTTGATTTTTCTGCATAGTCCGGGGAATCCAGCGGAACGGAAAGAAGTGCTACATCCATCTTTTCCAGAAGTTCTGCCGCCTGTTCCGAATCAGCCAGCATGGCGGGCAGTTTCTTTCTGGCGTCTTCGTTCAGCAGTTCCCGTTCAAACGGACGTTCCACTTCATTGGGCAGACGATGGTAGAAACCAATCACCCGATTTGCCATCTGCTCACGCTCGTAACTCGGCATCCGACTGTAATCCGCAGGCTTCAGATACAAACTCTGGTCAATGAGCTTTGCAACTCGTTCAGCCGCCTGATTCCAGTTCAGCTTCACCAGTGCATCCGGCTTTCCATAGCTGCCCCGTGCCAGTTCCAGACCTCTGCCGTCATAGTTGGCATGGGAATTATCTGCACGGGAAAGTGCATGACTGCTGCCGCCCACACCGTATCGGTCTTTCAGAAACGCCGCGCGTTCTGCTTTCTCTTCGTGATTAAGGTAGAAACTGTACGTTGCCAGTCTGCCATCCGAATACGGCCCGCCGCCTGCAAGGAAAGCATTGATCTCATCTTCCGTGATAAAAACTTTCTGCTCATTCCACTGAAAGCCCTCTCTTGCCTGATACGGCTGGAACGGGAGAGCAAACTTCTGAAACTGTTCAGATACTTTGTCCGGGCGATAGAACTGCATCCGCATCACGCTTTTATCTTCGGCATAGGCTTCTGCCAACCCCAAAAGACGTTCGTTCAGGTCAGCCAGAAATTCCGGCTGGTCAAGCATCTTTGCAAGGCGTTCTGTAAGTTCCGGGTATCCACCGGAGAAAATAGACGTATCGGCAAAGACCATCTCTGACACACCCTCTGCCATATCACGTTCCATATAGCTCAGGGCTTCTGCGTGTTCATGCAGGGCATTGCCACGGGCTGCATCCAAGACAGATTTTGGTGCGTACTCCCCCTGCTGCAAAAGCTGATAGATTCTGCCGCTGACATCTTCCCAGGACAGAAATGCTTTGTTTTTGGGGTCGTTCCGAACCGTATCGCCAACGGCAATCTGCATTCCCAGCTCATCGAACCAGACCGCATATTTTGTGCCGCCGATCTCAAAGCCCTTGCCGCCCTCGCCATACTCTTTTTTGACGAAAGCAGTATACTCTTCCGGGGTCTGTTCGGTCATAAAGTTATAGATAAGGCGGAGCTGGCTTTTGCCTCGATTGCTTCCCGTCCGCAGGATTTCATCCACAACTTCTGCCGGAATCGTGATCTCATCGGCATACTGGGCCTGCATCGGGGCTTCGATTGCCCGAATCTGCTGTTCCACGGTCGGCAGACTGGGCAGAGAAAAAGCAGAGGCAATTTCTTCCTCTGCTTCGCTCAAATCCTGTTCGGTTGTGTCAGCGGTTAGTTGTACACCAATTCCTTCAGCACGATCTCTTCCGCCATCGCGGTCAGATTGTTCTGATGTGCCACCCATGCCATCTGTTCGGTTTCCTTGTTCGGAGCCGGATACTTCTCGTTCAGGCTCTCGATCAGTTCTTCCATCCGGTTCTCCGCCTGCTCGTCGATCTGCGCCAGATGCTGATTCAGCCTGCCGCTCATCAGCATACTCTGATACCAGTTCTTCTTGTTTTCCCTCAGATAAGTCCTGCGCAGCATCCCGTACTTCCCAATGCTCATCGGCTCGTCCTGTACGGTCAGGTTCGGAAACAGGTAGTCCCCCTTGCGGTGATAAGTCAGTTCCATACGGTTTTCCTCCTTCGGTGATGTTTGTTTCGATTTCGTGCTTTAATGTGCTAAAGTCCGTACTGGTATTATACAAGCTGTCGGCAGTTTTTGCAAGATGTTCTGTAACTTCTTTTCGGTAAATTTTCTGCATTTCCCGTCCGATGTCACGGAGAGCCGCTTCACACTGTTCCGAAACAGCATTGCCCAAGAAAGTCAAGACCGGAAGTTGGTTAAAATCCACGATACGGATAAAATCCTCATCGTCCAGCACTTCCAGCGGTTCCTGTCCGCAGCGTCTGGAAAGGGTATAGAAAATACTGTTGGTCATTAACTCCCGGAAACGGACACGGAGATTATCTTCGTCCAGTCCTTCCAGAAATGTGTCTGTCACCTCATATTCCAGACCATCCATCGCTTCTTCCAGATTCTCAGCGGTCAACTGCTGTGCCAGTTCCATCAGCGCAGCATTCATGCTGTCCGTCTGCGTCAGTGCATAGGTATCTGCCAGATGGTCGAGGATCATCCGCTGGTGTTCCGAATAATCAATGCGCCAGAGGATCGGCGTTTTGCCTCCCTGCACCAGATGCGTGTCCGCAATGTCGAACACATAGCGCAGCTTTGCCCGTGGGCTGGCATCGTCCAGAAGTGCAATGCCTTTTGCGCCACGGTTTACCCAGCGGTTCATTTTCTTGTTCCAGACTTCCAGCTCTGCACAGGCAGTCGCGTCAGGACGCTGGGCATGAATCAGCAGAGTATCTTTGAACGAATAACGGTACAGCCGTGCCGCCACATCCAGATAGTTCATCCAGTCTTTCGGAGAATTGCTTACCCACCGCGCGTTCTGCTGGGCAAGTTCCCGAATATCGTTAAATTTTGCCAACCGTTCCCTCCTTACTTCTTAGCTGGTGTTTTCGGAAATTCAAGACTGTACTGCGCCCTGCCGTTTTCTATTGCCATAACAAGGTCTGCGGCAAAGGTCTTATCCTTTTTGGCAGAGTAGAAGTCTTTTACATGGGTGCGTCCTTTCTTCAAAAGGTCAGTTGCCATTTTCTTCGTGAGCGTCTTTTTCATGCCGGAAAGGTATTTACTTTCTTTCCAGAGGGCAAATTTGCAGTCGCGGTCAGAACAGTAAAAGTTCTGTCTGCCCTCACAGACGGTTTTGCCGCATACCGGGCAGTCCCCGATAGATACCTTATTATAAGTAGTCGATTCCTGTACGGTCGGAATCTGCCGGAGGTCTGCCAACATCTTATCCAAAAGTCCGTTGATTCCCTGCATGAAGTTGGCGGGCTTTGTTTCGCCCTGTTCCATCCGCAGCAGTTCATTTTCCCACTCAGCGGTCATGCTTGCCGATTTCAGGTAATCCGGGATATTTGCGATTGCCGTGACCCCCTCTGCACTGGGAAGAATCTGCTTGCCTTTGCGTTCCACATAGCCGGAAGATACCAGCTTTTCCAGAATCGCTGCACGGGTCGCAGGCGTTCCCAGTCCTTTCTTTTCCGTGTCTTTTTCAAACTCCTTGTTGCCTGCGGTTTCCATTGCAGAAAGCAGGGTATCTTCGGTAAATGCCTTCGGCGGAGATGTAAAGCCCTGCTTTTTCTCCGCACTCACCACAGGAATCACCGCGCCCTGTTCCAGTTTCTTAGGGAATGCCACATCCTTGCTTTTTTCCTGTTCTGCAAACGGAACAGGCATTGCGGTATGTCCCGCCTGCAAAATATTTTTGTATTTTGCAGTGAACTTCCTGTCCTGACAGCATACTGTTACCAGAACATCCTCATAGATGTATGGCGGCTGTACTGCCTGCTGCATCTTCCAGACGATGAGGGCAAAGATTTTTTCTTTGTCCCCGGACAGGCTGTTTAGCTCACGCTTGCAGCTTTCCAGCGTCGGCAGAATCGCATGGTGGTCAGTGACTTTCTTGTTATTGACTACCTGTTCCACTTTGCCAACCTCGCCGCTATAATGGTTGAGCAAATCTGTCATGGTCTGCTGCATATCTTCCGTGATGTACTGGCTGTCCGTTCGCGGGTATGTCACCAGCTTTTCTTCGTACAATTCCTGTACGATCTTCAATGTCTGGCTGGCGGTAAAACCATAATAGCGGTTGGCCTCTCGCTGCAAAGTCGTTAAGTCGTACAGCTTCGGGGCTGACTGTTCTTTCCGCTTGCGCTCGATGCTGCCGACCACGGCACACTGTCCATCACAAGCTGCCTGCACGGTATCCGCATTCTGCTCCTGCACCATCCGTTCCGATTCTGCCACGATGCCATTTCCCGTGATTTCCACCTTGTAGTACGGTTCTTTCACAAAGTTCTGGATTTTGTTCTGCCGTTCCGTCAGCATTGCCAGTGTTGGAGTCTGCACCCGTCCAATGGTCTGCCGCCTGCCGTATTTCTTGGTAAAGGCCCGTGTGCCGTTCATGCCGATCAGCCAGTCTGCCTTTGCCCTGCACTCCGAAGCGGCAAACAGGTTGTCATATTCTGTGCCATCCTTTAAGGAATCAAAGCCCTGCTGGATAGCGGTATCTTCCATGCTGCTGATCCACAACCGTTTGACCGGGAGTTTGCTTCCTGCCAGACCATACACACGGCGAAAGATCGCTTCGCCCTCACGCCCTGCGTCACAGGCATTTACCACATAATCGAAATCTTTGCTTCGGAGGAGCTTCCGCAGAATATTGAAATGTGCTTTCTTATCTTCCGAAACCAGCAGCTTCCACTCTTCCGGGAGAATCGGAAGATCATCGAACCGCCAGCTTTTATAGCGTTCATCATAATACTCCGGGGCTGCATACTCTGCCAGATGCCCCAGACACCAGCTCACCACGCAATCCCCACCCTCCAGATACCCGTCCTCATGTTTGTATGCACCGATCACTTTCGAGATGGAACGTGCTACACTCGGCTTTTCTGCTATCACAAGATATTTCATGTATCCTCCTGCTTGTTTGAAAAAAGCAGGGACAGTCCGAATCAGACCATCCCTGCACCACTAGATTATACGGGTTTTCTATTATTCTTCGGTTTCTGCGTCCTGCTCATCCTCGTTCTTTGTCGGCAGAGCTTCATATTCCAGATTTTCTTTCGATACTTCCGGCTCACTCTGCTTCGGCTTATAGATGTAGAAATAGAAGAATGCGCCTGCACCGCCCACACCCAGAACAAATACGATTGCCAGAATCTTGGTCAGCTTTCCATCGTCCTGTTCCGGCTCTTCGATCTCGACATCCGGTTCCGGCTCAGGTTTGGTTTCCGGTAGCACGACTGCCGGCTTCTCTTCTTCCTTGCCGTTGCGTTCCTCATCGGTTAGAAACTCCTGCAAATCGTATTCGTCGATCATGGAGAGCATATACACATTCTCGCTGTTCCTTGCCCGGTCGATCACCAGAAAAAAGGTGTTGCCGCCCTTGGTCTTGACCGTGAAGAACTCTTTACTGGAATCGTCCGTGATGTTATCTTCCACCTCGCCGTTGCCCGCAATGGTGAACGGAATCTTCTCTTCCTCGGTGGGTTCCTCTTCCTCAATGACCTGCACAGGCTCTTCCTTGACTTCCGGCTCTACATAGGCAAATGCCGGAGTGGAAAAGCCGACTGCCATCAGCAGGGTCAGCACTACACTGGGAATCACAACATCCAGCTTTTTAAGCATCTTTCGCAATCACATCCTCCATTTCTGCTTCTTCCGAAGTCTTGTTCTCGTGGTTTACGCTTGTCTGGAACGTCACATTCCCCGCCTGAATATTTTCCAGCAGTGCCAGCAGATCACGCCCACCCAGTTTTGTGCTGCGGATAGCCCGAACGATCTCATTGTCCTCTTCTTTTTTCTGTGCCGCCCGGACATTTCTCAGATACTCTTCCAGTTCCGCGATCTTGCTTTCG
>ENA-UESS01000467-UESS01000467.1-human-gut-metagenome-genome-assembly--contig:-NODE-467-length-17709-cov-62.352314_pt1 | contig 17709 bp, 14 predicted proteins | sample MGYA00243004_ERZ508005 | MGnify/ENA primary metagenome ERZ508005 (study PRJEB26167, sample SAMN06115471) | human gut metagenome | host: Homo sapiens | place: China:Guizhou | collected 2016-06-29...
TCCATTGGTAATCCTCGTTAGTCCACATTCGGGTACGGTCCACCAAATCAATGCCCATATATCCCCACAACATCATTGACAACCAGCTTAATATTTCCCTCAGCGGCGACAAGACTTGTCACATCATTTACATTGGTAACATTGAAGCGCTCAGAACTTCTTCCGCTGTCACCGGTGAAGGTAACCTTGACTGTTCCCGTAGGCACCTCGGCATTCTGGGAAATCTCAACCTTCGTCACATTTCCCGACTGAAAATCATTTAAAAAATCACTGTAACCGTATGAAGAACTGTTCTTTCCGAATGAAGTTATGCTCATGATAAAATACATAATCACAAGTACTATCACCAGATAGATAATTCCTCCTCTGAATTGCTTATTCAACTGTTTTCCTCCTCAAATTCCACAACACCGATATATGGAAGATTTCTGTATTTCTGTGCACAATCAAGACCATATCCTACAACGAAGCGGTCTGGAATCACAAATCCGGTGATGTCCGGCTCCAACTCTACAACACGGCGATCCGGCTTATCCAGTAATGTGACTACCTTAAAGCTTGCCGGTTTGCGCTCCTTCAATATATTGATGAGATAAGAAAGTGTACGACCGGCATCCATAATATCCTCAATCAGTACCACGTCTCTTCCCTCGATACTCTCATCGAGATCCTTGATCATCTTTACAACACCGGAAGACTTGGTATCATTTCCATAGCTGGAAACAGACATGAAATCCATCGTCACTGGTACAGTCAGACGCTTTGCAAGCTCACACATGAAGAACACGCTTCCCTTTAAAACACCGATAATATGAATCGTCTTTCCCTCATATTCCTTGCTTAACTGCTGTGCGATTTCTGCAATTCTTGCCTCCACAGTTGCCTCATCAATCATAACATCAATCTTTTGTTCCATTCTGATCTCCTTTGCTTTCATACTGTATTTTCATAATTTTGTTTGTCTGCTCATCCACATGATACGCTGGCGAAAACCGCAGTCCAACTACCCATACGATTTCCTGTCCGCATGCAAGCACCGGCCATCCTGCCCGTTTGATCCGGTCGATCTTCGCATCGATAAATACACGCGACAGTTTCTTCGTATTTCCAGCTGTATCAATCACGATATAATCTCCGTCTTCCGGTGTCCGGACACACAGAGTACCTTTTATTCTAGCATAGTCAATGAATTTCGTATAGTTTTTTTTCGGAATTGGTTCCGTAAAAGTAAAATCCTCAATGGATACGGAAAGTGTTCCCTTATCCGGGATTTCATAATCACCTGCCTGCGCAATCGCAAACCGGTAGTCCGTCATTGTCTGCACCTTATCCGAAAGGATCAGCTCCCCATAATTTCTTCTCGCATGGATGCCATATGGAAGCTGTACACTGCTTCCAGAATCCTGATAGATCAGTGCCACAACCGCCTGTATATGCCGCCGCGTAATATCCTTCTTGCGCTGTGCGACCTGTCCGATTGCTTCCCATACAATATGCTCCTGCAGCACCGGTCCTACTTTATACAGTTCTGCAATCGAAAGTGTCACCGTTCTGCCAAAGGCATCCTCATCCTCTGTTGTATCGCATTGTTCCATCGCCTGCGTATGAATATAGTCATAACTTTGTGCCGCATCCTGCGCCAGCTGGCAGATATGCTCCACTGCCCGGTCATTTAATTCCCTCATCACTGGCAATATACTGTGACGGATCTTATTCCGTGCATACGCAAGCTCGGCATTTGTCGAATCCTGACAGAAATCCTGTCCACATTCTTCCAGATATGCTTCAATTTCCGCACGTGACACACCAAGCAGCGGACGAATGATATTTCCCCTGCTCGCCGCGATTCCGGCAAGTCCGTTCAAACCACTGCCACGAAGCATATGGAACAACACCGTCTCCGCAACATCATCCTGGTTGTGCGCGACTGCGATCTTATCGAATTTCAGTTGCATGACCAGCTCTTCCATACACTGATAACGGTACTCCCGTCCCGCTTCCTCAACGGTCATATTTCGTTGCTTTGCATACGCCGGAATGTCTTTCCGATATTCCTGATACAGAAAGCCAAACTTTGCACACAAATCCTTTGTAAATGCCGCATCATGCTCTGCCTCCGCTCCCCGGATGCCATGATGCACATGCACCACAACGATGCCTTGCGAAGGGATATGCAGCACTGGCATAAGCGCCTTTAACACGCGTAGCAGGCACACGGAATCCGCACCACCCGACACACCGACTACCAGTCGATTTCCCGGTTCGATCAATCCGTGTGTCTGTATATAATTGTAGACTTTTTGTTCAAAATAATTCATACATACTCCGTCATTTGTCAGTTTTTACCATCCTTATATTAGCACAAACGATACCTTTCGTATAGCGATTCACAGATTTTTCATGACCTTGCACACAATAATCGTTGCATCATCCTTCAATCGTTTTCCACAGACGCTTCGGATATCCTGGATGACCGCCTCCACCACAGTCTCTGGCTCCTCATCCTTTAACGTTTCCAGCAGTGTATGCATATAGTCGTCTTTATTTTCAAACAAAATACTGTCCAGCACGCCATCGCTTACCATGACAATCAGATCGCCGGCATAATATTTCTTACTGCTGCACTCGCATCCAGCATCCTCCATCACCCCAACCGGAAGCGATGTTGATTTGATACACTCCATCCAGTTTCCCCGGCACACATAAGTCGTTGCGGCGCCGTATTTTACCAGATGTCCAACTCCTGTGTACAGATCCAGCAACAACATATCCAGTGTTGTAAAATGCTCTCCCTTATTCTTCTCTGCCAGATACGCATTCACAAGCCGCACTGCCATCTCCTGTTCAAATCCGGTCATGACAAGTTCCTCGACCGCGGAGAGCAGCGCTTCACTGTCTTTCGCCGCCTGCACACCGTTTCCCATGCCATCAGCAATCATCAAAAGCGCCTGTCCATTCTTCAGATTCCCAATATAAAAATTGTCTCCCGATATCACATCTTCCTGACAGGAAAGTCGACGGGCGGCAGTCTGAATGCGGAACGCAGGCTTCTGATTTAATATAACAAGGTCATAGCTCCGTCCAACCATCTGGCGGCTTTCCTCCCCGATCTCAAACGGAATTCCCGTCTCCTTGCTTGCAATCTTGCGCACCGCCTCTGCGCCGACCAGTCTGCCACGTCCCACGCGGGCATCCGCATAGAGCTGGTATCTGCCATTCTGCGCCTTTAAGAGCGTCAGCGATTTCACATGTACGCCCATCCTGCCCAATTCCGACACGATCGCCGTCTCCGCATCCTTACGCATCGCAACAGGGCTGTCCAACTGCTTTGTAAAATCCTCCAGCATCGTTCCGATCTGTGAAAACCCAATCCGCTGCCCCTCCGTCCCTGCAAACGTATAATCAATCCGTTTCAACGCATCCGAGAAGCTGCGCACGCGGGAAAGCGTAAGCTTGCCCCATTCTGCCCCGGAAAGTGCCATGGCATCCCCCTGCGTACGCACTTGCACGAACAGGCGTCCCGGTAAAAAAAACAGCACAAACACCGCAGTCGCAATCGCCTTGATGCCAGCCTCAGAGAGCATCTGCGGAAACGCAAAATATCCAAGCAGGCAATCGCTCGCTACAAAAATCAGAATGCTTCCGTATCGTCCTATATGCAGAAATTCGGTCAATCCATTTACCAGCACGGCAAGAAATACCCACGCGGCAAGCATCTGCATATCATCTGTCCGGAGGGCATAGATGGCACCAGAGATTGCCGCCCAGGAAACGCCAGCCGAAAATCCAAACCGATACGATATATAAAAGATTGTAAACAGGCACACGCTCGCAAGCACCTCGACGACTCCGCCAAGCTGAACCGGCATCCCGGCAAGTACGGTTGTTGCAAGAATCAGCACCGCAAGCATCGTCTGGGTGTCTGTTAAAAAAAGGAGCTTATCTCCACTCAGATTCCGATAAGAAAAGCAATACGCTAACATAAAAGAAAAAACGAGCGCACCTTCTGCGCACGCCAGAGGGATTCCGATTGCCCCTGGCAGCCAGAACGCCGCACCGATCTGGAGAACGATCGTCTCCAGTCCGACAAGGACAGACAACAGAAACGAGCGCGGATATAATAGCTGCAACTTTCTGACGCGTACAAGCACAGCTGCCATCACCCAGATCAGTGGATAGATCATCTGTCCCTGTTTCTCAAAACCACCCTGCTCAAAAAATGCGCCGAGCAATCCGAGCAGCAACATCCATGGACTTCTCCCGCAGGCGCTGCCCGCACCAATGATTGCCGTCCCAAATGGTGCTGTGCCAAGCAGACTGCAATGTCCCACACAATATGCAATCAGAATATCTGCAATACCAGAAAAAAGCTTCGCCACTTTCATTTTCTCAATCCCCTCTACCCGATGGTTTCCGTCTGTTTCAAATTTGCCATACAAGTTTATACAATTCTTCCGACTGTGTATGTCTAACAGTGACAGCTGGGAGGTAAAATTTATAGACATTTTTACGCAAAAAAGCTTCCGGCAATCTACCGGAAGCTTTCTGTCTTCTTATCTCTAATTCATTTATTCTGCCGGACGGATAACCAGCTCATCTGGTTTCACTAACCCGAGCTTGTCCTTTGCCACGTCCTCTATATATTCATTCGTCTGCATATATTTCTCCTGTGCATCGAGGTTCGCCTGCTCCTGCTTTGCCTCTTCGACCTTCAACTCCATCGTTTTCTCGGTCTCTGCCAGCTGCTTACTCTTCGTGTGCAGACTTGTCGCACGCACAATCGAAGTCACACATATAAATATAACCGCCGCAACAACCAGAAATGTGATCACCGGTGACTGACGATATCGAACTGATTTTTTTGTACTGCTTTTTGCCATTTCCATACCCACTTTTCATACCTAAAGATATTTACATTTTACCCTTATTATCGCTATTTTTCAACAATTTCTTGTGCTTTTTCGCGGATTTTTTTACCTTGTACAAGATGTTGTTTACAGATTTTAACAAGGCACAACTTATAGTGTAATGGAACAATACAACGCCAAACAAAATGCCAACCGCCATATACCAGTGCAGCACACCATCCCCATATACGTGGATGCACTCCAACGTCACATAGGTCCAGATCAGCCAGAAACAGACATCTTCCATTGCTATTAAAATTGAATTATGAGATACCACGCGTCGAAATACACGCAAAAGATCATACGACAGTGTGAGGGCGATTCCCACGGCAACACTCATGATAAACATGGCACCCTGTCGTATCAATACATCTGTCAATTATCGAAACAGCCGTTTGGCGATCGCCGCGGCTTTCTTCTTTCCCTTTTTGTCCGAATAAAGCATCCCCTGTATCGTTCCGGTCAACTGGAGTTCACCCTTCTCCATATCCAGCTTCTCTGCATGCAGATTCTGCCCCTTGATGGCAAGATGATCTGCTGTTGTTTCTACCTCAACAAGCTCCGGTTCCATCGATATCACCTTTTCCAGTCCGGTGAGGCTCATATGTGCGCGTTGTGTAATATGTATCATATGACTTTCCATGTATGCTCCTGCACACTTGTTATAGCATAAATATATGCAGGCACTCTGCGATTTATGAGCCTTCTACCTTCCATCAGAGATATTCAAACATCTCTTTTGCATCTTCCTTTTTCGTAGAATCCGCGATCATTGTCACCTTAACCTTCACGGATTTATTACCAAACGATATTTCAAACACTTCTTCAAGGTTGTCATTATAGGAAGCAAATTCCGCCAACTTCTTAGAAAGATCATTTTTAATTTCAACACTGATCTGATTGGCACGCTTACCAATAATCGCTACTGATTCATATACATTACCGGTATCCTCACACAACTCCATCATATCACGAGTCACCGTAGTAGTAGGAGCATTTGTCTTTCTGTAATCCATAAATTTCTATCTAAATTAATTTTATTCTACAACAATTGTTTCACTTTCTGTCAGTCCTTCAAAATCTTCTGCGCTTCCTTGAAGATGCGGTCGGCATCTTTCATGTATTTGCTTTCGGGAAACTCGTTCTTAAAGGCGTAATATTCGTCTACCGCTTCACGATAACGTTCCGCACGCTTGTCTTCCACACTATACACCGCCATTTCGTATTTGGCGCGCAGGATAAGGATGGACAAATCTTCACGCATATTGGTGTAAGGGTAATCCTTTAATGCGTTCTGTGCAGTGATAACGCAAGACTCATAATTATTTCCCAAATAATTTCCCAAATTATAATAGAGCTTGGCAGAGAGATATTCTTTCATAACCAGCTTGTCCTGCAAAGCGAATATCATGCTTTGGGCCTCGTCTTTCTTCGAGCTGTCAGGGAAATATTCGAGGAACATTTGCAGTTGCTGAATCGCACTGTATGTACCGGACTGGTCCAAACGGGGCTCCGGCGTATCCAGGAACAATGCCTTTCCGGCATGGAAACGCGCCAGTTCGGTAAACGTACCGCGCGGGTACACATTATAGTATTGGGTAAATGTCTGCGCGGCAGTCTGATAATCTTTCTGGTTATAATAGCTCATACCCAGCATGTAAAGAGACTCTTCCGCTTTATCAGTACCTTTAAGAATGGCAATCAACTCGTTCAGCAACGTGGCAGCACGACTGTACTGGCCTTTTGCGAAGTAATTCTTTGCCGCTTCATACTTGTATTCGTAGTCTGTGCTTTTCAGCAACTTGTTGTATTCTCCGCATGAGGAGAGCAGCAGTGCTGCAAGCAAAGTTATAAGGACGTTCTTCTTCATTACTTTTATTCAAATAATGTGCAAAGATAGAGGTTCGCATCGAATTAAACAAAGATACGCACCTTAATTTTTCAAAAACAAAGATGAATGGGGTATCCCTACTTTGACACACTCCCTTTCATAACCTTCATACTGTCCTTTTTTTACAGTTTATACAAGTCGCTCGCAGCCAGCAAGTCCACCTTTTTCTCCGTCAATACCCGGATACAGTTTTCCATATCGTTGGGACGGATAATGACATTGGCAGTCTGCCCGTTGGCAAAGGAGTACATATATTCGATGAACACGCCTTCATCAGACAGGCAACGGAGCACCTTTGCCAATGAACCCGGAATATTGGGACAACTGATTCCCACCACATCAGTCACATTGACGGCAAAATGATTATCCTTCAATACCTTATACGCCTTATCAGGTTCGGACACAATGCCGCGAAGAATACCGAAATCGGCATTCTCGGCTATACAGAGTGCAGAGAGATTGACACCCTCTTTGGCAAGAACTTCCGTCACTTCCGTAAGGCGACCGGACTTGTTTTCCAAAAAAATAGAAAGTTGTTTTGCTACCATAAGTTTACTATTTTACGATTTACAATTTACGATTGTCGATTACGCGCTTCGCTTTACCTACGCTGCGCTCGATGCTGCGCGGCTCTACCAGGCGGACATCCACGCCCAGGCCCAGTACGCTTTGCAGGCGTGCGGTAAGCTTTTTCTTCAAAGCCAGCATCTTGTTGATTTCATCCGAGTAGTATTCCGGACGGACTTCCACTTGCAGTTCCATGGTATCCGTATTATTCTTACGGTCGACGAGCAACAGGTAATGCGGTTCGAATTCGGGCATTTCGAGAATGACGGATTCAATCTGCGTGGGGAATACATTCACGCCACGGATGATGAGCATATCATCGCTACGCCCGAGAATACGGTCCATACGCACCAGTGTACGGCCGCAGGGACATTTGTCGTAATGCAGGGCGGTAAGGTCTTTGGTGCGGTATCGCAGCAGCGGCATGCCCTCTTTGGTGAGGTGGGTAAACACCAGTTCGCCCGTCTCGCCCGGAGCAACCGGTTCAAGAGTGTTCGGGTCTACTATTTCGGGGAAATAATGGTCTTCGTTGAGATGCGTCCCATGCTGGCATTCGCACTCGTACCCCACGCCGGGGCCTGCTATTTCGCTCAGCCCGTAAATATCATAAGCCTTTATTCCCAACTTCGCCTCGATGTCGCGGCGCATATTCTCCGTCCACGGCTCTGCACCGAATGCACCGAACTTCAGCTTGAACTCCTCGCGCGGGAAACCGGAGTCCTTAATGGCATCCGCCAGATACAACGCATAAGAGGGCGTGCAGCAAAGCACCGTCGAACCGAAATCGTGCATCAGTGTAATCTGTTTCTCCGTATTGCCGCTGGACATCGGAATGACGGATGCACCGATATTCTCGGCACCGGCATGCGCACCCAGTCCGCCGGTAAAGAGCCCGTATCCGTAGGATATCTGGAAAATGTCCGAGCTGCCCGCACCGTATGCCGTAAAAGCACGCGACAGGCATTCCGACCATACCGACAGGTCTTTACGTGTATACCCCACCACGGTAGGTTTCCCCGTTGTTCCGGAAGATGCGTGAATACGGACTATCTGACTCATGGGAACGGCACAAAGCCCGAAAGGATAATTGTCGCGAAGGTCGTATTTGGTGGTAAAAGGAAGTTTCACGATATCATCGATGCTGTTGATGTCATCGGGGGTAATGCCCAGTTCCTGCATTTTCCTGCGATAGAAAGGAGTGTCATGATACACACGCTCCACTGTCTTTTTAAGACGAATGCCCTGGATTTTACGAAGACTTTCGCGGTCCATGCATTCGATACTCTCGTTCCAAATCATGTTTTTGTTGTATTACATTAATGGTTATTGTTAAATTGATACCGCAAAGTTATGTTTTACTTACTGATTTGCAAATTTTCAGCACAAAAACTTCAACATTCATCAAGGAGTAGAAAAAGATATGATATATTTACATTCTTTTCAGTCTGCCGAGTTCTTCTGCAATGATATCGGGAATGAGACTGACGTTTTTAGACCCATTAAGTTGCTTTATTTTCATACCTTTCCTATCTTTGCCCGACAATCCTGATGAAATGAATAAATTCGAGTTAACATCCGCCTACCGCCCCACCGGCGACCAGCCGGAAGCAATCGCACAGCTCACCGAAGGAGTGCTTGAGGGAGTTCCCGCACAGACCTTGCTGGGCGTGACCGGCTCCGGAAAGACATTCACCATTGCCAACGTCATAGCCAACATCAACAAGCCTACGCTCATATTGAGCCACAACAAGACGCTGGCGGCACAACTCTACAGCGAGTTCAAGGGATTCTTCCCGAACAACGCGGTGGAATATTACGTATCCTATTACGACTATTACCAGCCCGAAGCCTACCTGCCCTCTTCGGACACCTATATAGAAAAGGACCTCGCCATCAACGACGAAATAGACAAGCTGCGGCTTGCCGCCACTTCCGCCCTGCTTTCCGGACGCAAGGACGTGGTGGTGGTATCTTCCGTATCGTGCATCTACGGTATGGGAAATCCGGCGGATTTCTATAACAACGTAATCGAAGTGCAGCAGGGAAAAACCTACAGCCGCAACGTATTCCTGCGCCGTCTTGTAGACAGCCTCTACGTCCGCAACGACATCGACCTGAACCGCGGCAACTTCCGTGTAAAGGGCGATACCGTAGACATCTACCTTGCATACGCCGACAACCTTCTGCGCATCGTTTTCTGGGGAGACGAGGTGGACAGCATCGAAGAGGTAGACCCCGTGAGCGGTGTTACAATCGCCCGTTTCGATGCTTACAAGATATACCCCGCCAACCTCTTCATGACTACCAAAGAAGCCACCCTGCGCGCCATCCACGAGATAGAGGACGACCTGCACAAGCAGGTGCAGTGGTTCGAAAGCGAAGGCCGTCCTTTCGAGGCAAAGCGTCTGCAGGAGCGTGTTACCTACGACATGGAGATGCTGCGCGAACTGGGTCACTGCTCGGGCATAGAAAACTATTCGCGCTATTTCGACGGGCGTGCGGCAGGTACGCGCCCCTACTGTCTGCTGGATTTCTTTCCCGATGATTTTCTTATCGTCATTGACGAAAGTCACGTCAGCGTTCCGCAGATACGCGCCATGTACGGCGGCGACCGTGCCCGGAAGACAAACCTGGTGGAATACGGTTTCCGGCTTCCCGCCGCAATGGACAACCGCCCGCTGAAGTTCGAGGAATTCGAGTCGATGGCAAAGCAGGTGATATACGTCAGCGCCACCCCTGCCGACTACGAACTGATGCAATCCGAAGGCATCGTTGTGGAGCAGGTAATCCGTCCTACCGGTTTGCTGGACCCCATTATCGAAGTGCGTCCCAGCCACAACCAGATAGACGACCTGATGGAAGAAATCCAGTTGCGCATCGAACGCAACGAGCGCACCCTCGTCACCACGCTGACCAAGCGCATGGCGGAAGAGCTGACGGAGTATCTGCTCAACAACAGCGTAAAGTGCAACTACATACACAGCGACGTAGACACGCTGGAACGTGTAAAGATTATGAGCGACTTGCGCGAGGGCGAGTACGATGTACTTGTCGGTGTCAACCTTCTGCGTGAGGGACTGGACTTGCCGGAGGTGTCTCTTGTGGCTATTCTGGATGCCGACAAGGAGGGATTTCTCCGCTCCCACCGCTCGCTGACACAGACGGCGGGACGCGCCGCCCGCAACGTCAACGGCATGGTTATCATGTATGCCGACAAGATAACGGAAAGCATGCAGCTCACCATCGACGAAACCAACCGCCGCCGCGAGAAGCAGTTGAAATATAACGAGGAGCACGGCATCACCCCTCAGCAAATCAGGAAAGCAAAGAACCTCAACGTATTTGCCGGCACGGAAGGATTTGCCGAAGGTGGAACCGGCAAGGAAAAATCCCCGGCAACCGCGCCCCGTCCCTATGTGGAACAAGAGAGCAGCACCACGGTTGCCGCAGACCCGATTGTCCGGTACATGAGCCGCGCCCAACTCGAAAAGAGCATCGAGCGCACCAGGAAACTGATGCAGGAAGCTGCCAAGAAACTCGACTTCATCGAAGCCGCACAATACCGCGACGAAGTACTGAAAATGGAAGAACTGCTGAAAGAAAAAACGGAATAGAAGCTAAAAAGCCTGTCTGTATCAAACTGTTTGACGCCGCATTTGTTACTCTTTGCATATAACCCATTTAACAAACAAGATTATGAATAAAAAAAGAGGAACGGTAGCGCTGACAGCCTTGGCTGCCCTGTTTTCAGTAACCATACAGCAAGCGGACGCATGCACGCGCGCCACTTACATCGGACCGGAGAATCTGGTTATCACAGGCCGTACGATGGACTGGAAAGAGGACATCATGAGCAACATCTACGTGTTTCCGCGAGGAATACAACGGGCCGGCTACAATAAAGGCGAAACAGTGAAATGGACTTCAAAGTACGGCAGTGTCATTGCCACGGGCTATGATATAGGTACGTGCGACGGCATGAACGAGAAAGGACTGGTGGCCGGACTGCTGTTCCTGCCGGAGTCCGTATACGACCGTCCCGGAGACACCCGCCCCGTAATGGGCATCAGCATCTGGACGCAGTATGTGCTCGACAACTTCGCCACCGTGCGCGAAGCCGTGGACGAACTGAAGAAGGAGACCTTCCGCATCGACGCTCCCCGAATGCCCAACGGCTCGGCTTCCACCCTTCATCTGGCTATTACGGACGAAACGGGGAATACCGCTATCCTGGAATATCTGGACGGGAAACTAAGTATCCACGAGGGCAAGGAATACCGGGTGATGACCAACTCGCCCAGATACGAGTACCAATTGGCCGTCAACGACTATTGGAAGGAAGTCGGCGGATTGCAGATGCTGCCCGGAACCAACCGCTCCAGCGACCGCTTTGTACGCGCGTCATTCTACATTCATGCCATTCCGCAGACAGCAGACGCGGCGATTGCAGTCCCCAGCGTATTGAGTGTGATGCGTAACGTATCCGTACCGTTCGGAATCACTACGCCCGACAAGCCTCACATCTCTTCCACGCGCTGGCGCTCGGTAGCCAATCAGAAAGATAAGGTATATTACTTTGAATCCACCCTTACTCCCAACCTCTTCTGGCTCGATTTGAAGAAGATGGATTTCAGCCCCCAAGCCAAGGTCAAGAAACTCTCGCTGACCAACGGAGAGGTCTATGCGGGAGATGCTGTAAAGGATTTGAAAGACAGCCCTTCTTTCACGTTCCTGTTCCAGACACCGGTTCTCTGAGATAAGGCTTATACATAAACGAAGTTGTCAAAATGCACTTGACAATTTCTTTCAAGCACGGACTTCACAGATTTACCTTATCCTTTTTCTGTGAAATCCGTGCAACTCATGTCTGAAAAGAGATGGATAATAAACCTTTTTTTTCAAGGCACCTCTTTTTGCATGCCTCTTTTTCATGGCGCACTTAAGAGTCTTTCTCATGATTTTTCCGTATGTTTGCAACCAAACTTCAAACCTGCATGCCTACATGGAACTATTAGTATACAAAGCCTCAGCCGGTTCGGGCAAGACCTTCACACTGGCAGTGGAATACATCAAGCTTCTGATGCTCAATCCCCGCGCCTACCGGCAGATACTTGCCGTGACCTTTACCAACAAGGCTACGGCGGAAATGAAAGAGCGCATCCTGACGCAGCTCTACGGCATCTGGAAGGAAGACCCCGCATCGGATGCCTACCTGAAACGTATCAAAGAAGATTTGGCAAAGAAGCCGGAAACCGCCTCTCTTTCCGACAGGGAGTTGCGCCAACGCGCCGGAATGGCATTGCAGTATATGCTGCACGACTACAGCCGCTTCCGCGTGGAGACAATCGACTCGTTTTTCCAGTCGGTCATGCGCAACCTTGCCCGCGAACTGGAACTCAGCCCCAACCTGAACATCGAGCTGAACAACGCCGAGGTGCTGAGCGACGCCGTAGACAGCATGATTGAAAAGCTCACCCCCTCTTCGCCCGTACTGGCCTGGCTGCTGGACTACATCAACGAGCGCATTGCCGATGACAAACGCTGGAATGTGTCCAACGAAGTAAAAAGCTTCGGACGGAACATTTTCGACGAAAGCTACATAGAACGCGGCGAAGGATTGCGGTTCAAGCTGCGCTCTCCCGAAACAATAAAGCTCTATCGCGACGTACTGCGTGAAATGGAGACCGATGCACTGGAGCAGATGAAAGGCTTCTACGACCAGTTCGAAGGCGAGCTGGAAGGCCATGCCCTTGTGCCCGAAGACCTGAAAGGCGGTGCACGCGGCATAGGCAGCTATTTCCGCAAGCTGCGCGACGGACGGCTGGCGGATAAGGATGTTTTGAATGCCACCCTGCAAAACTGCCTGGTGGACGCCAAGAACTGGGCTACCAAGACATCTTCGCGCAAGGACGAGATTATCCGCCTTGCCGAAACCAGCCTGATACCCCTGCTTCAGGATGCGGAGAGGTTCCGCCCGCAGAAGAATCGCACGATAAACAGTTGCCGCCTCTCGCTGCAACACCTCAACAAACTGCAACTGCTCAATCACATCGACGAAGAAGTACGCACCCTGAACCGCGAGCACAACCGGTTTCTGCTGTCCGACACCAATGCGCTGCTGCACAAATTAGTGCACGAAGGCGACTCCTCTTTCGTATTCGAGAAGATAGGCGCCAACATCCGCAACGTAATGATAGACGAGTTCCAGGACACAAGCCGCATGCAATGGGACAACTTCCGCATGCTGCTGCTCGAAGGGCTTTCGCAGGGAGCGGACAGCCTCATTGTGGGCGATGTGAAACAGTCCATATACCGCTGGCGGAATGGCGACTGGGGGATATTGAACAGCTTGGGAAGCGACCAGTCTAAAGTGCCACTCTGCGATGCTAAAGTGCCACTTTACGATGCTGAAGTGCCACTTTACGACGCTAAACCCCTACACTGCGAAAGCGGTGTCCAGCTCCCCTTCCCTTTCCCGGTGCGCGTGGAAACCTTGAAGACAAACCGTCGGAGCGAAACGAATGTCATCCACTTTAACAACCGCCTATTTACCGCCGCAGTAGACTATCTGAACGCATTGCATCTGGAAGAGCTGAAGGAAGAGTGCATCCCCTTGAAACGCGCCTATGCCGATGTAGCCCAGGAATCTCCCAAGACGGAAAACAAAGGCTATGTCAAAGTCTCCTTCCTGGAGCCCGATGAAGAACAGAACTATACGGAAAAGACCCTGTCGGCTATGGGCGAAGAAGTGCAAAGGCTGCTTTCGGAAGGCGTGAAGCTGAACGATATAACCATTCTTGTGCGCAAAAACAAGAATATACCGCCCATTGCGGATTACTTCGACAAAGAGCTGCACCTGCCCGTTGTATCGGACGAAGCGTTCCGTTTGGATGCCTCGCTTGCCATTTGCATGCTGATAGATGCCCTGCGCTACCTGTCCAATCCGGAAGAGAAGATAGCGAGAGCCTCGCTAATCACGAATTACAGTTTGCAGATTACCGGTAAGGGAGAAGCAGAAGCTCCCCTTGCAGCACCTGCCGACTGGCACAAACTGCTGACCGCCGATGCAAGGACCGCGCTTCCCGCAGAGTTCGTCGCCCGTATGGACGAATTGCGCCTGATGCCTCTGTACGAACTGTTGGAAGAACTCTTCACATTGTTCGACATGGGGCGCATCGGAAAACAGGACGCCTATCTGTTCTCTTTCTTCGATGCGGTGACAGAGTACCTGCAAAACAACTCATCCGACCTCGACGGTTTCATCCGCTACTGGGACGAGACGCTTTGCAACAAAACCATTCCCAGCGGAGAAATGGACGGCATACGCATCTTCTCCATCCACAAGTCCAAGGGACTGGAGTTCCATACCGTGCTCATCCCCTTCTGCGACTGGAAACTGGAGAACGAAACATACAACCAACTGGTGTGGTGCACCGCCCCCGAAGCGCCGTACAATGCCATAGACCTTGTACCCGTCAACTACTCGTCCACAATGGCGGAGTCCGTTTACCGGCAGGATTACCTCAACGAGCGGTTGCAGTTGTGGGTGGATAACCTGAACCTGCTGTACGTGGCATTCACCCGTGCCGGAAAGAATCTTATCGTATGGAGCCGGAAAGACCAGAAAGGCACTATGTCCGAACTTCTCTCCGCCGCCCTGCCCCAAGTGGCCAAAGCGGAAGAAGGCAGTTGGGACGAAGAAGGGAGCATCTATGAAAGCGGAGCGGTATATCCGTCGGAAGAGGCGCTCCTTCACTGCGTTCGGAAGGGAAAGAACAAGGATGCGGACACTCCGGACGGGAAAAGCCGCACTGTGAACAAGCTTGCACAGAAGCCCGTCAAACTTCCGGTACATACGGAAAGCATGCGCCACGACATCGAATTCCGGCAGTCCAACCGTTCCGCCGACTTCATAGCCGGAGTGGACGAAGCCGAGTCCGGCCGGCGCTTCATCAACCGGGGGCGTCTGCTGCATACGCTGTTCTCCGTCATTGAAACGGAAGCGGACATCGACGATGCCGTCAACCGTCTGGTATTCGAAGGTATCATCGGCCGTGCCGAGACAGAGGAAGAGATACGGGAACTCACCCGCAAGGCATTTGCGCAACCGCAAATCAAGGACTGGTATTCGGGAACCTGGCAGTTGTTCAACGAATGCGACATCATCTGGCAGGAGAACGGAGAACTCCGCAACCGCCGCCCCGACCGCGTAATGATGCGCGACGGTGCAATTGTGGTCGTAGACTTCAAGTTCGGCAAGCCCAACAAGAAATATAACAAACAGGTACAAGGGTATATGGAATTACTTGTCCGCATGGGATATGACGCCAATGCCATCAGCGGGTATCTGTGGTATGTAGAAGAAGAAATAATAGAGAAAGTATGAAAACATTCCTTCAATCAGTAGCCCAAGACCTATACTCCAAGATAGGGAACGACCTGTCGCGCACGGCAATCGTATTCCCCAACAAGCGTGCCAGCCTGTTCTTCAACGAATACCTGGCGGCTCAGAGCGACCGCCCGTTGTGGTCTCCCGCATATGTCAACATCAGCGAACTGTTCCGCAGCCTTTCGCCTCTGAAACCCGGCGACCCTATCCGGCTGGTGTGCGAACTGTACAAAGTGTTCCGCGAAGAAACGCACAGCGAAGAGCCTCTGGATGATTTCTATTTCTGGGGCGAGCTGCTTATCAGCGACTTCGACGATGCCGACAAGAACCTGGTAGATGCCGACAAGCTGTTCAGCAACCTGCAGGATTTGAAGAACATCATGGACGACTACGACTTCCTCGACCAGGAGCAGGAAGAAGCCATACAACAGTTTTTCCAGAACTTCTCCATCGACAAACGCACGCAGCTCAAAGAGAAGTTCATCTCCCTTTGGGACAAGCTGGGAGACATCTACCGGCACTACCGGAAGAACCTCTCCGAACTGGGCATCGCATACGAAGGCATGATGTACCGCCATGTAATAGAGGAGCTTGATACGGACCGGCTGCGCTACGACCGCTACGTATTCGTGGGCTTCAATGTGCTGAACAAGGTAGAAACCCGCTTCTTCCAACGCCTGCAGGATGCGGGCAAAGCCATGTTCTACTGGGATTATGACGTGTTCTACACCCGCCTGCCCCACGAACAGCAACCGCCCTACGTGCACGAAGCGGGCGAATTTATCCTGCGCAACCTGAAGCTGTTTCCCAACCAACTGCCCGAAACTGCCTTCGATGTCTTGCGGCATCCCAAGAAAATACGTTTCATATCCGCTCCTACGGAGAATGCGCAGGCCCGCTACCTGCCCCAATGGGTGCGCACGGTCGTGAAAAGCGATACCGAAGCAAGCAAGGAGAAGGAAAACGCCATTGTGCTATGCAACGAGGCACTGTTGCTGCCCGTGCTGCACTCCATCCCGCCGGAAGTGGAGAACGTAAACATAACCATGGGATTTCCATTGGCGCAGACACCCGTATACAGCTATATCAACGCCCTTATGGAACTGCAAACCGCCGGCTACCGCAGGGATACGGGACGCTATACCTACGAAGCCGCACTTGCCGTACTGAAGCATCCTTACACCCGGCAACTGTCCGCCACGGCCGAAGACCTGGAGAAGCAGCTCACCAAGGACAACCGCTTCTACCCTCTCCCGTCGGAGCTTAAAAAAGACGCTTTTCTCGAACAGGTATTCACCCCGCAGAGCGGAACTGCTGCCATCTGCCGCTATCTCACCGAGCTGCTGCGCGAAGTGGCCGTCATATACCGTCAGGAGAAAGACGAAGAGGACATCTTCAACCAGCTCTACCGGGAATCCCTATTCAAGGGCTACACCCTCATCAACCGCCTGCTCAGTCTGATAGAGAATGATGGGCTGAGCCTACATACAGACACGCTGAAACGTCTGATGAACCGCCTGCTCACCGCCACCAAGATCCCGTTTCACGGCGAACCCGCCATCGGCATGCAGGTAATGGGCGTACTGGAAACGCGTAACCTCGACTTCCGCAACCTCATCATGCTGTCCCTCAACGAAGGGCAGCTCCCCAAGGCGGGCGGCGATTCGTCTTTCATCCCCTATAACCTGCGCAAGGCGTTCGGCATGACTACCATCGAGCATAAGAACTCCGTGTATGCCTACTACTTCTACCGCCTCATACAGCGTGCGGAGAACATTACCTTGCTGTACAATACGGCATCCGACGGACTGAACCGGGGTGAGATGTCGCGCTTCATGCTCCAGTTTCTCGTCGAGTCTCCCCACGACATCTCACGCCAATATCTGGAAGCCGGGCAATCTCCCCAACAAAGCCTCAAGATTGAAATACACAAGACGGACGAGGTACTGCAACGG
>ENA-UESS01000468-UESS01000468.1-human-gut-metagenome-genome-assembly--contig:-NODE-468-length-17692-cov-20.661255_pt1 | contig 17692 bp, 11 predicted proteins | sample MGYA00243004_ERZ508005 | MGnify/ENA primary metagenome ERZ508005 (study PRJEB26167, sample SAMN06115471) | human gut metagenome | host: Homo sapiens | place: China:Guizhou | collected 2016-06-29...
AAAGAGTGAAGTGTATGACAGTTATTTGCAAGTGAATAAAAGTTGTAAAAACCTCTTATCTCCTAAGGATAAGTATATCGTTGTTGATGAAAATTCTAAGGATACTGTATGGTGGACATCTGACGAATACAAGAACGATAACCACCCAATGTCAGAAGATGTATGGGCTAAGGTTAAGGATATTGCAAAGAGCGAACTTTCTAACAAGAGACTTTTCGTAGTTGATGCATTCTGCGGTGCCAATAAGGATACAAGAATGGCTGTCCGTTTCATCGTTGAAGTAGCTTGGCAGGCACATTTCGTAACAAATATGTTCATCAAGCCTACAGCAGAAGAACTTGAAAACTTCGAGCCTGATTTCGTTGTATACAACGCTTCTAAGGCTAAAGTTTCTAATTATGCAGAATTAGGTTTAAATTCTGAAACTTGTGTAGCATTCAACATCACAAGCCACGAACAGGTTATCATCAATACATGGTACGGCGGAGAAATGAAGAAGGGTATGTTCTCTATGATGAACTACTACCTTCCATTAAAGGGTATGGCTTCAATGCACTGCTCAGCTAACACAGATATGAACGGTGAAAACACAGCAATCTTCTTCGGTCTTTCAGGTACAGGTAAGACTACACTTTCAACAGACCCTAAGAGACTTCTCATCGGTGATGACGAACACGGCTGGGATGACAACGGTGTATTCAACTTTGAAGGCGGCTGCTACGCTAAGGTTATCAACCTTGATAAGGAATCTGAACCGGATATCTACAACGCAATTAAGAGAAACGCTCTCCTTGAAAACGTTACTCTTGATGCAGACGGTAAGATTGACTTCGCTGATAAGAGCGTAACAGAAAACACCCGTGTTTCTTACCCAATCGACCACATTAAGAATATTGTACGTCCGATTTCTTCAGCTCCTGCTGCTAAGAACGTTATCTTCCTTTCAGCTGATGCTTTCGGTGTACTGCCTCCAGTATCTATCCTGACACCAGAACAGACACAGTACTACTTCCTTTCAGGATTTACAGCTAAGCTTGCAGGTACAGAACGTGGTATCACAGAACCTACCCCTACATTCTCAGCTTGCTTCGGACAGGCATTCCTTGAGTTACATCCTACAAAGTATGCTGCTGAACTTGTTAAGAAGATGAAAAAGAGCGGAGCTAAGGCTTACTTAGTTAATACAGGTTGGAACGGAACAGGTAAGAGAATCTCTATTAAGGATACACGTGGTATCATCGATGCTATCCTTTCAGGAGCTATCAAAACTGCTCCTACAAAGAAGATTCCTATGTTCAACTTTGAAGTACCTACAGAACTTCCGGGCGTTGACTCAGGTATCCTTGATCCTAGAGATACATACGCTGATGCTTCTGAATGGGAAACAAAGGCTAAGGATTTAGCTGAAAGATTTAACAAGAACTTTGTGAAGTACACAGGCAACGAAGCTGGTAAGGCTTTAGTAGCTGCCGGTCCTCAGCTTTAATTTGAAACTGAAACAGGATTTATAAGTATTTCATATACGTTTTAAAAGAGGCGGGTCACACTTGTGACTCGCCTCTTTTTTGTTGTTTCTTGTATGTTTTCGTTGGATTCTATTGGTTTTTATTCGTTAAATTCTATTGTTTTCCATTAGATTCCGTTGGTTTATGTTGCATTGTGTTGGTTTTCGTTGGTTTTAGTGGTCAATTTCCGCTGCGTGTGCAAGCGCCGCATCAATATTGGCACAGAAGTTTTCTTCGCCGACCAGTTCCACAAAGCCTGCCTTTTCCATCATGGCACGTGGCTGTTCCTGTACATGGGAAAGCACCAGCGTAATGCCCTTCTTTTTGCAGATTTCATGAATATTCTTTAATGACCGCAGGGCGGTTACGTCCATTGCCGGTACACCACGCATACGGATAATAACCACCTTAATGCCCGGTTCTGCTGAAATTTCCAGAAATTTATCTGCGGCGGCAAAGAACATCGGTCCGATAATTTCGTAAACCAGTGTATGCTTTGGCACAACCTTTAAAGAAATCTTATCTGGGTCATTATTTTCATCAATCTCACTTCCAAGGTACTTCCAGCTCTTTACCGCTGTAACATCAGACATTCTCTTTAAGAATAAAAGCGCTGCCAGTACGATACCGACTTCGATTGCCACAACAAGGTCAAATACAACAGTCAGTACAAAGGTAACAAGTAGCACGGCAACATCACTCTTTGGGGATTTGCGCACTAATTTAACAAATTCTCTCCAGCCGCTCATGTTATATGCAACCATAAACAAAATGGCGGCAATCGCAGGCATTGGAATCCATGCGGCATACGGCATTAATACAACAAGTACTAAAAGCAGTGTCACGGAATGAACCATTCCCGCAACCGGTGTTCGTCCACCGTTTTTTACATTGGCTGCGGTTCTTGCAATCGCACCTGTCGCCGGGATACCGCCAAACAGCGCTGATACAATGTTTCCGGCGCCCTGCGCAACCAGTTCCATATTCGGCTTGTGGCGGCTGCCAATCATACCGTCGGATACGACACAGGATAACAGGGATTCAATTCCTGCAAGCACCGCAATTGTCAGTGCATCCGGGAATAAATCACGAATCATGCCAAGACTTATTTTCGGCATGGAAATGCCCGGTACTTTATTGGATATTGTATACAAATCGCCAATCGTCTTTACATTCATGTGAAGCAGCTTTACCATTAAAATTGCTACGATAACTGCAATCAATGACGGTGGAATTTTTTCCGTGACCTTTGGAAACACAATCAGAATCGCAAGGGATACCAGTCCGACAATTAATGCCTGTACCTGAATTGTTCCGATACACGTAACACATTCTTTAACCTTGTCTATGGTTTCCACCGGTGAATATGTAAATGTCAGTCCCAAAAAGTCCTTGACCTGTCCGATAACAATCGTTACGGCAATACCAAAGGTAAAGCCCGATGTAATCGTATACGGAATGAAGCGGATTAAATTTCCGAACTTTAAAAGTCCCATTATAATAAGAAGGATTCCCGCCATAACGGTTGCCACAACAAGACCTTCCATCTGGTGTTCTGCGACAATTCCGGCTACAATCGTTGCAAATGCGGCGGTCGGTCCTGCAATCTGCACACGGCTTCCGCCCAGAAACGAAATGACAAATCCGGCAAAAATTGCCGTGTAAAAATGTCTTCCGTTTTCCTCCATGTCAGGTATATTTTTCCTTTTTTGTTCCTATACTGTTAGCAGAAAGGACGGTTAATGTTATGAAAATCTTTTTTAGTCAGGCAGATGCCTCCCCGGAAATCATTGAAGAGGATTTCTCTCCCATAGATCTGAAAGAATCCATAAGAAAAACCCGCCAGGCGTTGGAAATCGCCTATGCGGGTTTCGATAATGCTTTGGAAAGTGATCTCATTGACAGTTACATCTATGAGATCAATGCGTTGCAAAAAAGGTATCAGCATCTCACCGAGCTAGCTTCCACGCAGCCTGTGAGACAGGAAAAGTCACTATACCAGCATTCCCCGATTCGTGCCCTGGTCAGCCATGTTTTCGGTTAACTGGTTCCTGCCGTAAGTCAGTCCGGCATATACTGTCTGAGAATTGTTCATCACCGGGCCGGAAGTATCCTGATCCTGGATCTGCCTGTACGCATCGCAGAGAGGTGCGATCACTTTGCGAATCTCTTCCAATATTGTGCGGTCTCTGCGGACTTCACATACAGCAAGTCTGCGAAGGCAGAACAGGTACAGTCTGGAAAGCTCTCCTGCCGGGCTGTATTCTCTGTGCAGAGAGTTCAGGAGCTCTTTGATACATCCCCTGGCTCTATGAACAGCTTCCACCAGTCCGGCATCATCTACTGCCTGCTCTCCGTCTGCCAGATATTGTAAGGTCATTTCATACAGGATCACGATCAACTGCGTGGAATTCGCCTGTGTAATCCGAAGTGTAAATTGTTGTTTGCATTCTTTTGTCATTCTGCCATGCCCTCTTATTCAGAACTTTCCTACTGTAACAACTGCAGTACCTGAGACGGTCTCTCGTTGGCCTGTGCCAGCATGGAGGTTCCTGCCTGTGCCAGGATCTGATAAGTCGTATAAGAAGTCATTTCTTCCGCCATATCTACATCCATGATACGGGAATATGCGGAAGTCATATTTTCGCTGGTAATATCCAGACTGTTGATCGTAGATTCCAGACGGTTCTGGAATGCCCCCAGTCTGCCTCGAACGGAAGATACATATTTGATGGCGCCGTCTACGCGATCAATGGCATCGTCCGCACCTTCTGCAGTGCTGACATCAACATTCTCAATTCCCATATTTTGCAGGGAAACAGCCGGAATATTTACTTCCAGCACCTGATGCTCATTAGCTCCGATCTGTAAACGCATAGCGCCGATACCTGTGGCATTGATCTTTAGATCCTTAACCGTTGTTCCTGTCTGTGCTCCATTCAAAGTTCCGCTCACATCAAGTCGCATCTCAAATCCGTTTTCTCCGGTGATAGTCAAAAGATCATCCTTCAGTTCAGTCTTCAGTGTTTTCGCATCCGGGAAACCATCTCCGAACGTCACATCTCCGTCCAGCACAATATTGCCGTCCGCATCCTTTGTCAGCGGTATAGACTTTATGGTATATTCTTTTACCGGCACATCGGTAGAATAGTAGTTCACCTTAACTTCCTGCTTGTTGGTATATCCCTTCAGATCGTACTCCCCATTCAGCAGTTTCTGTCCGTTGAACTCTGTTACGTCAGAAATTCTGGTGATTTCCTCTTTCAGTTGCTTTACTTCATCCTGTACGGTAGCTCGGTCATCATCCGTCATTATACCGTTCGCAGCCTTGACGGAGAGCTCATTGATTCGCTGCAGCATCTCACTGATCTCGGTCATGGCGCCATCTGCAATCTCGATAATGGATACGCCGTCGCTGGCATTCTGGTTTGCCACGGACAGGCCCTCGATCTGGGCATTCATACGTTTGGACATTGCCAGTCCTGCCGGATTATCCTTTGCATGATTGATCTTTAATCCGGAAGAAAGTCTCTCTAATGATTTGGACAGCAGGTCATCATTGGTAGATAAGGCATTGTTGGATAACATTGCCGATACATTGTAATTAATTCTCATGTGTTGTTACTCCTTACTTTCCGCTGCTGTCTGCGACAGCCTGCAGGAATCCTTTTGCCAGGCGGTACAGTTGCGCCGCATCTGCCCGGCTCTCTATTGTTTCTGCATTTTGCGTCTCACCGGCAGCCATCCTTGTCATATCCCGGGAGCTGACAACAGAAAGCTTTTCCGCTTTCCAGTCTGCAGAGGTATCTGTCTGAATCCATTCAAGGAATATATCGGAGGTCTTTTCCAGTTTCGTAACCTCTTCCGGGGTATTTCCTACGAGATAACCTTCGATGTGTTCTCCGTTGACCTGTAAATGCGCTTCCAGCTGTTCGTCTCCCGCATCTACCCGGATATCCACAGCCGAGGTCTCTCCGGTTCCCTGCTGTAGGGTAAGGTGCACTCCTGCCAGCTGGTCTCCCAGATACATCGGTAGGAAATACTCCTGCCTGTTCTGAAGATTTCCTGCAAGGCGCAGCTGTTTGTGTACCAGCTGTAACTGTTTCACATCCAGATGGCTCTCTGCCTGTTCCAGACTGATCGTCTCTGTCTCCTGTAAAGCATCCTGAAGCATGGTCCGGTAATCATCTGCAAAATTCTGCTGATCCAGCTGTTCCCACAATCCGGAGGCTTCTGTTCCGGCAGGCTCCTCTCCGGTTGCCGCCACAGGTATTTCTTTCTCTTTGTTGTATTTCTTACGATAGCGTTGCAGGTCGCTGAACAGTTCCGCCGGATCCTCCAGCAGAGCCTGAGCTGCCAGCAGGTTAGAAGTACTGGTATTTACCTCTCCCCTTTCCAACATTTGTGCTGCTCCCGGTTCGGTCTCTACCGCTTCCCGCATCTGCTGCAGACATTCCTGATAATATGCGTCTCTGCTCTCAGTGTCTTCTGACACATCTGTCAATATTTCTTTTGCCATCCCTACAGAAATCTGCTCTGAAATATTGTTCTCCGATAAACGTACTTCCTGTGTCAGTCCGGTATCATCCGACACTTTCCAGTCCATATGGGAGGTTCTTCTGCTCCTGGAAGCTGCCAGGAGTGTGGAAAATTGCAATTCTGCGCCGATATTTACCACCGCGCCTACTGCGGCACCATCTTCTCTCTCAATCTGGTGTACCATACGATAGATACCGATATAAGCTTTCCGCTCATTCTCCGTGATATCTTTCTTTTGTTCCAGCTGATACAGGAAACGGCTGTAGTCCTCCGCCTCTTCCTCATAACTCTGAGGATTTTCGGAAAAATAGGACTCCAGTTCCCCAAAAGTCTTCTCCAACGGATTTACGCCGTCCCGGATCATCTGCAATACATTCTTCGGTGTCAGTTTCTCAATCACTGCAGTGACCTGTTTGTCTGCTTCTTTGACTCTTTCGATATTTTCTGCAGTAATCTCCATCCGGTTATACGCGAGGATGCGGACCGCCCGCTGGTTCTCCAGTGTTTTATCCAATGACATATCTGTCAGAATGTCATCTACATTGGAAAATGCCTTGCGGATGCTGTCCCCCAGATCTCTTCTGGGGGCTGTCATCAGTGTCTCATAACGTTCATTTGCTTCTGTATAGGCCGTCTGCAACGCCTTACCTTCGCTGTGAAATTCTGCCACGGTCTCCTGCGAAACTTTCTGTTTCAGGCTATAGGGTCCCAACACGCTGACCGGCAGTCCCGGCAGTTCGTTTGTCACCTGTACGGTCTGTGTATAGGTCTCATATTTTGCCACGGCATCCGCATCGTTGGGGAAATACTTATCCGCAACTTCTGCCTCCGCTCTACGCAGTGCTTCGATCAGCTGCTCCATAGGGGCCGTATCAATGGAAAAATCACTCTGTAAGAGTTTCACATTCACTTCCGCTGTCATGCGCAGCCGGATCTCTTCCAGTTGTTTTCTGGCCGCCAGATTCTCCGCCGTGACATCCCATTTTGCATCCGAGAACCAGTCCTGTACCATTTCTGTGGCTTTCTCGTATATATTTTCCTGCCGTGCCAGATTCGCATGAACAGGGGATTTCCCCTCCGCGAGTGCCGATGCCGCTGCCTGTGCAAAAGCATCCTCACTGACGGGATAGTCAATCGTATCCAGTTCTGCCAGCTGCTGCAAGGTATCCGTTGTCAGCGGCAAACCTGCTCCCACCAGCCACTGCGCTTTCTGGCGGTTCTCATCATTGACCGGCAGGCCGGCATCCGTGATCACCTTATCCATCTGGTCCTGCAATTCCTGCGGTACAGTATTCTGCTGTACTTTCGCACCGCTGTTCTCTGCCACATACAAGTTCCAGATCTCCGGCTCCAATCCATTATCTACAAGATACCCGACCTCGCCTTCCTGGGGCTGCTGCAGAGAAGATGCCAGCTCCCAGGCGGTTTTTAATTCATCTACATTTTCAGGAGTCAGAGGTATATCCGTTGCCCGGAACTGTTCTTCAATACTTTGTGCCAGTGTATCGCTGCCCACAGCTGCCGCCAGGGTGTCCATATCTATGTCGTCCGTGTATCCGGCAATGTTCTGTCCGGAACGCACCAGTTCTGCTTTGATCCTGTCCACGATGGTAACTGCGGTATCCTGATCCAGTTCTCTGGGGTCAAATCCGTCCTCACAAGCCTTCGCATAATCCTCCTGGGACATAGTATGTGACAGTAGTGTCATGTAATCCTGCTGTAATGCCACATTGGTGTTCCCGGCATCCTGCTGCAGTTCAATCAGGGATTTTCCCTTATTATTCTCTTCATTTCCTACAGGCATTGGGATCTGCCCACTCTCGTATACGGCTCCAAAAGTATTTGCATTCACACTTTTTTTATTGCGCTGTATCTTATCTCTGCCCCAGGTATTTTTCTCCGTCTGGATACTTTCTGTTCTATTTTCTGTATCAGTTACCGTCTGATTCTGAAATGTTATCTTCACGCTTGTCGTCCTTCCTGGTAATAACTCTTGAAATAACTATTCAGAGACTCATTCGCAAAATCGCTCTTTCAGAGTTTTCCTTTTGCCCATTGAGTCTATATCGCCCTATAAATATCACTAAATCCTCTTACGAATGCAAGCATTCAAAGAGGCCTTAGTGATATTTACATGTCTCTGAATAGTTAAGAAAAAAGATGAGTGCACCTTTGGGTCACACTCATCTTTTATTTCGGTCGTTTCTTATAATTTCTTAACCGGACTTAGAACAGAAATACAGCAGCTCCGTAAGGGGGCAGATCAAAGCTGATAGAATAATCCTTGTAATGGTAAGGCTTTTTCTCTGCCATGATCTCTGCGGGAATTTCATTGCCCCAGCCGCCGAAACGCTCCTCATCGCTGTTGAGCAGCAGCTTATATTTCTTCTTTTTCGGCACGGGTACGGTATAATTCTCCCATTTCATCGGAGTCATATTCAATACAAACAGCAGATTGTTCTTGCTGCTGGAACATTTTCTCACAAAGCAATAGGTGCTGTGTTCTGCATCATCCGCATTCATCCACTCGAAACCGTCCCAGGTATTGTCGATCTCATACATTGCAGGATACTTGCGGTACAGTTCCAACAGTTCATTTACATAGGTATGTACGCCCTGATTCAGCTTCTCACCTAACAGATACCAGTCCAGTTCGCGCTCTTCACTCCACTCACGCTCCTGTCCGAAATCCTGTCCCATGAACAGCAGCTTTTTGCCGGAATGTCCGAACATGTAGGTATAGCCCACACGTAGATTTGCGTATTTATCCGCAGTATAACCTGGCATCTTATTTACCATGGAACACTTCAGATGTACCACTTCGTCATGAGACAGGGGCAGAATGTAGTTCTCACTGTCATTGTAGCTCATGGCAAAGGTCATAGCGTAATGATTGCCCTTACGATACAGAGGATCCAGCTTCATGTATTCACAGAAATCATGCATCCAGCCCATATTCCATTTAAAGGAGAAGCCTAATCCCTCGCCTCCGATATCGCTGGTCACATTCGGCCACGCCGTGGATTCCTCGGCAATTGTCACAAATCCGGGATACGTTCCACGGATGACAGAATTCAGATGGTGGAAGAACTCAATGGCCTCCAGATTCTTGTTGCCACCGAATTTATTCGGCAGCCACTCACCTTCTTTTTTACCATAATCCAGATATAGCATGGATGCCACCGCATCTACACGGATGCCGTCCACATGGAACTCTCTGAGCCAGAACAAGGCATTGGCTACCAGGAAGTTCTTTACTTCATTTTTGCCGTAATTGAAGATTTTGGTTCCCCATTCGGGATGCTCTCCCAGACGGGGATCGGGATGTTCAAAAATGCACTGACCGTCAAATTCAGCCAAGCCATGGGCATCAGTTGCAAAATGCGCAGGTACCCAGTCCAGAATCACGCCGACTCCGGCCTTGTGCAGTTCGTTGATCAGGTACATGAAATCTTTCGGCGTTCCGTAACGGGAAGTCGGTGCATAGTAGCCGGTCACCTGATATCCCCAGGAACCGTCAAACGGATGCTCTGCAATACCCATCAGTTCTACATGGGTATACTTCATCTCCTTCAGATATTCTATGATCCGGTCCGCAAACTCCCGGTAATTGTAGAATCCTTCGGCGGTACCGTTGTTAGGATGCTTCATAAAAGAACCGATATGGCATTCGTAGATCGCCATAGGCTCTTTATTCATATCCTTTTTGTCCCGGGCTTCCATCCACTTGGAATCTCTCCAGTCAAAGCCTGTAATATCGGTGACGATAGATGCCGTACCCGGCCGGTACTCCGCATAATTGGCAAAAGGATCTGCTTTGTAGAGCTTTCTGCCATCCCTTGCATAGATCAGGAACTTATACATCGTTCCCTCTTCCACGCCGGGAATGAACAGCCCCCAGATACCGCCTTCTCCCAGCTTCTGCATGGGATGGGATTCCTCATTCCATTCATTGAATGTGCCAATGACATTCACCTGTGCTGCATTTGGTGCCCATACTCCGAAATAGACTCCCTGCACGCCGTCTTCCACCGACAGATGTGCACCCAGTTTTTTGTAAATATCATAATGGGTCCCCTGGGCAAAAAGATACTGATCTGCTTCGGAAATAAATACCTTCTCCTTCGTCATGACCGCGCCTCCCGCTATACAAAGTCTTTCTCGGTGAGGATGATCATATCCTCATCGTCATATCTCTTGGCAAACAGGACATCGAAGAAATGCTTCAATGTCTTTTTATTTGCATGAGCGATCGCTTCATCCACGATCTGCTTTACATCCACTACCGTAACCACATGATCTATCGTCTGCATATCTTCGATTCTGGTATGTAACGCCAGCTCTCCGAGTTCGTCAATAGAGTATTCCATCTCCCGTGCATACTGTTTGCCGAATGCCACCAGTGTGTTATTGCTGAGGGCTTCCACATCCATTCGTGCGGTAAAGCACTCTCTCAATTTTTCATGTTTCTCGAGGAATTTATCAATATCCCTCTTCGTATCTTCCAGAATAATTACGATTCCCTGACTCTCCTGCTGCAATGCCTTGTGAAGTACATTTGCCGTAGCATCGTTCATTTCGGATGCCTTGCAGATGATCAGCGCGCCGTTTTTCAGCTTGGATAAGGTATCTGCGGTATCCTTTTTATTCAATGCATGTCCAGAGATCTTTGCCACTTTTCCGGAGAAATTGCTGTCGGTTGCCTGAATTTCGCGAACCATGTTCTTCGCCAGAGATAAGGTATCCATACCCTCTTCTCCAGTGATGATCACGTTGCCGGTGTAGGCTGCCAGACTGATATTATCAATGGCCTTGACTAACTGCTCTCTGGCAGATCTGCTCTGGATAAAGGGTGCATACAGCTCTCTCTCTTCTCTGGTAAGCGCACGAACCTTTGCTTTGTCTCGCTCTACTGCGGGGCGCTCCGGCTGTTCCGGTGCCTCCCCGGCTTCCGGCGTTTCCTCAGCCGTCAGTTCTATCTCTTCCCTGGCTGTTTCCTCATCTGCCGATTCTACTGCTTCCGCCGTGGGCTCCTCTACAGGCTCGTCATCCATTGCCCCTTCCGGTTCTGCCTGTTCCTCGTCTACGATTTCTTCCTGCTCATAGATTTCTGCTTCCGGTTCCGCAGATTCCTCAAATTCTTCTGCTTCCGGCTCATATGCAGGTTCTTCCGCGAGTTCTTCTACAGTATCCTCTTCCGGAAGCTCTTCTACAGGCTCTTGTTCCGCTTCCTCTGCAGGAGCAGCCTCCGTCAGTTCTTCCACGGGTTCCTCTGTGGCAGGCTCTTCCGTGATCTCTTCCAGCTCTTCTACCTCATCGGTATCTGTTGTATCTTCTGCCACGGTATCTGCCGTGTCCGCAGCTTTTTCTTTTTCCAGTTTTTCCAGCAATCCGTCTCTTACCGCCTGCTCAAACTCCGTGAACATGGCTCCGGTCTGCTGTAATACATGTTGGCGAACCTCTTCTTCTCTCTTCTCCAGATTCTCCTTCTTCTTGCGTTCCCACTCTGCCAGAATATCCTCGATATTCATCTGGCCGGTGATCTGTTTCTCAATGCTCTCTGCCTCCGGCATTACCAGGCTGATCTGACCGTCGGATTCCTGTGCCAGCACATCGGCCAGTTCCTTGGGTGGCTCTACGGGAGCTTCCGGTACTTTCTGTGTTTCCGGTTCCTTCACGATTTCCTGTACTTCCGGTGTCTTCTGTACTTCGGATAGCTCCGGTACTACATCGGTTCTTCTTGCAACAACAGGCTCTTCCGGCAGAATCTCTTCCGTCTCTACCTGGGGCACCTGTGACAGATCGCCGATTTCTCCGGTCTCCCCAAAGAATACTTCCGAGCTCTCCATCTGCTCCGTCTCCGGCTCCAGATCGTCTTCACTGACATCTGCGATCTCCGGATAATCCAGAGACTCCGTATCGGAATCCCCGGGATCGATCATGGGTGCCACGATAGAACGGGTAATGGAATCCGAAGTCTCCTTCGCATGGTCCTCACTCAGTACCTCCCGCAGGCCTGCTGCCAGTTCTGCCTGTAGATTGATCGTATTATATTGTCCCACATCCATGGTCTTCACATGAATGTCGAAATCATCTTCCGCCGGCTGCGCGGGTGCCTGTTGGGGCTGCACCGGTTCATAGACTCTGGTGTCATCAATCACCTGATCATAAGCCCCCTCCTGCACATTGTCCGGATTGGAGTCGTAACTTCCATCCTGTGCATAGCCCTGGTTCGGGTCATAACTTCCGTCTTGTGCATAGCCCTGGTTCGGGTCATAACTTCCGCCCTGTGCATAGCCCTGATTCGGGTCATAACTTCCGTCTTGCACATAGCCCTGATTCGGATCATAAGTTTCGTTCTGTCCATAACCGGGATCCTGCGCATAATTCTGAGAATACTGCTGCGTACCGGGCGCGTCAAAACGATGATCGTATTTTTCCTGCTGTTCCGGTGTTAGCGGCTGATGGAGCATTTTCAGCTCCATTGCCTTGATAACGTATTTGCCCTCGCCAAACCAAAGGATCAGCTCATCACATTCCTCTACACATCTGGCAGCAAGTCCTACTCTATGATATAGATAAGCCAACTCATATGCCCATTTTTCTCTGTAATCTCTCTTTTTCAGTTCTTCCAGAACAGCAATGCGCTCTTCCAGACTGACATCCTGCGCCTCATATAATTTGTACTGCAAAATATATCTGCCGGGATCCTTGGGCGCTACCTGCACAAACTCTTTGTAATACTCGATAGCCTGTACATACTCTTCCATTTTAATGGAAAGTTCGCACAGAGAATAGCAGATCGTCCTTCCTCCCGGACGGCGTTCATATGCCAGAAGCAGCATATCTCTGGCATCCTCGTATCTTCGATTGATCTTGTAAAGGTCACTGATGGTGCACAGCATCATAACACTTTTGACTCTGCGCCAGTCAATGGTATCCGCAATCTCCGCAGCCTGCGCATACTCCCCACGGCTGATCAAGTCTTTGATTTCTTCCGCTCTTAATTTATATTCACTCTTATCCAAGGTATTTCGCTCCCTTAACCTTTTCTTATCCTAAGCTTCTCATTTCCCCGGGTATACTACCCCACTATTTTCTTATTCAGTGTACCATAGTACCCATTGATATGTCAAAATCAAACTGGGCAAAATGTATGGAAATCTCCCCTTCGGAATACTACCCGCGAAAGTGGGATGACTTCTTGGGCTTTTGACGTTTTTTCGCCTGTCGGATTGCTTCTTTGCGTCGGTTACGAAGGTCCTGATCCACCGAACGATACCGGGATCTGGAACGATTTCTTCTGCGGTTAAATCTCCAGGTCAGGCGGGTACTGCGGTGGGCAAAATGATAATTCTTGAAAAACGTACGTAATAACAGTGCAAGGAAGATCAATACCGCAATTCCCACGATACAGAAAAATACTTTTACCACATTAATGAAAATAACCGCAGGACCGCCGGAAGTGCTGTTTTCCTCCTCCGGGGATGTCTCCTGTGCAGCCGTTGGAATTCCACCATTGTTTCCGGTGTTATCTCCTGCTGTTTCGGTTGTCTCTGTATTGTCTGCCTCTGTGGTCGTTGTGCCTGACTGCGTTTCATCGGTTGCACCGCTTTCCTCTGCAGACTCCGTGGTCTCTGCCGTATTTTCCCGGAAGACACTACTGCCCTTTTCCGCTGCCGTAAAGTCCAGGGATGCCGTTCCCAGTACCACATCATTGTAAGTATAAGTGATCACAGCCACCTGTCCTGGTTCTGTATTATCATAGGAAATACTGGACACCGCATCCTGAAAGGTGATGGTATTCGGCAAAGTGATGCTGTCCGTCTGGTTCAGTTCCAGAATCGGTTTGGAGTTGCCGAAAATATCATTCCCACTGTAAAAAGATCCTGCATTCTCGATATTATACTTGGTCTCTGTCTGAGAAATGTTCACTCTCTGAAAATTGCTGAAACCATAATCAAACAGAGCGATTGTATCTTCATAGTAATTCGGATTTTCGTCTTTCATGACCACACAGATCAGCTTCATGCCGTCTTTTTCCGCACAGGACACCAGTGTACTGCGGGCAACATCGGTGTAACCGGTCTTACAGCCTACCAGATACGGATATGCATATTTACCGCCGGGGATCAGTTCCATCTTGTTGACTTCCATAATATCATCCGGCTGGCGTTCCGACGGCAAAATGTGCAGCATATGTGTCATTGTCATTTTACACAGCGCTTCGTTGGCAAAAAAAGCTCTTCCGATCATCGCCAGGTCATAGGCACTGGTGTAATGATCCTCATTGGGAAGTCCGTTGGGATTGACGAAATTGGAATCAACACACCCCAGTTCCTTGGCTCTTTCATTCATGATCGGTGCAAAGTCCTGCCAGGTCGTTCCGGAAATATGCTCTGCTACCGCGAAAGAAACTTCATTGGCGGAGCGGATCAGAATGGCATTCAGACATTCCTCCATGGTCAGCTGCTCGCCGGGGTCAATAGCGATATGGTTGCTTCCGGGATCAATATCGTGTACCGCATCATAGGAGAAATCCACGATCTCATCCATGCTGCAGCGCTCGGATGCGATCAATGTTGTCAGAATTTTGGTGGTACTGGCAGGGTATTCCTGCTGATGGATATTTTTGGCATAAAGGATCGCTCCGGTATCCGCATCCATCAAAATGGCGGATTCTGCGCTGATTACCGGTCCCGTAGGCCAGCTTGCCACTTCATTGGACTGAATGGCCAGTGCCTGATTGCGGGCGATGTTCTCTTCTTTGATCGTTGCAGCAGAGACACTAAGCCCCTGAGATGCAAAAAGGCAGAGAGCGCTGATTCCCATCACTGCCCTGGTTAAAAAACTTCTATATGAAAAATGCCTGAAAAACTGCATGTATAAATCCTTCCTGATATCTTCAAAATAAAATGGTGTATGATAATGCGCATTCTTTATCATACACCATTTTACCTAAAAACCAAAGTCTTATCTCTATTTTTTAATTCTTTTTAAGACCTTCTGCGAACGCTGTCATTCTCTATACGGAATACCGTAAATGTTCCTGTCCGCCGAAGTCTTTCCACACAAAATTTTTGCCTTCCCAGATCATGTATCCGTGCCAGCTTTCTTCCTTGGGAATCGACACGGACCCCGGATTCATGCAGATATACTGCTCTGTCTCATGAACAACGCATTTCGGCACATGAGTATGACCGTGCAGTAAAATATCTCCGGAATGCAATGGCGGCAGTTTCTGCTCATTATAGATATGTCCATGGGTGGCATAGATTGCCTGCGTCCCTTCCGCAAGTACACAATAATCACTCAGCACCGGAGTCAACTGTTCCCATTTATCAGTAAAAGCATTCGATTCGTCGTATGCAAAGATACCGGCGCTTTTAAATCCGTAGAAGTCACCCACACGGCCACCTTCCTGCATCCACCAGATATCACCTTCCATATATGCCTTACCTTCAGACAGTTTCTCAATGCGGTTGATATTTCTGGAGATATTGAAAGAAGCATTCCACTTCCAGTCCTTCGTGCGGATAATATCACCGGTAACAGCTATTTCAAAGCCTCGGTTACTCATTTCACCGACATTGGTTTTCATATATGCAAAACCGGATTCTTTAGGCAATTGGTAGTTTGCCAGCAAACCGTCTGTATATTTATCGTAATAATCGGCAGTGATTGTCAAACGGCTATTCCAGAAATTCAAGTCCAAACCAAGGTTGAATTGTTTGGTTTCCTCCCATTTCAGATTGTCTTTACCGATACGAGTCGGAATACCGCACCCCACAAACCACCTGCCTCCAAACTTCCGGGAGTTTTTCTACATAGGAGATGAGAATATCTCTCCCGCCCCAACCTTGCCAAAGGCGGGGCGGAGCAGTTGTCCGGTAAAGAAAAGCCCAGCCGTGTATATTAGTAAAATCAAAACCGTATGAAGACGCCGGCACTTGGTAAGCTGGGAAAGCTGCCACAAAGTGGTAGCAAATCCCAGCGAACCTAGTACCGCTGCGTCCGAGACCGAGCGAAAGCGGGTTCTGATTATCTATATACCTTCGGCATCGTATTCTCAGGGATGCTGCGATGTATTACAGGTTGTTAATTGGTGATAATATAAAAATATATCCAGCTATAGATATATTTAAATCCGGACGCCGTGAGAGCTTGTTTTGCTGCTTTGGCAGCTCACCAAGCTCTCACGGCTGGTTATCGGATTACTTATATATCTATGGCTGGATTTTTTCAATCAATAATAATAATTCTTATTAGTTGATACCTAATCTTATTAAACCGATTACTTTTCCTAATATCTCGCAGTCATCTACGATGATTGGGTCCATGAAATCGTTCTCTGGCTGGAGTCTTATGTGTCCGTTCTCCTTGTAAAAACGCTTGACTGTTGCTGAATCATCTACTAGTGCAACAATTACTTCTCCATTAGAAGCTGTATTCTGCTTTCTTACTATTATCTGATCGCCTTCGTAGATTCCCATATTAATCATGCTGTCACCCTTGACCTTTAACATGAATACTTCTCCACCTGGCATGTATTCAGATGGAATAGGAAAGTACTCTGTTATATTCTCAACGGCAAGAAGTGGCTGTCCTGCGGCAACCTGACCTAATAACGGGATATTAACAACTTTATCCAACAGAAGATCCGTCTGAAAAACTTTCATTATGCAATGTCGCTCTCCAAAGAACGCCTGCGTATAGCAGAAGCGAGTCATCTTGTCGGAAAGTTCTCAGGATTGGATTATCAACAGGCGAAAGTAGACTTCAATGCAGACAGTGCTCAATATATCAAACAACAGGAATTGCTGCACTCATCGCGTATCCAGTTAAATGAGCTAATGGCTAACAAGAATGTTAATCAGGCTATTATAATCAAAGACTCCACGATCGACGTACATGGGGATTTGAAATTTGAGGAGTTATGGAATGGCACACTGGCAACGAACGCTTCTTTACTGAAAGCAGATCAGAATACGGTACTTGCGCAATTGGATTATAAAAAGGTAAATTCACGTAACTATCCGTACCTTAAACTGAATACGGGATATGGATATACCTTTAATAAGTACGATATTAATGCAACCAGCCGGAGGGGAAACTTGGGCTTCAATGCCGGAGTAACTGTCGGATTTAATATATTCGACGGCAACCGCCGCCGTGAAAAGCGGAATGCAACCCTTGCCTTCAAGAACCGCCGTCTGGAACGTCAGGAATTGGAGCTTACCCTTCGCTCCGACCTTAGTAATTTATGGCAGGCTTATCGCAACAACCTTCAATTACTGAATCTGGAACGTCAGAACCTCGTAACTGCCAAAGACAATCACGATATTGCCATGGATCGTTATATACAGGGAGACCTTTCCGGTTTTGAGGTACGTGAAGCACAAAAGAGTTTGCTGGATGCAGAAGAACGCATCCTCTCCGCAGAATATAACACCAAACTTTGCGAGATCTCTTTGCTGCAAATCAGCGGAAAGATTACAAAATACCTGGAAGAATAGAAAAACTACGTGAATAATAAACGATGAACGGTGAACACAACTGGCAGTATATTGCGCAGTTTGTTCACCGTTTATCGCGTTTATAGTATATCGTTTTACAGATTATCCCATGATGTATTTAGCAGGTTTACC
>ENA-UESS01000469-UESS01000469.1-human-gut-metagenome-genome-assembly--contig:-NODE-469-length-17683-cov-8.774679_pt1 | contig 17683 bp, 15 predicted proteins | sample MGYA00243004_ERZ508005 | MGnify/ENA primary metagenome ERZ508005 (study PRJEB26167, sample SAMN06115471) | human gut metagenome | host: Homo sapiens | place: China:Guizhou | collected 2016-06-29...
TGCCATAGTGGCCTATGACGGCGAAGTCCTTGCCGGATTTTGCTCTGTCTTTGTGAGTTTTCATCAGCACACATCCGAAGTAATGGCAACAAACGACGCCATCTTTGTGCTGCCGAAATATCGCTCGGGAGTTCTTGCCGGACAGCTTTTTGTGAAAGCTGAACGTGAAGCAAAAGCACGCGGCGCTGTGGCCTTCCAGTGGATTGTTCCTGTCCGGTCTCCTCTTTACAAGGCGCTTCTCGTACGCACTCCAAAAGAATCTCGTCAGTGGTGCCAAGTCATGTTTCTCAGGAATTTCTAGCCATGAGTAAAGAACAATCGCAGACAGACGCAGAACTCGCACGACGTTATCTCAAAAAGCGTCGTGTGACCGGATCACAGAATAAGGAGGTCTAAATGGGCGGTTTTATCAGCAGCGTTTTTAATCCTATCAAAACGATCAGCAAGGTCTTTGGCCATGAGAGCAGCGCTGAGAAGCGTGCTGAAAAACAGCGTAAGCAGTACGAAGAACAGGCCAAGCGTGATGAGGCTAACCGTTCGCAGGCGCAGCGTAAGGAACACGGCACAGATGCAGACCTCTCAGATCTGCCCGGCATGGGTGACGTAGATGCGGGTGGCGGCATTGATACCGGGCTTACGGGGCTGGGAGGCGTCACTGATGATGAACTCAAGCTTCAAAAGCGCAAGCCTTTAGGAGGCTAATCATGGGGCAGTACATTGCGGGCGGCATTTTGGGAACGCTTACCAGCTTGCTCAATTTCGGCGTGCAGCAAAAGTCTTTGAAACAGCAGTCGGAGCTTGCCGAAAAACAGTACCAGGCAAGTAAGACCGCTTATGAGCTTGAACAGCAGGAACGAGCCAAAGTCAACGGCAACCAGCCCGATCTCGAGGCTCTTCTGGATGCCAATACGGGTTCGACTCGAGCGCCGACAGACTTGACTGGAGGCCGGGTTAAGAGAAGCAAACTCTTCAATGCCGGCAGTACTTCTCTCGGGGTGACAGGCAATGTCGGCCGATCTTAAGCACCTCAGTCAGATTTTTGCCGGACTCAAGAAGGAGCGCGGTGGATGGGAAAACCTTTGGCGCGACATTCGCGACTACGAGGTACCTGATCTTGGGTGCTTTGAGGGAGAGGCTCCGCATGACGGCGGCAAACGTTATCAGCGTCTCTATGATGCCGAGGCCGCGGAAGCTGCTGACATTATGGCGGCTGGCCTTTTGTCCGGCTTGAGTTCTCCGTCGCGGCCATGGTTGCGTCTTACAACGATGGATCCGGATCTCGACGAATCCCCGGATGTGAAGCAGTGGTTGGCCGACATCCAACAGGCGATGCTGATGCAGTTTGCCAAGAGCGAGACATACAACAGTCTGCATCGCTCTTATCTCGAACTGACTGCTTTCGGCACGGCGTGCTCGATAATTCAGAGACATCCGGAAAATGTCATCGACATGCTCAATCTCACGGTGGGTGAGTATTGGCTTGCCTGCGACCCATACGGACGAGTGGATACGCTGTTTCGTCGCCTTTCAATGACGGTCAAGCAGATGGTGCAGCGCTTCGGAATGGATTCTGTCAGCAATGACGTTCGCAAATGCCTGCGAGACAATCCGTTTGAGCGCAGAAACATCATTCACGCGATTGTGCCGCGCGTTGATCGCGACATTATGAAGGCGGACAAACTCAACAAGCCGTTTGCCTCCGTCTACTGGGAAGAAGGCCGAGAGAATGATCCAGCACTCGAAGAGTCCGGCTTTGATGAGTTTCCTGCGCTTTGTCCGCGTTGGCTGATTACCGGAAGTTCTGTCTACGGGCGAGGGCCGGGTGCAAAAGCATTGTCCGCTTCCAAGTCACTGCAGCGGTTGCACAATCGCTTGGCAACGCTTACCGACTACCTTACGAATCCGCCTGTTCAATATCCGACCAAACATCGTGCCTTCCTGGATATGTATCGACCGGGCGGGCGAATTCCCGTGGATCCCAGTGACAACGAGGCCATTCGAACCGCTTGGGAAGTTCGCACGGATCCAGCTTTGATTGACGCACTGATTGAGCGACGCCGCCAGGAGATTCAGCGCTACTTCAAGGTGAACATTTTCCAAATGATTGCCGCTTCCCAAGACGGCCAGCGAACGGCCACTGAAATTGAAGCGCTCAATCAGGAAAAAATCATGGTCATGGGGCCGATTCTTGAGCGACTGCACACCGAGCTTTTGGATCCGCTTGTAAGCAACGCATTTGCTCTGATGGTCAAGGCCAACAAGATTCCTCCGGCTCCCGAGTCCATGTACGGCAAGGAATTAAGCATTGAGTACATCTCGGTTTTGGCCGAGCAGCAGAAGGCTTCTTCCGTGAGCGGCATTCTCAACACAGTGCAGCAGATCGGATTGATTGCGCAACTGCGACCGGAAGTGCTCGACAAACTGGATGCAGACAAGGCGGTTGATCTTTTGGCCGACATGAACAACGTTCCGCCGTCCATGATTGTCGCAGGACAACAGGTGGCGCTTATCCGCAATCAGCGTCAGCAGGAACAACAAGCTATGCAACAGCAGGCCATGGCCGCACAGAGCGCTTCGGCACTGCGCGATCTCGGGCAGGCTGCGGATTCTCAGGCTCTGCAACAGGCCGTTGTTGATAACGGCCAGGAGATCGTATGACAGCCGTCCATAAACCTCAAGACTTCGATGCGACACTGCCTGCAGATCCGGGCATTTTTGCCGAGATACAAGCCAAGGAAGAGCTCAAACGGCAACGAGAGCTTGAAGAAAAGCGTTTGGACAACGCTTTGGCTTCGGTTCTCGATACCGACTCCGGCAGGAAAGTTTTGAATTGGATATTGGGTCTCACAGGCATTGACGATTCGTGCACGAGCACGGATGCCATGCAGATGATGGCTCTTTCGGCAAGACGCGATGTGGGTCTTCAAATCAAAGACAGGCTGAGGGCCGCAGGGCTCGTCTGCAATCTGGAGGAAGAACAGTAAATGAGTGAAGTAGACGCTGGAGTCAACATGCCGGATATGGATCCGGCAACGCCTCCCGCCGACGGAAGTCCTACGGCAACAGAGTCGACATCAACTGAACCGGCGGGCAATCCATCTGCCAATGATCAGCACGGCGGAATGAATGATTCGTCTGCGGCAGGACAAAACAATGATCCGATTCCGCCGCAGGAGCCGAAGCCCAATGAATGGCTCGGAGCTCCAGAAAAGGGTTACACCGCCGACGGGTTTGATCTGCCGGAAGGCTATGAGGTTGATGACACGACGGCCGAAGGACTTGCCGGAGTTTGCAAGGACTTAGGCCTAAGCCAGAAGGCGTTTGCAACGATTGTCAACCGCATGACTCCGGTGCTTGAGCAGGCTCAGCGCGAACAGCTGGCAACGATCAAGCAGAACAACCTCAAAGCGTTTGCCGCGGACAAGGAGTTGGGCGGCTCTCGAGCCAAGGCGACGATTGCGCAAGCAAAGGTAGCTTATGAAAAGTACTGCCCTGAGGACTGCCGTCAGATCCTTAATCAGTTGGGGCTCGATGCGCACCCGGGGATGATCAAGATGTTCTACCGGCTCTCGCAGATGCTTTCCGACGATATGACGCCGCGCTCGTCCGGCAGTGTGCAAAACGGCTACGACCTGGCGAAGTTTTTCAACAACTCCAAGATGAATTAACAGCAGAGGAAAAATATGGCAGAAGCACAGTATCCTACCCTCGTTGACGTGGCCTCCCGCATGGATGCCAACGGCGACATCGCCCCGATTGCCGAGGTTCTGTCGAAGAACAACGCAATCCTGCGTCACATTGGCTGGCAGGAATGCAACATGACCGAAGGCCACAAGCATTCGCTGCGCACGGGTATTCCTGAACCGACATGGCGTGGCCTTTATGAAGGCGTTCAGCCCACGAAGAGCACCACGGCAAGCGTGGTTGACGTGACCTCCAACGTCGAAATGTATACCGATGTTGACTGCGATTTGGCAGACATCAATGGCAACACCTACCAGTTCCGCATGTCCGAACAGACAGCGAGCTTCCAGGGTATGGCCAATTCGGTTGCGACGGCGCTGTATTACGGCGACAACGACAAGGACATCCGTAAGTTCACAGGGTTGGCCACACGCTACAACACTCTGAGCAAGAAGGTTCCGTGCGCAAAGAACTGCATCAGCGCAATTGACTCTTCTTATGTTGAAACGCCAGATGGTTACACGTCCATCTTCATTGTGAACAAGGATCAGTTCATCGGCCTGTATCCGAAGGGTTCCAAGTACGGCCTGAGCCACACTGACAAGGGTCAGGTCACGGTTACTGCACCTGACGGCAAGGGAAACATGGAAGCATACCGCGACCACTACAAGTGGCAGCCGGGTGCGGCTCTCATGGACTGGCGTGGTTGCGTGCGTGTCTGCAACATTCCTGTGAAGGACGGTCAGATCGATCTGACGAGCGACTCTTTGGTCAAGACGCTCATCGTGGCCAAGAACCGCATTCCGTCGAGCTTGCGCAAGAACCTTGTGATGTTCATGCCCACCGAAGTTTTCACGGCTCTTGAAATTGCGGCCTACGAAAAGAGCACCAACGCTCTGAAGATTGTTGAAGCGGCAGAGCAGTTCAAGACTCACTTCTTCCAGATCCCGATGGAAGCCGACGATGCCATCAGCCTGAACGAAACCAAGGTTTCCTAAGGAGGAACAAAACAATGCGAGTTGATTATCTTTCGATGTTTTCCAAGTCTCAGGTTCTGAGCGGCGCGTCTGCCGATTCGGATGTTCTGGATATCCAGAAGGCAGGCATCTCTGAAGGCGTGGGCTATATCTTCGTGCGAAACGAAACGGCGGTAACGGGGCTGGCAACAGTCAGTCTCCAGGGTTCTGACGACAATGGTGAAGACGATGATTACGCCGACATCGTGACCTTCCCCGTGACGGATCTCACGATTGGCGGCGGTGTCAACATCCCTGTCCCGCAGGGCCTGCCGCGTTACTTGAAACTTGTCTACAAGGCCGCGGCGAGTTCGACGCTTTCTGGAACGGTGTCTGCCGGCTTTACGTTGCAGGTCGATTCGCCGCGCGGCAAGCGTATCGGTGACTACGAAGCCAATCCGAACTTCGCCGTTTAAGGAGGTGATCCTTCATCTCACCGCAGAGTGCAGGCTTTGCGGTGCCCTACGGGAATCCTTGACGGGGTTCCCGTTTCTTTATGGAGAAAATGAATGTCCACTGCTGTAGACATTTGCAACATGGCTTTGGCTTATCTTGGCGACAGGGCGACGGTCACATCAATTGATCCGCCTGAAGGCTCTCCCCAAGCTGATCATTGTGCGCGTTTTTACCCGATTGCTCTGGGGCAGATTCTGCGTGCCGGAAGTTGGTCGTTTGCGACGGTGAGAAAGCCGCTTTCGCGTGTCACGGATGTGCCTAAGGGAGCGAATTTTGCTTATGCCTATCCGTCTGACTGCATTGAACTGCTCTCTGTTCATGATGAAGGCGGCAGTCATATTCGGGAATATTCCGTGGGGCGATCCGGCGATGCTCTCGTGCTTCTGACGAGGGTTCCCGTTGGTTGGGTTGTGTACAGCACTTCTGAAACGCCAGCAGAGGTGTTGCCATCAGATTTTGCCGATGCTCTGGCGCACCTTCTGGCCTCCAAACTTGCCGGTGCCATGCTTACAGGAGCGAGCGGTGCTCAGATGGCTGAGGAACACCTAAAGATTTACCTCACACTTTTGAAAGACGTTATGCAGCGCGACGCCAAACAGTTCGATCAGGTTTCACGTTATCACAGTCCTTTGGTTGGCGATATGCGTCTTCCGGCTGAACCGGAGGTTCACTATGGCATTGACTAAGACAATACAGCTCTCCTACGCTGGCGGTGAAATTAGTCCTGACATGTACGGACGCAAGGACGACACGCGCTACCAAAACGGCCTTGCCAAGTGCATGAATTTTATCTGTCTGCCTCAGGGGCCGATCCGTAACAGACCTGGCTTTGAGTTTGTGAACGAGTGCGGTATTGAAGATAAACCTGTGCGCTTGATTCCGTTCACCTACTCTGCCGGCCAGACCATGATTGTGGAACTGGGCGATAAGTACGCGAAGTTTCACAGCTACGGCGCCACGCTCGTAAATGACGACGGCACACATTACAAAATTGAAACACCTTGGGCTGCAGAGGATATATTTGACCTCGTTTTTGTCCAGTCCGGCGATATCGTGACTTTCGTCAGCGACAAGTACCCGCCAACCGAACTCCGTCGCTATGGAGCGCGTGACTGGAGAATCCAGACGGTTCAGATCAATACAAAACTTGCAACGCCTACAAACGTCAAGGCAGAGCGAGTGACTCAGGCTTCGGATGACCCGAACAAAGACAAGTACACAATGAAGTACCGTGTCTCGTGCCTGAACGAGGACAAGACTGAAGAGAGCGAAGCAAGTGACATTGTCGAAGTTGTGGCAAACCTCTACAGCTACGGTACAACCGTCAAGATTTCATGTGATGAAATGCCGGGAGCGGCCTTCTATCGTTTCTATAAAAACCAAGGCGGTTTGTACGGTTACATCGGCGATTCTGAAACACCGGAAATCATTGATGACAATATCACGCCAAAAACGGATGTCACCATTCGTCGGTTCGACGATGTTTTTATTGCAGCCGGAGGCATCAAATCCGTAAACGTTATATATGGAGGCAGTGACTATGCAACAGCTGGTGAGATCGTCAAAGTCTCCTCAAAAGGGACAAATGCTGACTCTAGCTCAGAAATATCACTTCCCATTACTATTGTTCCTCCGATCGTATCAACAACTTGCTATGTCACAGGCAGTGGGAGTGGTGCTTCTGTGGAAGGGATTATTCACCTCAACGGGGTGATTCCGGAATTGGTCGGTTTTGAGGTAAAGGCACCAGGGGAAGGCTACACGGTCGGAGATACTTTTGTCGTTTTGAAAAACTCTTCAGGTGAAGATGTTTACAAATTTCCATGCGATGTCGTCGGAAGACCTGAAATCACGATAACGGATCCATCCGGAAGTGGAGCTGAACTCGAAGCCATGGTTAACGATGGAGTTATCACAGGTGTAAGAATTCTGAGTCATGGTCAGGGATACACTGAACCTGTTTTGACTGTTCAATCCAATGCGGGAGGCAGCGGAGCTATTTTGAAAGCTACGACGGTGTCTGACGGAGACTATCCAAGAGCAGTCGGCTACTTTGAACAGCGACGTATTTTTGCGGGACTTACAACGGATCCGCAGCGGGTGCTTATGACAAAAAGCGGCACTGAATCGGACATGAGCTACAGCCTGCCCTACCGTGACGATGACCGGATCAGTTTTCAGATTGCAAGCCGTGAATTCAACGCCATTCAACATGTCGTGAGCCTGTCGAATCTTTTGCTTCTGACGGTCGGAATGAGTTTCCGGATTAGCCCGCAGGACGGATCTGTCATTACTCCGGACTCAATTACAGCGAAGCCACAGAGCAACGAAGGTGCCTCTCGTGTGATGCCGCAGATCATCAATAACTCCGCAATTTACTGCGCTGCACGCGGCGGGCATGTTCGAGAGATTGCATACCAGTATGCCGCGGGAGGATATGTTTCTAACGATTTATGCCTGCGAGCAACGCACCTGTTTGACTTCAAAACGATTAAGGACTCTGCCTTATCGCGTGCCCCGATTCCAATTGTCTGGTTTGTGAGCTCAGATGGAAGCCTTCTGGCACAAACTTATATTCCTGAGCAGGAAGTCAACGCATGGTCGCAGCTTGTCACAGACGGAGTATTCGAATCCGTTGCTTCTGTCGAAGAAGGTGACGAAGATCATTTGTACGTTGTCGTGCGCCGTGAAGTCAACGGTCAGACACGTCGATACGTCGAGCGCATGGCGTCACAGGCCGCGCCTGAAATTCAGAACTCTTTCTTTGTAGACAGCGGCGCGGTTTACGAAGGCGATCCCGCAACGATGATCTCGGGACTTGATTGGCTTGAAGGTAAGACTGTGTCGATTCTTGCTGACGGAGCTGTGATGCCACACCAGATTGTGACTGACGGCAAGGTTGTTCTTGATCATCCGGCAAGCAAGGTAGTTGTAGGCTTACCGTATATGTCTGATGCCCAAACGCTGCCGGTACTGATGCAGGATACATCGCTGGGAAGCGGCCGCATGAAGAATGTCACCCAGATTTACCTGCGCGTGTACAAATCTTCAGGCATCTTTGCCGGTCCGTCGTTCGAAGAGCGCGACCTTGCAGAATACAAGCAGCGCACCACGGAATCGCCTGGCAGCCCTCCTGCTCTCTACACAGGAGAACTCGAACTGCGTCTATTCCCTGCTTGGCAGGATTCGGGAACAATCTGCGTGCGACAAAGAGATCCGTTGCCGCTGACTATTCAGAGTGCTGTTTTGACTGTGAGCACTTGATTTGTCCATAAACAATCGGCTCTGCGGGATACCCTCTCTTAGAAGATTTAAAAGGTGGTTCCGCAGATGCCAAGCAATCAGTTTTTCTATCCATCAAGCTACGCGCAGACGCAAGGCCAAGCAACCGGTACAGGCAGCACTTCCGAAGCAATTGAAGCCAATGCCAACGCAATGGGCATGATTCCGGGAGGTTTCGGAACGGGTTTCAAAGTCGGGTATACGGCAGGCAATGTTCTCACGGGACCTTTCTTGTCGTACAGAGCGGCAAAACAGGAAAAGCGGTCTCTGCAAATGCAGGCTGATATTGCAAATCTGCAGTCTGCAAGCTACCACACTGCCGCAGACGATGCTAAACGAGCAGGACTTAATCAAGCCGCAGCCATTGGGTATCAAGCCGGACAGGCAAAGTCATCAGCCAAAGTAAAGCAGGCTGCATCCGGCGTTCGTGTAGGAGGTTCGGGATCCTCCGCAGAGGTTCTCACATCCATTGATATTTCCAAAGAAATGCAGATTAATCAGGTGATCGCAAACTCCGTGGCGCAGTCATGGGGTTATCGCCGCACTGCTGTGGACTATTCAAACAAGGCTCTTTCTTATGAGTGTGCGGCCAACGGTATCTCTCCTTGGGCCGCAGCTATTACGACTCTTGTTGGTTCACTCACCTCTGTGGCCAGTCCTTCGAAAGAGGATCAGGCAAACGGCACTGCCGACTGGCAGGACTTTGCTTCGTTCGGCAAGGGAATCGGTTCGTTCTTTAGCAGCGGATCCGGAAACTCTCTCGGAAGCATGGGGGACTACAGCAGTTTTTCAACCGCATTTTCCAATTCGGGGTTCTAAATGGCAGGAATAACCGTCCCCAATCCTTACGGACAGAACGTTGCAATTGGTCCCACGAATGGCCTCGGCGGGCTCCATGAAGCACCGGAAACGAAATACGGACTTGACAAAGTTGTTGGCGGCGCAGCCAAGGAAGTGGCCGGCGCCGTTTCTCGCTGGCAGGATGAAATCGATCGCACCAATGCCAAAGATGCGATCAACAAAACTCAGCAGCAACTCCGAGATCTTGAAACCAATCAGGAAAACGGATGGGCAAACATCCTCGGTGAAAATGCGCTCAAGCGCCCGGACGGCAAGAGCCTGGTTGATGAATATCAGCTCAAGGCCAAAGAGGTCATCGATACACAACTCTCCGAGCTGAAGACTTCGGCGGCGCGCAAGTATTTCGAGCGGTACGCCGAGACGGCATATCAGCAAAACGGCAACCGCCTGCAGACGCACCTGATCAATCAGCAGAAGATCTACGACAAGGCGGTTTCTGCGGCAACGATCAAAACGGCTCAGGACGATATTCGATCTGGTGACCTGGCACGAATGCGCTCAGGATTTGCCGTTCTGGAGGCTGAATATCAAAACCTGGCCAACAAAACAGGACTGCCCGCAGATCGTTACGAGACGGTTGGGGCGATGCACGCCATTGCCATCGAGAACTTTATTGACGGCAAGAACCCGGATGCAGCGGCTGCCTGGCTTGAGGCAAATCGGAGCTCTATGAGTTCGGAGCAAATCAAACAAGCGCGGGAACTCATCAAAGAAGGAAAAACATCCGCAGCAGTTGACTCAGAGACTCAGAGAATCCTTAGCAATCCGTCACTTACTGATGCTCAGGCATACAAAACAGCGTCTGATATCAAAGACCGCGAAGTTAGGGAAAAAGTCGTGCTCAAGATTGGGCAAGAGCTAACTCGGCGGCAAGAATTGCGGCGTCTTGAGGTGGAGGAGCTAAAAGATCAGGCAATGCAGATTACCTTGACGGGTGAGGAATTGCCCGCCTCTCTTCTGAATGATCTGAGAGAGCGGGATGTAGATGTTTACGAAAAAGTCCTTTCAGATAACTTCGAGGTACGCATGAGCGGCATGTCCTCGGCAGATATTGCTAGAGCAGCCAAAACAGGCGGAGCTCCACGTTTACAAAAGTCTGCTCAAGCTATCGTAAAGAAACGTTCCGCAGATCCCGTCGGTGTTGCCGTCGACTCCGGTTTGTACGGATTTGAGGCTTTGAATATTTCTTCACCCGAGGCCATGCTGACACAGCTACAGAACCGTGCTGACAACATACAGAATTTATCGAACTGGTACGGAACAGAACCGGCGATGTTTTCAAAGGCAGAAAAGGAAGCCTTGAACAACACTCTGGACGAGATGTCCCCCTTGGATCGCAATAAGTTCCTTCAAAAGATGACTTCCGGATTGCCAGCACAAGCGCTATACGTTATGGCAAAGCAACTCGGCGGGACAACCTCTCAGACTATTTTGCTTCAGGCTGATGCTTTTACGTCAGGAGTGGCATCAACTTACTTGCGCGGCAAGCAGGCGCTTGGTGAAAAACAGGTAGCGGTATCGTGGATCGAATCGAATGCAACGCTTGGAACCAAGAATCAATGGGATCGGCTCAACGGTCTTTATGACGATCCGCAGGTACGTGAGCATGTGATGGATGCTGTTGAAGGCGTAGCGGCTGGGTACATTATTGAAGGTTCTGCCACGATGAGCACTGCCTTTGAAAAGGCATTTAAGGCCGTAATTGGTGATATTGAAGAGTACAACGGGAGAAAAGTGGCATTACGCAATGGCGTCACTCTCTATGACGTGAGACGAACGGTTGTCGCCTATCGAAATAGGCTCAGAAACGAAGACAAGGAATTCGCCAAACTGCCCAATGGACAAACAATGAGCGGTAAGCAGTTCGGAACATTCTTGATGAACGCTCAGCTTATGCCTGCTCCGGAAGGTGACAACAGTTTCTATGTTGTGGCAGGTGACTCTTACCTCTACGACACGAAAAATCAGCCGATTGTGATCACCGTGGAGACCGCACGATGAGTTCTTTTCTGAATGCTTATGCATCCAAAGCTCTCCCTTTGCAGGCAGAAACTTGCTCCATGGTTTCTGGACAGACTTCGCAAGAGCTTGAACGTCCATACCCAGGAGTTGAGACACAGGCTGATGATTCTTGGTACGACGGCATGGGAGATGCGCTTTTCGGAGGCGTCGCCGGGGCGTACTATGAAACAATGAGTACGGCTCAGACATTGCTTGGGAATGCCGCAGGCAAGGTTGATAAGGATTGGGAAGCCCAACTCGATGAATGGGCAAAAGAAAACCGAAAGATTGCGCAACAGCAGTATGCGCCCGATCCTGAATTGAGTACGACAGCGGCGCAGATCGTTTACGGTGCGTCCAAGGAGCTTTCAAAGATTGGCCTGGCTGCGGCAGCGGCCTTACCGCTGACAGCACTCGGGGCTCCTGGCGCGGCTGTTGGCGGCGTCACCGCTGTAGGTTATGCCCTTAACTCCGGCATTCAGTCTTTCAATGAGCAACTGGATCAGGGCATTGATCCGGAAACGGCGGAAAAAGTAGCCACGGTCGGAGGTATCGCGGGCGGCCTCGGGGTCATTATTCCTGGCGGGTTTGGTTTGCGCACGCTCGGAAACGCAGCAGTCGGAGCCGGCGTAAACATGGGCTTCGGCATCGCCGAGCGCGCCACGATCCACAAGATTCTTGAGAACGCCGACTATTCCCAAGCGGCAGAACAATATGATCCTGCAGACCCGACCTCTCTTGCGATTGAAGGTATTTTGGGTGGTGTTGTCGGGGCTGTTTCTGCGCGCCGAGGTTCCGTTACCGTAACCAAAGAAACGGAAGACGCAGCTCGCGTTCGTGAGCAGACTCTAGCCAACCGCGCGAATCTTCCTGTCGATACAAACAATCAGGCGAAAACGTCTGACGCATACCGTGCTCAACAGAGAACCGAAGAGCAGATGAATGCCGGCGAACCTGTATCGGTTGCTCCTGCAGCGGTAGATCAGACGCGCATTGATCAAATCAAGCGTGAATCGGCAAAGCGCCTACAGGAGTCGATGGCGAGGGATGGCATCGTCAAGCAGAACCGTGATCGATCTTCTGCGGCATCCATCACGCAAATGAATTCCATTGCGGCGAATCCGGACTACATGCGTCTTGGTTTTTCGCGCGATTTCACGTCCGGAGCGCCTGTTGTTGCATACGCCGGAGAGGTTCCGGAGGTTCAACGCGGCCGAACCGATTTGGTGGTTGACGCTGATGGCAATCGCTACCCGGTTCAGTATGCCGTTGTGGAAGCCGAAGATATTCTTACCTCGAACAATATCGACGGAAGCATCAATCCAACCTACGGCGTCGGAGCACAAATGGAGGCTATGGCGGGCAACGGCCGCGCTGTTGGCCTCAAAATGGCATACGAACGGGGGAATGCTGACAACTATCGATCCGAGCTGCTGGCTGACACCTCGCACGAAGTTCCTGTTGATGTCATCAATGGGATGCGAACCCCTGTTCTGGTTCGCATCATGCGGGACGAGGATGTCAAGGCGAACATGGGCGACATTACGAATCGCTCTGCAACGCAGCAGTTGTCTGTCGCCGAGCAGGCGATGACGGATGCCGCTCGTATTGACCTATCTCGGTTGAGCTTTACCGGTACTGGGGCAATTTCTCCTGATTCTGTGCGTGAGTTTGTGGCTCTTCTTCCCACAGAGGAACGAGCTGCACTGATTGACTCACATGGCGTTCCGAACGATGACGCGGTTCGTCGATTGAAAAACGCAATCTTTCAAAGTACGTACAAAACCACGACGCTGACGGATTTAATCAATACGACGGACAAAGAGCAGAAGGCTGGCATTGCGAACGTTTTGACCGCCTTTCAGCAAGCCGCTCCAAGACTTCTGAAACTCGAAGGTGCAGGAGAACTCGACTTCCGCCCTGCTATTGCTGAGATTCTTGGAGAATTGGCCGAGTCTCGCAGACGAGGAAAAGGATTGTCGCTCGATGAGCTTTCTCGACAGCCTGGCTTAGAGGGATTGAATCGGTCGCCGGAGGCCGAAGCTTTGCTCCAGTGGCTGACGCAGATCGAGGGGCAAAAAGGCGCACGGCGAGAAATCAGTGACACGCTCGGTGAACTGGCTGATTTCGTTCGCACAAATCTGGATAACCAGGCGATGGGCGGAGACATGTTTGGCGATGTTCCGCCGATTCAACGTGTTGATGTCGCTCGTGAATTTTCCAGAAAAACAGGCGTGGAAATTGACGAAGCGAAGTTCATCGAGGTTCGAGACCTCAACGATGCCGTTCGGAAAGAACGCATGGTGAATTCTGATGCGGACGTCCAGGTAGCGCTACGAGCAATGGCAGAACCTCCGATTTCTCAAGCTCCGAAGTTCGAACTCATTACCGTTGGCCAAGATAGCAATGGAAAAGTTCATCGCGTTTGGGGAGTTAATGGGAATCCCAATTTGACAGTGTTGCCCGATGGAATTAAAGGGGTTCAGCCGCTTCCTGTCCGACTGCAGGAGGACACTGCATCAGGTCAGCATCTTTTTAAACACGACAAAGAGCTACGAGCTGGCGGATACCAGTCCACACTCGAAGCTATCTGGGACATTACTCAGAACTATGACCAAATTTGGAAAGGCACATTGCCCAAAAAGGAGACGTTGCGTTTGACGCGCAGAATCGCCATTGAGGATAACGGCAGAGTCGTTCGAGGTGTTTTGCAGGTTGAATTTCAGAAAGCTGCGGACGCTTACCGAATTGGCAGCATCTATCTGAGTAAAGAGAAGGATTTCATGAAAAACGGAGAGCTTCTGTGGGAAAGGAGCCGTGCCGATCGTGGCCATCTCTCGCAGGTGCGACCTGCCTCAGACTTAAAGCCCACCCCTGGCTTCACCGGGCCACAGACGAACCCCGTTGAAAGTCAACTTTCTGATTCAAGTATCGGTCAAAACCTTGCGAATGTCAATGATGTCAAACGCGCTGCCGAGACCGCGCGACAGGTGACGGAAACACAAGTCAACCGTCAACTTATTGAACAGGTTCGAACGGCTGACGACAGCCGTCTTCAGCAGGAAGCCATGTTTGCGCTTGAGCAAAACCCGAACATGAGAATTCAGCTTGACGAAGGCGACAGCTCGGTTTCTGCAGCCGAGTTCATCAAACGGTCAGATGACGAAGCGCAGAAATTAGAGAACATTGCAAATCAAGGCGTGCCGACAGCTGTGGTGTGCGCGTTCATGAATGGAGGCTTGGATGGCAAGTAATGCGGCAAACCGCATGCAGATGCGAAAGGAATGCGTTGAACGTATCCAATTATCGGTTGGCACCGAATTAACCGATACTCAGGCGGCAGAAATCCTTTCCGGTTTGAGAAGCGCAATGGAGGCCGAACGCGACGCAAACCCGCAGGCGTGGCTGGCCATGGGTAAACAGGAACGAGCTGAAGCAGCAATGAAGCGCTATCAGTCCGACCTGTTGGTGCGCGCCGACAAGATGCGACAGCGCGCCCGTCTGACTGTTATCGCTCAGGATAGGATCAATCGCCGGGCACAGTTTCACAGAAGCCGCGGATACGAAGGTCTGGCCGTGACGCAAGCTTGCCTTGAGGATGTGAATCGCGATGTCTTCGCACTGCAGAATCAGTACCTGACGGACTTCTGCCAGAAGATTGACGGAAAGATTCCTGGTTCAGGATTCTTGCATCTTTTCGAGGATGCTGATTTTGCCAATGCCGTCATCCGTGAAATCTATGGCGAAAACACGGGCAGCAAACTGGCAAAGAATGCGGCTCAAGCGTACATGGATGTGACCGAGGCACAACGTCTGCGCTTTAATTCAGCGGGCGGAAACCTTGGGAAGCTTGAGCATTATTTCCCGCAAAACCACAGCGTGAGAAAGATGGCGCACGCAGCGGAGATCATTGCCGGCCAGGGGCGTCTGCGGCAAGTCGCCAATATGGTCGTCAACACTTTGGGTAAACGAGTGAACCGGTATGAGGCCAATAAAAACGCGTGGGTTGAATTTGTCTTCCCTCTCGTGGATCGCAACCGTTACCTCGACCTGAATGGCGACCGCATGGGCGATGCCGATATGCGTGACATGCTTCACCGGATGTACGACACGATCATTACCGATGGAGACAATGATTTTGAGTCCTCTCTTGTGGCTGGGCAAAAGGCTCGCACAGGAAGCGGTACGCGTGCAGACCGAGGCAATCGCCACCGAGCGCTGCATTTCAAGGATGCAGACTCCTTTTTCGCCTACCGGCAGATGTTTGGCCAGGGCAGTGTGATTGACACGGCCATGTCGTCGATTCGCCGCACCGCGAAAGACATTGCCATTTTGGAGGGGCTTGGTCCCGATCCTAACGCGATGGTGCGCGGCATGGAGCGAGTTGGGGTCGATGAGGTAAACCAAGGCAACAAGACGCAGGGCTATCTCCGAACCAAGGTTTCGGTTTCGCTGGTTCGTGCATCATGGGCGACACTCAACGGCGACGCCAATACGGTTCGTCCAGGGCGAGAAATTTTTGCGGACGTGATGCAGGGAGCTCGCAATCTCGAAGTAGTCGGCAAGCTGCAGAGCACGCTTCTGTCGTCCGTCTCGGACGTTGCGACCTACTTCATCAGCGCCCGCATGTACAAAGTGCCATTTCTCAGATCAACAGCGGCGCTCGTAAGTGGTTTGGGCAAAGAGAATAAGGCGTTGATGCTGCGAGCCGGTGTCTTGGCCGATACCCTTTCTCAGGGCTTGACTCGCATGGGCGAAGGTCTTGTTGGTCAAGGTTGGACCGGCAGATTGGCCAACGCCACAATGAAGGTCTCGTTGCTTGACGCGTGGACTCAGCTGGTGCGTCGCGCATCAATGCAGAACATGATGGGGCTTCTGGGGGAATTGGTGCAGCACCCTTGGAATTCGCTTGATCCATTCGTGAAGATGGCTTTGCAACGTGCAGGCGTTGATGCCGACACGTGGGACTTGTGGGCAATGGCTCGCCAGACAGAGGTCGGCGGCGCCAAGTTCCTGACGACTCAAGACGTTTTGGAAATCCCCCTTGGCAATTTCCGTCTTCGCAACGGTGACGCACTTAGCCAGCGCGACCTAAACGAAGCCGCAAAGAAAATGATCGTCTTCCTCACGGACGAAAGCGGCGTCGCTTCTCTGAATCCGGACTTGTTCACTCGAGGCGCGGCTAATGCCGGATGGGAAAGAGGCAATGTTTACGGTGAAATTCTGCGCAGTGTGATGCTGTTCAAATCATACCCGCTTGGTTTCATGCGCCGACATTTGGAGCGAATGTCTGACTTGGCGCATACGAATGGGAAGTTTTCAGCAGCCAAGTATTTTTCGACGATATTCGTTGCCACGACGCTCATGGGGGCAATCTCCGTGCAACTCAAGGAGCTTGCTGCTGGTCGTGATCTCCAAGACATGGACTTGACCAACGGAGATTTCTGGTTGCAGGCAATGTCCATCGGTGGCGGCGCTGGCTTCTTGAATGACATTATTGTCGCTGGTTTAGACGGACAGAATGCCTACGGTTCACCCAACATGATTCGTGCTCTTGGCCCTGTCTTCAATACGGTTCTCGACACATTTGACGTGGCAAAGACAGCCTACAACGAAGCAATGGATTCTCGTAACGTCGGGTTGTACGACAGAGAAACAAAGGCTGGTGCCAAGGCTTTGCGCCTCATTCGAGGACACATGCCTTTTGTCAATCTTTGGTACACAAAGGGGGTTCTTGACCGCGCTATCTATAACGATCTGATGGAAGCTGCCTCACCCGGGTATATCGCTCGCGTGCAAAGTTACGCTCTGCGCAACAAGGGCAGCGAGTATTGGTGGGAAATGGATAGCCTCAAACCTCGACGTGCTCCGAGAATGGCGGAAGCCCCGAGATAATGAGGTGTTATCAGTAGCTATAATCGTCACGTCTGATGACTAGGGGCGAAATGTGCAAGTTAAGCAACTGGAAGGTTTCCGTTCCTGGCTGGAAAGTCAGACTGAGCCCGCAAAAGGCTTCATCGTTGACAGGCTTACGCGAATCCAAGAGGGTACCCAAGGTATCATTAAGCCCCTAGGAAAAGGATTGTCGGAGATCAAGGTCAACTATGGCCCTGGGTACCGACTGTATTGTTGGGTCAGGGGTGACGTGTTGGTTATTTTGCTTTGTGGTGGCGATAAGTCTACTCAAGATCGAGACATCAAAAAGGCCAGGAAACTATTGAAGGAGGTCAAAAATGAGCTTGAAGCTAGTTGATTTTGACCCGGTGGATTATCTGAAAACTGAAAAAGCTGTTACAGAATTCCTCAAGGCAGAAATGGACGAACATCTTGGCTACGAGAAGAACTCCGTAGCCGGGAACAACTCCGGAAACAGTCGGAATGGT
>ENA-UESS01000517-UESS01000517.1-human-gut-metagenome-genome-assembly--contig:-NODE-517-length-16900-cov-11.652202_pt1 | contig 16900 bp, 15 predicted proteins | sample MGYA00243004_ERZ508005 | MGnify/ENA primary metagenome ERZ508005 (study PRJEB26167, sample SAMN06115471) | human gut metagenome | host: Homo sapiens | place: China:Guizhou | collected 2016-06-29...
GTAAAATGCTTCAGCCCCCGCATCGACTACCTGCCCATGTGGGAAATGTATGGCGACCACGCCAGAGGCTGCTGTCTTGTCATCGACTGGGAAACATCAAAATGGATGGAAGAAGAAGCCGAGCCTGTTCTCTATCACGTCTGTTACCTTCGGAAACAGGGAAATTCGTATGTAGTCTTGAACGAAGACAATGAAAAGCTTTCCCGCTCCTGCCGCGCCATAAATTCACAGCTCCAGGAACTGCACAATGTCGCCGAGGAAATCGCAGAACAGGACCGCCGTTATCTCGATGATGTCCTAGGGAAAGTCCTCTACCTCTTCAAAGACAGCAGCTACAGCTACGAGCAAGAGCTGCGGGTCATCTACCAGACGAAGGACAACATCCTCCATACTGACGGCGACAGACCGTGGCTTTTCGTGCAGACACCTTTTCCTCTCCAATTAGACGAAGTCATTCTGGGGCCGAAGTTCCCGGACGTCAGCACCCGGGTGCCTTACCTGCAGGAGCAGCTCGACCTGATGTGCGAAAAGACCGGCACGGAAAAGCCACGTATCACCCTTTCTGAAATCGACTACCGTTGACACAAAAACAGCCCGCAGGCCGGATTTTTGTCCGTCCGCGGGCTGTTTTTATTTCCTGTGAAATCATACCCTCCCGGCACCCTTGTCCAGTATCTTGTCGAAGCGGGAAAAGAAGGTGATGGCTGTAATGGTCGCTGCCAGAATATCACTGACCGGCTCGGCGAGAAAGACGCCGAAGCACTTATCTGCCGTGAAGCAGGGCAGGATAAAAATCAGCGGGATAAGCAGGATGATCTTCCGCAGACAGGCCAGCAGGAGGCTGACTTTGGCCTGACCCAGCGCCATAAAGCTCTGCTGGCAGGCGATCTGAACGCCCATGGCGAGGATGCCCGCCATGTAGATGCGCATAGCCCATGTGGTGTATTCGATGAGGGCGGCATCCGAGGTAAAGATGCCCGCCACCACGCCGGGGACCAGCATCATGAGCAGCCAGAACAGGGTGGTATAACCGAAGCAGAGGGTGAGCTGGAAGCGGAACGCCTCCTTGACGCGGGGCTTTTTGTCTGCGCCGAAGTTGAAGCTCATCACCGGCTGGCCGCCCTGACAGATGCCCTGAATCGGCATGGTGCAGAGCTGGGACACGCTGGTGATGACGGTCATCGCGCCCACAGCCACATCGCCGCCGTAGCGGGCGAGGCTGGAGCTGAAACTGATGGAGAGCAAACTCTCCGTCGAGAGCATGACGAAGGACGAGATGCCCAGCCCCAGCACCGGCAGGATGATGTTTCGCTCCACTTTGAGATTTTCTTTCCGCAGTTTGAGGATGGTCTTGGGGCCGGTGAGGAACTTGAATATCCAGCAGGCACCCACGGCCTGACTGAGCACCGTCGCCACTGCCGCACCCCGGACGCCCCAGCCAAGACCAAAAATCAGGATGGGGTCGAGGATGATGTTGATGACTGCGCCGATGACCGTCGTGAGCATACTGATCTTCGCAAAGCCCTGGGTCGTGATGAAGAGGTTCATGCCCATGACCAGCAGCACGAACACCGAGCCGAGGATGTAGATGCGGCCATAGGCCACCGCATAGGGGAGAGTGGCGTCGCTGGCACCGAAGAGCCGCAGCAGGGCGGGCGCACCGGCATAGAAGCCCGCCGTCAGCACCACAGCGAAAAACAGCAACATGGTAAAGCTGTTGCCGATGATTTTTTCGGCCTCGTCTTTATTGCCCTGTCCCAGCGCGATGGCCGTGCGGGGCGCACCGCCCGCGCCGATGAGCATGGCGAAGGCGTTCAGGAGCATAAGGATTGGCGCAAACAGGCCTACGCCCGTCAGCGCCGCCGCGCCGATGCCCTCGATGTGGCCGATGTAAATGCGGTCTACGATGTTATAGAGCAGATTGACCACCTGCGCCACCACGGCGGGTATCATCAACTGCAAAAGCAGGGGCTTGACCGGCCCGCTGCCCATATCCTGTCGATTCTGTGCCATAGGTTCTCCTTTGAGTACATACTTCAAATTTGAAATAAATATAGCACACCCCGTTCTGCCTGTCAAGCACAGGGGGAAGGGCTTTTTGTATTTCCAGTTGACGGAAAGGCGGGATTTTGCTATAATAATTAAGCTGTATTGTGAATATGGAGCATTACTCAAGTGGTCGTAAGAGGTCGCACTCGAAATGCGATATTGCTTTCCGGATTGGCGTCCTGCCTTTTGCTGGTGGTGCTTTCGCTTGTGCCAGGGTTCTACATTGAGTGCGCCGCACTTTTGGCTTACGGCGTGACACTGGGTTGTCTGGAAGTGAGCGTCAATATTTACGGTACGCATTTGGAAAATCGCAACCAAGCTCGGCTAATGAGCGGCTTGCATGCCGCTTATTCCATCGGAGAAGTTGTTTCGGCGGTAGCGCTTACTTCGTTGTTTGTGCTGGGGCTTGCTCCGGGGCAGGCCGTAGGAACGCTGATGGCCTTGCTGGCTTTAACGATGATTGTTTTGCTGCGGCGTATAGAAAACCATCCAATTGAGGTGCCCAGAAAAACAAAAGAAAAGCGCAGCAACGGATTGGCGTTTAACGGATCCGTAGCCATTCTTGCGCTGGTTTGTGCAGTCATCTTTCTGACCGAAGGCAGCATGCTCGACTGGAGTGCTATCTATTTGCGAGACTACGCCGGGGTACCTCAGGAAGTCAGCGCTGTCGGGTACACACTTTTTGTCATTGCAATGGCCATTTCACGTCTGATCGGCGACAAATTGGCAATGAAGTTCGGCGCTGTGACGATGCTTTCCGTTGGAATCGCCATGATGCTCGCAACGCTTCTGGCGTTGGTGCTCTTTCCCTATCCGGCAAGCGCCATGGTCTCCTTGTTTATCATGGGGCTCGGAATTGCCAACATTGCTCCGATTGTCATCTCGGCTGCGTCGCGATCGGCAGTAATGGATAGCGTTAAAGCCATTACGGCTGTAACGACTGTCGGTTACGGCGGCCTGTTGGCCGGTCCTGCCCTGATCGGAGCGATATCTTCGGCGGTGTCGCTGCAAGGCGCTTTTCTTATGGTGTGTGCGCTTCTGGCTGTCAGTCTGATACTTGTCCAAAAAAATAAATCCGTATTTAGGTAACGCAGAAGGTAAGACGTATCGCAGGATGCGTCTTACTTATGGCAGGTTACTTGAAGAAGGTAACGGGTTTGTCGCCGCTTTTACGAATGGCTTCAAGACCTTCCGGGCTGATTTGACCGAGATCGGCCAAGTCGGAACTCCACGGGAAGTCCACGAGGAATATCGCAATATTGCCCCAAGGCTTGTAGACGGTCATCGTTCCGCGCGTGATCTTAAAGTGACGGGCGGCGCGTTCGAGTTCCAGAGCAGGCTTGGGATATGCAATACGTTCGTTGCGACCGAAGTTCTCAAATGTGAGCGTCATCGGCAGTCGGGCGAGGAAAGTGCGAGCGTCGGCGTTATCGGCCATTTCGATGGGATAGCTCTTGCCGTCAACAGAAACTTGGATGGTTTCGGACATAGCGGTTCCTGAAGAGAGTAGACCCAAGCAGACAAGGAGCGAGGCAAGTGGTCGATGGGCACGCATGGTGTTGTTCCTTTCCGATTGGTGTTTAGTGGACTTGCAAACATGCTATCGCGCTGCAAATGACCGGTCGAGACGGGCGGTATCAAAGGTTTGCCTGAAAAGTGCAAGCATGAAAAAGGCGCCTCTGAAAAGAAGCGCCTTGATTTCATGGCGATGGCTGTTTAGGTTATTTCGTACCGGTCGAGCCGAAACCGCCTTCTCCGCGCGAACTTGCTTCAAAATCAGTCACAAGTTCAAACTCGGGTTGCACGACAGGCAGCACCACCAACTGTGCCAGACGCTCGAAAGGTTCCAGAACAAAAGGCTCTTTGCCACGGTTCCAGGTGCTGATCATCAGTTCGCCCTGATAGTCGGAATCAATCAGACCCACCAGATTTCCGAGGACAATGCCCTTTTTATGGCCCATTCCGCTGCGGGGAATAATGACGGCGGCGTAATTGGGATCACCGATATGGATCGCCAGGCCGGTCTTTACGAGGACCGTTTCACCGGGATTGATCGTGAGCGGCTCATCGAGAAGGGCGCGAAGATCGAGGCCGGCGGAGCCCGGCGTTGCATAGCGCGGAAGGTGTTCGCGGATGCGTTCGTCAAGGACCTTGAGTGCAATTTTCATTTTTTCTTACTTGTTGTTAGGTTGTTCAGCTTTTTCAAGCCGTTTGTGCCGCTCAAGCTTCTGATGCTGCGAGAGCGCGCAAACAAGACCGCCGAATGTTACGAACATTCCGACAGGAATCAAATTTTGAAGGCTCGGCTCGGACATGCCTGCAATGATGAACAACACGCCGAAAAGCGCGATCACGCTGCCCGCAAGGCGCAACAGCGCAGGCATGGCGTTCTTGTTCTTGGCGATGAAACCGGGTGACGAGGAAGCCTGATCGGATTCGTTAGCGCGCCGCACGGTAACCATGCCCGGCATGTCGCTGTTGACGGAGACGGTTAGGCCGCTTACCTTGGGGTTGCCTTTTTCGATTTCCTTCAAAAACGCGATGTAGTCGCCGATGTGAGGTTCAAGCGTTTTTTCGTTGAGTTTGAAGGCCATATCTACACCTCCTTTGCGAGGTCTTCGGCGATGCATTCGATGATGGTCTGCGCAAGCTTGTCTTTGCTCACGTGACCCGTGGCGACTTCCTTGTCGGCCGTCACGATCATCGCTTCGTTCATGTCGCAGCCGATGGCGCTACGAGCGTTGTTTGCCACGATCATGCGAGCGTGCTTGCGGATGCGCTTACCGCGAGCGTTTTCAAGCACGTTTTCGGTTTCGGCGGCAAAGCCGACGCAGTAAAGCGAGGGAAATTCTCGTGCCGCCTGCGCGAGGATGTCCGGATTTTCCACGAGCTCTAACGTGGGCGGTTCATCGGACTTCTTGATTTTTTCATCGGCGACAGTCTGAGCACGCCAGTCGGCAACGGCAGCGACGCTCACAAAGACATCGGCGCCGGTTGCCTCACGGCGCACGGCCTCGTTCATTTCCTCTGCCGAAACGACTGGCACGACTTTGACGCCGTATGGGGCTTTGATAGAAGTGGGGCCGGAAATAAGCGTCACATCGGCTCCGGCTTCAAAAGCGGCCTGCGCAACGGCGTAACCCTGCTTGCCTGAGCTGCGGTTGGTGATGCCGCGCACGGGGTCCAGCGCTTCATAGGTGGGACCTGCCGTGACAACGATGCGCTTACCCTGCAGGATCTTCGGAGAAAGCAGGCGCGCGGCGTGTGCGGCGATTTCTTCAGGCTCGATCATGCGGCCTGCGCCCGAAACGCCGCAGGCAAGTTCCCCGCACGCGGGGCCAAGTACGGCAAAGCCGTCGACTGTCAACTGATTGATGTTGCGCTGCGTGCTTGCTTTGGCCCACATATTGCTGTTCATTGCGGGGCATATGGCGACTGGGCAGGAGCTTGCGAGAATAACGGAACTCACCAGATCGTCGGCAATGCCGTTGGCCGCTTTGGCAAGAATATTGGCGGTGGCCGGAGCAACGAGCAGAAGGTCGCAGTTGCGCGTGAGTGCCAGGTGTTGCATCGTGCCGTCAAAGGCCTCGGTTTGTACCGGATGTCCTGAGAGCGCGGCAAACGTAAGCGGACCGACAAATTCTGTTGCGGCTTGCGTCATACAGACGCGAACCGTTGCCCCCGATTTGACCAAAAGCCTTACGAGCTCACAGGTTTTGTAGGCGGCGATGCCGCCCGTAACGGCCACCGTAATGTTTTTGGCAGCCAGGCGAGAGTAAAGCTTTGCAGTCATGATGAAGCAGTTCTAGATTGAAGTCGAGTATCAGAAGACAGTGTAGACGTCTTGCCGGAGGATTGGATTAAGAGAGCTCACGGATCTTTTCGAGTACCGATTCCACGTGACCCGGAACCTTGACGCCGCGCCACTCAAACGCGAGCCTACCCTGCGGATTAATGAGGAAGGTGGAGCGAACGATGCCGCGGCAGGGCTTGCCGTACATCACCTTGGGCTTGATGACATCAAAGGCTGTGCAGAGCTCTTCGGACTTGTCGCTCACGAGTTCAATACCAAGTTCCTGGCGGGTGCAAAAGCCTTCGTGGGTCTTGACCGAATCGCGGGAGACGCCGATTACCTTGGCGTTCAAAGCCTCGAACTGAGGCACGGCAGCCGTAAAGTCGCGCGCCTCAATAGTACAGGCCGACGTGTTGTCCTTCGGGTAGAAATAAATCACCACCCAGCGACCGTGATGAGCTTCCAAATCAAAGTCGCCTGCCGTGGAGGGGCCTTTGACGTTGACGACGGTTTCTCCGATCTGAAACATTGTCAATTCTCCAAGAGTCAAAATTTTTGAGTGCGGTGAGTTTAGCAACTTGCACAGCCGCGATTGTTCTCAAATATTGCCGAGTGCAGATGCTTGACGTCTTGCGAAGTGGTATCTTTAGGAACCTCGAAAACTACAGAAGCCAAAAGGAAGTCTTCGACATGCGTTTCCAGCCCAACTTTCGCCGCATTGCGGCGATTCACGACCTGTCCGGAATTGGCCGGACGTCTCTGATGGCCGTCATTCCGATTCTCTCCACCATGGGCTTTAACGTGTGTCCGCTGCCAACCGCAATTCTTTCCAATCACTCTCAGTACCCGGACTTCTCTTTTTTGGATCTCACCGAAGAGATGCCCAAAATCATTGATCAGTGGGAAAAACTCGGCGTCAATTTCGATGCGATCTATACGGGGTATATGGGCTCGCCGCGTCAGATCGAGATCGTCTGCGGTTTTATTGAGCGATTTCGACGGGACGAGACGCTCGTGGTGGTGGACCCTGTCCTCGGTGACAACGGGCACCTTTACAGCAAGATGACGCAGGAGATGGTCGAGCAGATGCGTCGTCTGGCACGCCGAGCCGACGTGCTTACGCCGAATCTCACTGAAGCGTTTGCGCTCTTGGCTCGGCCATACAAGACGGACTGCACGACCGAGGAACTCAAAGACTTGATTGCCGAACTTTCCGAAATGGGACCCGATACGGTGATCATCACAGGGGTTCCGGTGCCGGGGCAGTCGGGACTGACATCCGTCATCGCACGCAGCAAATCCGATCTGCGCACCTGGAAGGTCACCTGTCCGTACTTGCCCGCACATTATCCCGGCACGGGCGACAGCTTCACGAGCGTGATTACGGGCAGCCTCCTGCAGGGCGACAGCCTTCCGATTGCGCTTGATCGCGCTGCTCAGTTTATTTTGCAGGGCATTCGCTCCACATTCGGGTACAAGATGGATAACCGTGACGGTATTCTCCTTGAGCGGGTGCTTCCGAATCTCAACACGCCGATTCAGGCGGCTACCTACGAGTTGATCTGACCAAGACACTGTTCACAGCAAAAAAACGCGTCGTGCACAAACAGACGCGTTTTTTGTCGTAAGGAGTATCAGCTCGAAAGAATTTACTTTTCGCGGCGGAATTCGTCGAACACGAGAAGTGCCGCGCCTATGCAGATGCAGATGTCTGCGACATTGAAGGCAGGCCAATGGTAGCCGAATGCGTGAAAGTCAAGAAAGTCCGTGACGTAGCCGTAGACGAGGCGGTCCCAGAGGTTGCCCAGGGCTCCTGAAATCACCAGGGACATCGAGAAGGCAAAAAGTGTGCGCTTGGCGTGACGCCACAGAAAGAACAGACACGCTGCAGTCACAAGCAGGGCTATGCCCGCGAAGGCGAAAATTTGCCATCCGCCTGCGTCACCCAGAAACGAAAAGGCAGCGCCCGTGTTGCGAACGTGGCAAAGATTGAAAAAGGGCGTGACAGGGACAAAGGCGCCGTACGCGAGCGTATCAATGACGGCGACCTTCGTGATCCGGTCGACAACAAGCAACACGAACGCTGCCGCAAGCCAGAGGACAAAACGCCCCGGAGCGGGGCTCCGGGGTGCGGATCGATTGATCTCGGTCACGGCGTTTAAGCCTTGGTGCGGACTTCGCCGTCACCGAACAAGTTGGTAAGACAGCGTTCGCACAGTTCAGGATGCTCGGCATTCTTGCCGACGCTAGGAACGTAGTGCCAGCAGCGGCAGCACTTCTTCTGCTCGGTGGCGGTCACCGTGATTTCGAGGTTGCCTTCGTTCTTTACGAGTTCGGCACGAGAGGTCATCATCACAAACTTGAGCTCGTTGCCCAGGCCGGATAGAACTTCATAGATCACGCCGCTGGCCGCAAGCGTGCATTCAGCCTGCAGGCTCGAGCCCACGAGGCTTTGCATACGCAACTCTTCGATCTTCTTGAGCACTTCGGCGCGGACGTTTCGAATTGTCGACCATTTGGCAAGCAAGACTTCGGAGCCGTCAACAGCGGGAACTGTGTGATAGAGCTCGGTAAAGATCGTACCTTCCCTGTTGGGGCTGAAAATCGCAAAGGCTTCTTCAGCGGTAAAGGAAAGAATCGGAGCCATCAGACGCAGATAGGCCGCCGTGATGTGCCACAGGGCGGTCTGAGCGCTGCGGCGCGGCAGACCGTCGGTCTTTGTGGTGTAGAGACGATCCTTGAGGATGTCGAGGTAGAAACTGCCCAGGTCGTCGGTGGCAAAGCCCATCAAAAGAGTGGCGACTTGCTGGAAGCTATAGGTTTCATTTGCCTCAATGATCTGCTTTTGAAGCTCGGCAACGCGAGCCAGCGCCCAGCGATCAAGCTCGAGCATCTGATCGACCGGCACGGCATCCTTATTGATGTCGAAGTCGTTCGTGTTGGCAAGCAGGAATCGCAGCGTGTTGCGGATGCGGCGGTAGCTGTCGACAACACCTTTGATGATGGTCGGGCCGATACGCAGGTCGCCTGTGTAGTCGGTCTGAGCCACCCAGAGACGGCAGATTTCGGCGCCGTACTTTTCGTAGATTTCCTTCGGACCCATGGCATTGCCGCGGGATTTGGACATCTTCTTGCCTTCTTCGTCGACGAGGAAGCCGTGCGTGAGAAGCGCATCGTAGGGCGGACGGCCGTAAAGGATGGAACTCGTCAACAGGGAGGAATGGAACCAGCCGCGGTGCTGATCGCTGCCTTCAAGGTAGAGGTCGCAGTGAGGCTTGCCGTCGTAGACGTCTTTGTGCGAGCCGTTCATCACGGTTTCGTACGTGGAACCGGAGTCGAACCACACGTCGAGAATGTCGGTGGTCTTGTCGTACTGAGCGGCTTCTTCGGCGGGCATGAAGTCTTCGGCCTTAGCCTTCACCCAGGCTTCGATGCCTTCTTTTTCAACGCGTTGGGCGACTTCTTCCATGATTTCGAGCGTACGCGGATGCAGTTCACCCGTTGCCTTGTTCATGAAGAAGGGCAGGGGTACGCCCCAGTTGCGCTGACGCGAGATGCACCAGTCGGGACGGTTCTCGATCATGGCGTGCAAACGGTTGTAGCCCCAGGACGGGATGAACTTGGTGGCATCGACACCTGCCAGAGCCGTTTCGCGCAGGCTCTTTTCTTCGGCTTCGGTGTTGAGCACGCCCTTGGTGTCGGCCGTGGGCTTGTCCATGCGGATGAACCACTGAGCCGTTGCACGATAGATGAGCGGCGTCTTGTGGCGCCAGCAGTGCATGTAGCTGTGCTGGATCATTTCGCAGTTAAGCAGCACGCCCGCCACGCGCATCGTGTCAACAATCTTGGGCTGAGCCTTCCAGATGTTGAGACCGCCGAAGAGCGGGAGCCAGTCGGCATAGACGCCGTTGCCCATCACCGGGTTGAGAATCTGATCGTTGGTCATGCCGTTGGCCTTGCACGAAACAAAGTCGTCCAGGCCGTAGGCCGGAGCCGAGTGCACGACGCCCGTACCGCTCGTGGCTTCCACGTACTCACCGAGGAACACCGGCGAGAAGCGCTTGAAGCCTTCGTGCAATTGGCTGAAGGGGTGCATGAAGCGGACGTGATCGAGGTTCTTGCCGTTGGTTTCGCCGACGATCTTGCCTTCGAGCTTGTAGCGCTTGAGGCAATCTTCCACAAGGTTGGTGCCCAGAATCAGGTACTTGTCGCCGCAGTCAACGAGAGCGTACGACAGATCCGGGTGCATGTTAATGGCCTGGTTGGCCGGGATCGTCCACGGAGTCGTGGTCCAGATCACCGTGTAGCAGGGCTTTTCAATCTTCACGCCCATCAGTTCTTCAACCTTGGGCTTGTCTTCTTCGGAAAGAGGGAAGGCGACGTCGATGGCGTAGCTTTCGCGGTCGGCGTATTCGACTTCGGCTTCGGCCAACGCCGAGCAGCAGTCAAAGCACCAGTTAACGGGCTTCAAGCCGCGGTACACGTAGCCCTTCTTCACGATGCGGGCAAGCGTGCGGATTTCGGCGGCTTCCGTTTCCGGGCGCATCGTCAGGTACGGATTTTCCCAGTCGGCGAGCACGCCCAGACGCTTGAAGCCGGCTTTCTGCTTGGCGACCTGTTCCTTGGCATAGGCGCGGGCCTTGGCCATCAGGTCGGTCTTTTCGAGCCCCTTGCCGTACATCTTTTCGATCTGGATTTCGATCGGCATGCCGTGGCAGTCCCAGCCCGGCACGTAGGGGACATCGTAGCCCTCAAAAAGCTTGGTCTTGTTGACGATGTCCTTGAGAATCTTGTTTAAGGCATGGCCGAGGTGAATTTCACCGTTGGCATACGGCGGACCGTCGTGCAGCACGAAACGGTTGCGGCGGTTTTTGCAGACGTTTTGAATCGTGTGATACAGGTCGCGCTTTTCCCAGTCGGCAACCCAGACGGGTTCACGCTTGGGCAGGTCGCCGCGCATCGGAAAGGCGGTATCGGGTAGATTAAGCGGGTACTTTGCCGTATTGCCGGCTTTATCGGCTTTAGCCATGTGTCAAACTCCAGGCCCCCTCGGGCTCTTCTGAAAGATTGAAAAGGAATAAATTTTGAGATGCGCGATAAAAAGCGCTGTCAGGAAGGCGCAAGCGCAACGAGTCGTTAGTTTACAGTCAGAAGCGCTTCGTTTGCTATAGGTAAGCTTGCTTATGGCGCTCGGCCAGCTTCTCGGAGTGAATCGGCTAAAGCGATACGTTGCGTGAATCTCTTAAGACGAATCTTTCTTTTGTTCCCTAAACACCCAAAAGATGTCTTGCTACCTCTGCGTCGCGTTGGATGGCGGCTTTAAGTTCATCGAGTCCCGAGAACTTTTTTTCATCTCGGAGCTTTTGCACGAATTCGATTTCAACGATGCGACCGTATGCGTTGCCCGAATAGTTGAAGACGAACGTTTCCAGTAGCCAGCGCCGATCGGATGCTACAGTCGGTTTGTAGCCTAGGCTAGCGGCGCCACCGAAAACAGTGTCGCCGTCAAGCCCCTTGACGCGCACCGCAAAGACGCCGTGCAGCGCGCAGACGGCCTTGGATCCGGGAGGCAGCATTGCGACATTGAGCGTCGGAAAGCCCAGTGTCCGGCCGAGTGCTGCGCCGTGAATGACACGGCCGGTGACACGGTAGGGACGGCCCAGCATGGTTTGTGCTTCATTGAGATTGCCTAAAGCCATCGCCTCGCGAATACAGGAACTCGACACTCTTTCAGCCGATTGATAGAGAAGAGGGGTAGCAAGAGCCTCAAAACCAAAGGTTTCGCCCAGTCGCTTGAGATCGGCAAAATCACCCGAGCCGCCTGCGCCGAAATGGAAGTTATCGCCAACCGTCACCCAGCGGCAACTGATGCCTTCAGAAAGAATGTTGCGAACAAACGCCTCGGGCGAGAGCGCGGCAAAGCGTTTGTGAAAGGGCATGATGTAAACAGCGTCAATGCCGCAGCCGGCAATGGCAATCATCTTGTCGCGTAACGTGCTGATACGGGCAAAGGGCTCCTTACCAAAGAGCTCGCGCGGGTGCGGTTCAAACGTAACGACTGCGGCGGCCAGATCTCGAGCGTGCGCTTCCTTTGTTACCGCCCGAAGAAGTCGCTGGTGGCCGAGATGAACGCCGTCGAAATTCCCGATGGCAACTGCGCAGGGACGTTTGTGAGAGGGGCCGGGAAGGCCGCGAATGATTTGCATGCCGGTCTGTAGGGTGAGGGTTGCCTAAATACTGGTCAAGCTCTTGCGAAGGTTGTTTAGGATTATGCGCAGAAAACTTGCCGCCGCAGATTATACGAATGCGACATAGGCCATGTAAGGCAAATTCTTGTTTCACCGGAATCTTCTGCGGTTGCCGCAACTCAAGTACAATTGCCCTGCCGTAACGGAGCGAGTGTCGACGGCTGTTTCGGCACTTCTTGTCTATTCGAGATTTCCAGTTTTCTATTAATCAGATATGTGTCAACCCGGTCTTGAGAAAGATTCGGGTGCATTTGCATTTATGAAAAACATCGTTGTTTTGATCTCGGGCCGCGGCTCGAACTTTGTGGCGATTGCTCAGGCCTGCGAACGGGAAAATTGGGCTGCCGAGGGTATCCGTATTTCGCTCGTGCTTTCCAACCGCCCTGATGCGGCCGGGCTTGATCGCGCCAAAGAAATGGGTATTGAAACGGCCGTGGTGGATCACAAGGCGTTTGATACCCGTGAAGCTTTTGAGCGCGCCATGATTGAGATCATCGACAAGCACAATCCGGACGTGGTGGTGCTCGCAGGGTTCATGCGTGTTTTGACGCCTGTCTTTGTCGATCATTACGAAGGCAAGATTCTCAATATTCACCCTGCTCTGTTGCCGCTTTTTAAGGGACTCGATACGCACAACCGCGCACTCCAGGCAGGTGTTCGCGTGCACGGCTGTACGGTGCACTTCGTGAGTTCCGAACTCGATGGCGGCGCCATCATCGGTCAGGCCGTCGTGCCGGTACTCGCCAGTGACGATGCCGATACGCTTGCCCACCGAGGGCTTCGTCTCGAACACATTCTTTATCCGCGTGCCGTCAAGGCCGTGGCTTCCGGCAAGGTCAAGCTTGTCGACGGCCGCACCGTGACGGATGACGAAACGGCTAAGTCTCTTGCTGTTTTTGATTGCTGCGCTTGAGAAACACAACCATGGAACAGAAAACCAAAAAGATGCCGTTTGCGCCGGTTAAGGTCCGTCGAGAAAAAACGGAAAAGAAGCTTACGGAACGTCAGCGCGCTGCGCAAAAGCGTCAGGCTGAGCAAAATCGCAAGGCTGCTCCCGTCAAAGGCGTTCCTGCTGCAATGCGTCAGCAAAAACTCAATCCGAGCAAAGTCCGCATCACCAATCTGATCGCGGGTGAGTTGGCGCGCGCTTTTGCGGTGATTCTTAAGCTCGATGGACCGGCTGATACGCTCATGAAGGCGTTCTTCAAGTCCAACCCTAAGCTGGGTAGCCGTGATCGAACGATTTTGGCCGAAGCCATTTTCTATGCGCTGCGGCACTATTCCGAAATTGCCTGGCGCATGAAGCCCGTCAAGCCCGAGCGCGCTCCCAAGGTGGCTGCGTTCCTGACGTTGGCGATGCAGTACGGTGTCGAGAGCATGGGCGATCAGGTTCTCGGTTCCGAAAAAGGGCCGGTGACCAATATGCTTGCCTTGAAGCTCGAAAAGGCTCCGCCCGAAGTCCGTGCCGAGATGCCGTTCTGGCTGTACGAACTCGAAAGCAAGCAGTACGGCGAAGCCGCACCGCAGCTTTTTGAAGCTTCGCTTCAGGCAGCTCCGCTTGATTTGCGCGTCAATACGTTGAAGGCTAAGCGAGAAGACGTCATTGCGGAACTTTCCGAACACAAGGTAACGGCTGAACTCATGCAGTTCTCGCCCGACGGTATTCGCCTGACGGATAAGCCCGGTTTGATTCGCTGGCCTGTCTATCAGGAAGGCCGAATCGACATTCAGGACGAGGGCAGTCAGCTCATTGCGCGTCTTGTGGGCGCCAAGCGCGGCGAAATGGTGTGTGACTTCTGTGCCGGCGCAGGAGGCAAGACACTGGCTCTCGGTGCACTGATGAAGTCTTCCGGTCGTCTGTACGCTTTTGACATCAATGAAAAGCGCTTGCAGGGGCTCACCCCGCGTATGCGCCGTGCCGGACTTTCCAACGTTCATCCGGTCGCCATCCGTGATGAAAAGGACAACCGAATCAAGCGTCTGCGCGGTAAATTTGACCGTGTTCTGGTGGATGCGCCCTGTACCGGTACCGGCACGCTTCGCCGTAACCCGGACCTGAAGTGGCGCCTAACACCGCAGGAACTCGATCGCATCAACGCGGTGCAAAAGAGTGTGCTGGAAGAGGCGGCGAAGCTTCTTAAGCCTGATGGCCGCCTTGTGTACGCGACGTGCTCGGTACTTCAGCGGGAAAATCAGGACGTCGTTAAGACTTTCCTGGAATCTCATCCGGAGTTTGAACTTCTGAATGCTACTGACGTCCTGGCGAAGCAGGGCGTAATGTTGCCAGATTTCCAGAAGGAAGAATTTGGTGACTTTTTTGTGATGTTGCCTCACCGCCATCACACGGACGGCTTCTTTGAAGAAAGCCTGATTCTTGTCTGAGCTGAAGTAAAACAGAGCCTTGTCGAGAGCGTTTCGGCAAGGCTCTGCTGTTTTTCGCAGAAAAAATGAGCTGATCAGTTTCGCTCGGTTATTGATTTTTTCGGCGGCAAACCGAATGTGCGCTTGTATTCGCGACTGAACTGATTGGGACTTGTGTAACCGACTTCGTAGGCAGCCTGACTCGCGCTGTAACCGCGAGCCACCATCAGGTGCTGAGCGAGGAACAGGCACTGACGTTTGTAATACTGCAACGGCGTCATTTTTGTGACCGTCTGGAAATGTCGATAGAACGTCGAACGTGTCATGTTGCACATTTCGGCAAGGGCATCAATATCAAGTGGTTTACCTGTGTTTTGACGGATCCACTGAATCGCGCGATTGATGCGGTTGGCGGGCGTGTTTTGGCTGAAGAACTGGGACAGGGCGGCGCCTTGCGGGCTCATCAAAAGCACGTAAGTCAGTTCCCGTTCAATGATCGGACCGCGTGTAGGAAGTTGTTCAGGATTCTGATAAACCAAGCGCAATAGACGCTCGAAGGCTTCAACAATGTCGACAGTGGCCGACATTGCTGTGAATGCATGCACAGAGTGCCCAACGACGACTCCTTTGTGTTTTGCGGCGATTTCAGGGCAAGTAGCTAAAAGGTCGGTTAGAACCTGAGGATCAAGTTCAACGGAAATCGAAACAAAAGGCTTGGCATCTGAGGCGCATGTCACCTCGTAGCTGGCAGGGGAGTCCGCCGCCGTCGTGCAGCTCGTGCCTTTACCGTACTCAATGTTTTGTCCGTCAGTCGTGCTGCGCTTGCGACCTTGAAGAATCAGACCGGTTGAAAGCGTGTAAAAAGTATTGGTATTGACAATCGGACAGGGTTGCACATGAAAGTGCAACCGCGGCATTGATTTGGGAGAAAAAAGAGAGGTACCGGTTTCTCTCCACTGATTCAGAGCAATATCCTTAAGCGCATCCAGACGGGTGCGAAGATCTTCTGACAGCGTAATCTCGAACACAAGAGAATCCTTTGTTTGTTCAGCCGAGCCAGTTGTGTTATCAGACTTGCATCGACAATTGGAAAGCCATAGCGTACTCATTCTGTACCCGCTATTTTGCGTGAATTTTGCATAATCGTCAGTAGAGACGGACGTCTGTTAGAAAATATTTCAGGCTGCCTGCCAAAGAGGAAACGCAGGCAGCCTGAATTGCCTCCGACTTTGTTATTTAGCCGGATGAGCAACCTTTTCAACGACCGCGAGAGCGTTGAGCGTTCTCGGGTAGCCGAGGAGAGGTGCAAGCTGCAGACAGGCGGCGATCAGAATTTCCTCGTTGTTGCCCATCTTGAGGTTGCCGGCAGCGTGTGCTGCCATCTGAGCGGTGGTGTCGCCTTGCGCGGCCAGGTAGCAGAAGGTAACGAGTTCACGTTCCTGCAGTGACAGACCGGAGCGAACGTAGTAGTCGCCGAAGCAGTTGGCAGAAAGCCAGCGACGGATGGCAACGGTCTTTTCGGGGCCGGAAGTGGCAAAGCCCTTCATTCTCGGGCCGAAAATTTCAACCTGAGCGGCTTCGCCCTTGACGACACGCTCGACATCCTTCTGTTCGGTGGTGTCGGGAAGGGGGAGCTTTACGCCGCGCGAGGTAAAGAAACGGTTCATGGTGTCGACGAATTCGCGGACACGTCCCATGCCGAGATAAGCGGTGGCCTGATAAACGATTTCGCGAACCTGCGTGGGCGTTACGCCGGCGTCGAGCGCCTGCGGCAAACGGACCTCGAATTCTTCCTTTCCGCCGCAACCGAGCAACGCGGCAAGAATGACGAAGTGGCGGTGAGCTTTACCCAGAACGGGCTCGACCGCCTTGGCGACTTCTTCCTCATCAAAGTACTTGAAGAAGCGTGCGTATTCGGGATCGGTCTTTGCAAGATCGGAAACAGCCGGTGCGGCGGCTGCGGCCGGATTGAGTGCGGACATGAAAACTGCTCCTGCGGCGAGTCCGGCGGACCCACCCAAAAGATTGCGACGTGAAAGAGATTTTTCCGACATTGAACACCTCGTGAAGGTCAGTGTTTTGTTGATTTCATTATCCGAAGGAGCAGGGCAAGTTGGGTGCCGAAACGTTGCACGATATTCTCAAGTCGCTGAGCTTGAGAAAAGGACGGAAGAGGGGAAATGTCTCGTGAAATGAAACTGCAATGTCCGAATAAAATCCTTTAAAATCAGCATGCAAAACATAACTACTATTATATTGAGAAAAATTCATTGCCAGTGTGCTATATACCAGAAATTGCCAAATTCAGTCACTTTCGGGGTATCTAAAAACTCGACTTGAGTGAGAGATAACTGCTAATATTTGAGCGAATAGCCCTTAAATTTGACATTAATCGCTAAAAAAAGAGCGGATATTGTGTTTGATGGAAACGTATCGACGATCACTAACT
>ENA-UESS01000532-UESS01000532.1-human-gut-metagenome-genome-assembly--contig:-NODE-532-length-16708-cov-16.922795_pt1 | contig 16708 bp, 18 predicted proteins | sample MGYA00243004_ERZ508005 | MGnify/ENA primary metagenome ERZ508005 (study PRJEB26167, sample SAMN06115471) | human gut metagenome | host: Homo sapiens | place: China:Guizhou | collected 2016-06-29...
CTGAACTCACTGTAACCAAAATATTTTTGCAAAATCATTTCTTTTGCGGCACGGCTGCAGCTCACGCCCTTTTCCTGGCACAGTTCACTGTATACGTCATAAAACACAATTTTCAACGCCCCTTTTTGTGCAGAGCGCTAAATCTAACCAAATTCAGAAAAATCCATTGACTTTCTAACCAAATTCAGATATCATAGTGTCACAGTTGAATCCGGTTAGCAAACAAGCCCGGAATCAACTGAATGGCTCAGGCTAGAATTTGCGCTGGATAATTGTTAGCACCATCATCTTACCGCAAATTCTAACCAAAGTCAAGTTTTTAAGTTGAGGGAGGTTAGAATTGTATGCCTGCACAATGGACAGGTGAGCTTGTTGGAAAAATGCACAACGCCGGTGTCACCGGCAAAGAGCTGGCCGCACAGCTGGGAAAGAACCCAAAATACATTTCCCAAGTGCTGAACGGTCACTACGAGCCCAAGAAGGCAGAGCGCGAATTCAATGCTGCGCTCTCTGCCATCATTGAAGGCCGTCAGGAAAAGGAGGACTGACCCATGGCAAAGAAACAGTTTCTGAAACTCCGGCGGCTAGCCGAAGATCAGGACATCACCACGGATGAGCTGGCCGCAAAGGCGTGCATCGTGCCCCGCACGCTGCGCAAGCGCTTTGCCGCGCCGGAGAGCTGCGGCACATGGAACTGGGAAGAGATCGACGGCATCTGCCGCGCGCTTCACATCCCGCAGGAGCAGATCGGAGAGTATTTCTTCCCGAAGGTTGAGAAAGGAGCATGAACATGAAGGCAAAACTTTACATCGACAGTGAGGACTCGACCATCAAGATCGAAGGTGGTCCCAGCGACGTGCTGCATCTTCTGGTGTGCGCAATCGCGCAGATTCTGAAGAGCTATTTCCCGGACGATTTTGAGCGGCAGCTGGGCTGGGTGTCTGGACTGCTCTACAACACGATCCGCGAGCTGAAAGAGGAGGACGACGATGAAGATTAAATCCACCGTCTGGCAGGTGCTGGCCGCCGGGAGTTTCGGCGCGGGCCTGCTGTACGCCCTGGGCATTGAGGGCACCGCGCAGGTGGGCGGCACCATCTCGGACAGCCAGTTCACCACCGCCATAGTGCTCATTCTGGCTGCCCTTGCCCTGATGCGCATCAGCTTTGCCGTGCAGGACGCCGATGAGCGGGCCCACCGGAAAGTCCACAAGGAGCCCCAGAACACCGTGAAGGGCAAGCGGAAGGTGGGGTAAGCCCATGGCTGACTGCGTCAACAACGTCCCGTGGTACACCGTGTGGGACGCCAAGACCGGCGACCTGCTGGCCAGCGGCACGGCTGCCATGTGTGCCCGGCGGCTGGGCTACTCCAGCGCCAACAGTTTTGCCGCTTCCGTCTGCCACTGGCTCAAGGACGGCAGGCAGCACGTCAAGTACATCTACCAGCGGGAGCTCATCCCGCGCAGCGAGGTGGACAGCCTGCCCCGCAAACCAAAAAGGCCCGCCCGTGTTCGCAGCACGGACGAGCCCAAAGGGTGATGGAATTTGCAAGCCCCATCACCCCGAAGAATAACACACTTTGGAGGTTTTTACAAGCATGAAAGGTATTCTGATCGAACCGGGCCGCGCCCCGGAACCGGCAAATCTGCCGGACACCCTCTCCGCTATGGAGGCCCGGCTTGGCGGCACGGTGGAGCATTACATCTTCCCGCGCACCCCGGCGGTGCTGTTCTTCCGCACGGCGGGCCAGCCGGTCAACCGTGTGGTGCGCGGCCAGCCCCTGTGCGGCACCATCTTCTGCTATGGCTGGCGTGGCGGCGACATCAAGCCGCTGTCCGGGGTCCTGCTCACCGAGATGCTGGACCGCCTGAAGGACACGGAGGTGCGGGTATGAGCACCTACATCTGCAAGTGTGGGCGGCGGGTGAAAAAGTCCACCAATGCCGACAACACCGGCAACCGCTTGGAAGGGTACGGCCCGGGCCATGAATGCTATGGCTGCCCTTACGTCCTGTCGTGGGGTAACTACGAGTGGAACGAGGAGGCCAAGAACTTAGAGCAAAAGACCAAGGGTTATGAATGCCGCATGAGCAAAACGCTCTCCTATGCTTCCCAGTTCATCGGTTCCACCAAGGACAAATGCACCTGCTCTGTGGTCAGCCTGGACTTCGGCTTTCTGGAGCAGATCAGTGCATGGGTCAAGGAGACTTTCACACTGGGCGAGCTGACCGGGCACTTTTCTCGAGACAAAATTCGCGCCACAGAATACTGCCACAATGGTCGCTACCAATACGCGCTGTACTGTGCTCAAAACAAAAAGGGCATTGCTGCTAAAGCGGCATTGTTTGAACATTTCTTCAACCCGGACGGCAGCCGCAAGGACATGACCCCGCAGCAGGAAATGGAAAAGGTTCTGACTGATATCAAAAAGGCAAAGGAGGCCGCCACATGCGCAACTGCCCAGAATGCGGGTGCTGCTGTGACTACGGCAGAGGATGCTGTCCCGACTGCCACAGCGGCAACGCCGACCACCTCGGAGAGCGGGGCGGATGCAAGCGCATCACCCCCCGCGACATCCCTGCAGAACTGCGAATCGGCCCCTGCCGCATCGGCGGACGGTTCTTCTGTATCGACAGCTGGTGCCATGCAGGACAAGCCCCTGACTTTCATTCGGGAAGACAAGTGCCCGGGGTTTGATTATTCCGGCCTGCCTGAGCAGACCGTGGCGACCCTGCATCTTGCAGAAAACGGATATCTTCACGGCAAGAAACTGGCCGAAAAGGGTCTTGTTTACATGGGTGACAACATTGCACTGGCACACGATGAGCTGTGCGGAGTTGTCGCACAATGCGACAACTCGAAGCACGGCAACCGTGGAGAGGACAGTTTCCGTGCATGGTGCCTGCACATTGGCATCACCAAAGACAGCGCCTACCGGCTGCTGCAAGTCTCCGCACTGCTGGCTGACAGCAGCCCCCGGCAGCGGGCCATTCTGGAAGCCTTGCCGCCCACCTTGCTGTACGCCGTGGCAAAGCCCAGCGCCCCGGTGGAGCTGGTGGAGAAGGTCAAGAACGGCGAGATTCCCACGAACAAAGCCTATCAGGACTTGCTCAAGGAAAACCAGCAGCTCCGCACCGACCGGGTGGAGGCCATGAACCAGGCAGACCGGGAACGAGCCCGTGCCGACTTGGCCGAATCCGAGCGGGACAAGGCCCGCGCCGACCAGCTGAGCACCGCCAAAGACTGCAACCGGCTGGGCCTGAAGGTCTCGCAGGAAAAAGACCGTGCAGACAAAGCCGAGGCCCGCGAGGAAGAAGCCTGGAAGCTGCAGAGCAAGGCCGAAACCCGGGCGCAGGAGGCCGAGAAGCAGCTGGAGGGGTCCCGGCAGATGGCCGAAGCGGCCAAGCTCCGGGGCGACAAGCTCAAGGCCGAGAATGATGCACTCAAGAAGCAGCCCATCACCGCGGTGGTGGACAAGGAAGAGGTGGAGCGTCAGGCCAGGGAAATAGCCGCCGAGATGACCGCCGACCTGCGGGCACAGCTGGAACAGGCCCCTTCCGGCAGCGAACAGGATGCCCACAGCTCCTATGACAACGTACTTTTGGCCGACCGTTCTTTCCAGAACATCGGCAAAATGGTGATTCCGTCCCTCCGCAAGCTGCCGCAGGAGCAGCGGGAAGCCGTCGCCAATCAGCTCATCCGTACACTGGGACAAATTCAAGGGGAGGTATCACAATGTCTGTAAAGATCACGGCGCTGGAAGCCGAGAACGTCAAGCGCATCAAGGCCGTTGCGCTCACCCCGTCACCCACCGGGCTCACCCTCGTGGGCGGCAACAACAATCAGGGCAAGACCAGCGTGCTGGATGCCCTGGCATGGGCCCTGGGCGGGGACCGTTTCCGTCCGGACGCCGCACAGCGGGACGGAGCTATCGCTCCTGCGCACCTCAAGGTCACACTGTCCAACGGCGTGGTGGTGGAGCGCAAGGGCAAAAATGCCAGCCTGACCGTCACCGACCCCACGGGCCGCCGCAGCGGCCAGCAGCTGCTCAACGCCTTTGTGGAGCCGCTGGCCCTCGACCTGCCCCGCTTCATGGAAGCATCGGACAAGGAAAAGGCCGACATCCTGCTGCGCATCATCGGCGTGGGGTCGGAGCTGCAGGTCAAAGATCTGGAGATCAAAGGCCTGTACGACAAGCGCACCTTCACCGGCCAGCTGGCTGCCCAGAAAAAGCACTTTGCCGAGGAACTGGTCTCCTACCCGGAAGCCCCGGACGAACCGGTCAGCGCGTCCGACCTCATCCGTCAGCAGCAGGACATCCTTGCCCGCAACGGCGAGAACCAGCGCAAGCGCAATCAATTCGCTCAGCTCACAGATCTGCTTGAACGGCAGAAAAAAGTGGTTGCAGACCTTGAATTTCAGTTGAGCACGGAAAAGCAGCGGCTGACCACGATGCAGGCCGACGTAAAAATCGCCCAGACCTCTGCCGCAGATCTGCAGGACGAATCCACCGCCGAGCTGGAAGCCTCCATCCGGGACATTGAGGAGACCAACCGCAAGGTGCGGGCCAACCTGGAAAAATCCCGGGCTGAGAACGAAGCCGCCCAGTACGCCAGCGAGTACGACCGCCTGACCGAATCCATCCAGCAGAAGCGTGCCGACCGCATGGCCCTGCTGAACGGGGCCGACCTGCCCCTGCCGGGCCTCAGCGTGGAGGACGGCGTCCTTACTTACAAAGGCAAGCACTGGCGGGATATGTCCGGCAGTGACCAGCTGCGGGTGGCCGCCGCCATCGTGCGCCGGCTGAACCCGGACTGCGGCTTTGTTCTGCTGGACAAGCTGGAGCAGATGGACATGACCACCCTGCAGGAGTTTTCCGCCTGGCTGGAAGCCGAGGGCCTGCAGGCCATTGCTACCCGCGTTTCCACCGGCAGTGAGTGCCAGATCATCATTGAGGACGGCATGGTCAAGGACGCCGTGCCGCCTGTCACCGAAAAGCCCCAGCCCAGGAGCTGGACGAAAGGAGCGTTTTAAATGAGCAAGTATGCAGTCACCAGCGGCATCCAGACCGCCCCCGTCAAAACCGTGCTGTACGGCCCGGAGGGCATCGGCAAAAGCACCTTTGCCTCCCACTTCCCGAGCCCTGTGTTCATCGACACCGAGGGCGGCACCAAGCGCCTGAACGTGGCCCGCCTGCCCCAGCCCACCAGCTGGGCCATGCTGCTGGACGAGGTGGCCGAGGTGCGCAAGGGCAATGTGCCCTGCGGCACGCTGGTGCTGGACACCGCCGACTGGGCGGAGCGTCTGTGCATCCAGGCCGTGTGCGCCCGCGCCAAGGTGAACGGCATCGAAGATTTCGGTTACGGCAAGGGCTACACCTACGTCAAAGAAGAGTTTGCCAAGCTGCTGGACGCGCTGGAAGAGGTGCTCAACGCCGGGCACAACGTGGTGGTGCTGGCCCATGCCGCCATCACCAAGTTTGAGCAGCCGGACGCCGTGGGCAACTACGACCGCTGGGGCATGAAAACCAGCAAGCAGGTGGCCCCGCTGCTGCGGGAATGGTGCGACATGCTGCTGTTCGCCAACTACAAGACCGTGGTGGAAAAGGCCGGCAGCGGCCCCAACGCCAAGAACAAGGCCAGCGGCGGCCGCCGGGTGCTGTACACCACCCATCACCCCTGCTGGGACGCCAAAAACCGCTTTGGCCTGCCGGAGGAGCTGCCCCTTGACTACGCCAGCATTGCCCACTGCCTGCCCGGCGGCAGCGCACCGGCAGCTACCCAGACGCCGGTGCAGCACGCCCCGGCTCCTGCCCCGCAGCCCAAACATCAGCCGGATGCCGACATCCTGCCCACCCCGCAGGCACAGCCGGAACCGCCCCGTGAAGAGGTTCCTAAGGCCCTGCTCACGCCGGATCTGGTCGCCCTGGGCGTGCCGGAAAAACTGGCTCCGATCATGAGCGCCAACAACGTGACTCCGGAAGAGCTGCAGCATGTAGTGGGCGAGCGGGGCTACTTCCCGGAGGATATGCCCATCAAGGACTACCCCATGGATTTTGTGGAGGGCTGCCTGATCGCCGCATGGCCGCAGGTGCTGCAGATGGTTCTGGACAGCCGTGACCTGCCGTTTTAACGTACATTAAATAAAGGAGAAGCATTATGAACGAGATGAACAACGAAGGTTTCGCTTTGGGTTGGGATGACGAGTTTACCAACGAGCAGCAGGAATTCGTGCTGCTGCCGGAGGGCGAGTACCCCTTTGAAGTGACCCAGATGGAGCGTGCCCGCTATGAGGGCGGGGCCAAGCTGCCGCCCTGCTCCATGGCAAAACTGACCCTGCGCATTTATGGCGGGGCCAAGGGCGACACCACCGTGACCCACCGCCTGTACCTGCATACCAAGACCCAGGGTCTGCTGGGCGCGTTCTTTGAGAGCATCGGCCAGTGCAAGCAGGGCGAAACCTTCCGCCCTCGCTGGAACGAGGTGGTAGGTGCCAAGGGCATCTGCAAGCTGGGCGTCCGGGAGTACACCAAACAGAGCGGCCCTCACGCCGGTGAGACCGGCCAGAGCAACGAGGTGCAGCGCTTCCTGCCGCCCCCGGCACCCAAGGCGGCACCCTCGCAGGGCTGGACGCAGGGGGCATTCTGATGGGGCAGGAACTGAGACCCTACCAGCAGCAGGCCCGTGACCGCATCCACGCCGAGTGGGACGCCGGCCACACCCGCACCCTGCTGGTGCTGCCCACCGGCACCGGCAAAACCATTGTGTTTGCGTCGGTGGCTGCCGATCAGGTGCGTGCCGGCGACCGGGTGCTCATTCTGGCGCACCGGGGCGAGCTGCTGGAACAGGCTGCCGACAAGCTGCAGCGTTCCACCGGCCTTGTCAGCGCCGTGGAAAAGGCCGAATCCACCTGCCTGGACAGCTGGTTCCGGGTGGTGGTGGGCAGCGTGCAGACCCTGCAGCGCACCGCCCGGCTGGAACGCTTCCCGCAGGATTATTTCGGCACCATCATCATCGACGAGGCCCACCACGCCATCACCGACGGTTACCGCCGCATCCTGGACTACTTCAGCGGGGCCAAGGTGCTTGGCGTCACCGCCACGCCGGACCGCGGCGACATGCGCAATCTGGGCGAGGTGTTCGACAGCCTGGCCTTTGAGTACAAGCTGACCGACGCCATCAAGGAGGGCTATCTGTGCAAGATCATGGCCCAGACCATCCCGCTGCAGCTGGATATTACATCCGTGACCATGAGCGGCGGCGACTACGCCGTGGGCGACCTGGGCACAGCCCTTGATCCGTATTTGGAGCAGATTGCCGCCGAGATGGCCGTGCGCTGCAAAGACCGCAAGACGGTAGTGTTCCTGCCCCTCATCCGGACGAGCCAGAAATTCCGCGACCTGCTCAACGCCCACGGCTTCCGCGCGGCGGAGGTCAACGGCCAGAGCGACGACCGCAGGCAGGTGCTGGCCGACTTCGACGCCGGTAAATACAATGTGCTGTGCAACTCCATGCTGCTCACCGAGGGCTGGGACTGCCCCTCCGTGGACTGCGTGGTGGTGCTGCGGCCCACCAAGGTGCGCAGCCTGTACAGCCAGATGGTGGGGCGCGGCACCCGCCTTTCCCCGGGCAAGACCGACCTGCTGTTGCTGGATTTCCTGTGGATGACCGACAAGCACGAGCTGTGCCGCCCGGCAGACCTGGTCTGTGAGGACCGCACTGTGGCCCGCCAGATGACCGAGCATCTGGCCGAGACCGGCTGCCCGGAGGACATCGAGGAGGCCGCCGCCCAGGCCAGCGAGGACGTGGTGGCCCAGCGGGAGGAAGCTCTTGCCCAGCAGCTGGCCGAGCAGCGCCGCAAAAAGGCAAAGCTGGTGGACCCGCTGCAGTACGAGATGAGCATTCAGGCCGAGGACTTGTCCGGCTATGTGCCCACCTTCGGGTGGGAAGCCGGGCCGCCCAGCGACAAGCAGACCGCCGCGCTGGAAAAGCTGGGCATCCTGCCGGATGCGGTGGAATCCGCCGGCAAGGCGGCCCTGCTGCTGGACCGGCTGCACAAGCGCCAGACCGAGGGGCTGACCACGCCCAAGCAGATCCGCCTGCTGGAACGCTACGGCTTCCGGCATGTGGGCAGCTGGAGCTTTGACGCGGCCAGCCGCATGATTAACCGCATTGCAGCCGGCGGCTGGCGCGGCGTGCCCAAGGGTGTGGACCCCAAAACCTTCACGCCTGACGCACAGCCCGCCGTGCCGACGGACTTTGGATGGTAACGCACATGGAACATGAAAACGATCTCAAAGAAGCGCTGGAATTTCTCAGCCCGTCCGCCCTGACCTATGACGAGTGGGTCGCGGTAGGCATGGCCCTCAAGGACGGCGGCCTGCCGGTGACCGTCTGGGAGCAGTGGAGCACGCGGGACGCCGGCCGCTACCACAAGGGCGAGTGCGTCAAAAAATGGGAGAGCTTCCACGGCGGCGGGGGCAGCCCCGTCACGGTGAGCAGCATCTTCCAGATGGCCTACTCCCACGGGTGGAGCGGCCCGGCGGGCCATGCACTGGACTGGAACGACGACATCGCCGCAGGGCCGGGCGCACAGCCGGAGGGGAGCGTGGTAGACCCCCGGTGGGTGGAAGCCCACGAGCTGGCCCTGCCGGAACAGTGGGACCCCGCCGACCAGCTGAAGCGCTACCTGCGGGCCCTGTTCGAGGCGGACGAGTATGTGGCTTACGTCACCGAGAGCTTCATGGCGGATGACCGCCGCCGCCCCACAAGGGGCTGCTGGGACCGCACCGCCGGGCAGCTCATCGCCGAGCTGGACCAATGCGGCGGGGACCTGGGCAAGGTGGTGGGCGACTGCGACCCGGAGGTGGGCGCGTGGATCTGCTTCAACCCCGTGGACGGCACCGGCCGCAAGGACGCCAACATCACCGCCTATCGCTACGCTCTTGTGGAGTGCGACAACATGGAGCTGGGCAAACAGCAGGCCATTATCAAGCAACTGGAACTGCCCTGCGCGGCCCTCGTCTACTCCGGCGGCAAGAGCGTCCATGCCATCGTCAAGGTGGACGCCCCGGACTACACCGAGTACCGCAAGCGGGTGGATTACCTCTACGCTGCCTGCCAGAAGAACGGCCTGACCATCGACCAGCAGAACCGCAATCCTTCCCGCCTGAGCCGGATGCCCGGCATCCCGCGCGGAGACAAAAAGCAGGTGCTGCTGGAAACGAACATCGGCAAAAGCTGCTGGGACGAGTGGCGGGACTGGCTGGAAGCTGAGACCGATGAACTGCCGGACACCGAAAACCTTGCCGCCGACTGGGCCAGTCTGCCGCCGCTGGCCGACCCGCTGATCTTCGGGGTGCTGCGCAAAGGCCACAAGATGCTGCTGGCAGGCCCCAGCAAGGCTGGCAAGAGCTTCGCCCTCATCGAGCTGTGCATCTCCATTGCCGAGGGCAAACCGTGGCTGGGGCAGTTCAACTGTGCACAGGGCAAGGTGCTGTACATCAATCTGGAGCTGGACCGGGCGTCCTGCCTGCACCGCTTCCGGGACGTGTACACCGCCCTCGGCCTTGCGCCGGAGAACCTTGCCAACATCGACGTCTGGAACCTGCGCGGCGCATCTGTGCCCATGGACAAGCTGGCCCCCAAGCTCATCCGTCGGGCAAAGAAAAAAGGCTACACCGCCGTCATTCTTGACCCCATTTATAAGGTCATCACCGGTGACGAGAACTCGGCCGACCAGATGGCAAAGTTCTGCAACCAGTTCGACCTGGTCTGCCGGGAGCTGGACTGTGCCGTCATCTACTGCCACCATCACTCCAAGGGTGCCCAGGGCGGCAAGCGCAGCATGGACCGCGCGTCCGGCTCCGGCGTGTTCGCCCGCGATCCGGACGCCATGCTGGACATGACCGAACTGGTGCCAACCGATGCTATCCGCCAGCAGCTGCACAACAAGGCCGCCTGCCGGGTCATCAAGGCCATGCTGGACAAGCGCGGCCATGCCGATGCCTACGGCCCGGACGATGCCCTCAGCCGCACCCGGATGCTGGCCATTGCCAAGGAAAAACTCGGCCTTGCCGACCTGCGGGCCATCGACGCCGAGGTGGCTGCCGCCGAGAAAAAGACCGACGGCATGACCGCCTGGCGCATCGAGGGCACCCTGCGCGAGTTTGCCCGGTTCGACCCGGTCAACCTCTGGTTTGATTACCCGGTGCACAAGCCGGACAGCGGCCTGCTGGAAGATCTCCAGCCGGACGGTGACGTTAAAGGCTTTGCGGCACGCTGCGCGGAAAAACGCTGGGGCAGCCGGGAGAAGCTGGCCAAGAACAAATCCGTGGAGCTGTCCACCGCATACGAATCCTGCACGATGGACGGCAAGGTCACCGTCTACGCCATGGCCGAGTATATGGGTCTGAAACCGGACACCGTGCGCCGCCGCCTGAAAGCCGACGGCGGTTACTGGATCGACGGCACCGACGTGGGCCGCAAGGAACCCGGTTCGGATGGATGATTACAAACTGCAATATTTTGTTTTACAGGAAGTACAAAAACGGTAAAATGCCAGCATAATCCGTCCGCGTCCGTCTTACGGATTTCGGAAAATGCCGCATTTTCCTACGGATCCGGGACGGAAAATGCCTATATATAATAGCATAATCCGTCCGTGTGTGATGGGGATCCCGGAGGATGGGCGTACACAGCCCCATCCATCCGGGAGCCCCTCCCCATCACGTTGGCCCTGAAAATCAAAAAAGAAAAACGAGGTGAACCCCATGTACATGCAATTCTTCATCCCCATGCAGCCGCCCACCACCACCCACAACGCAAAGCAGCTGCACGCTTACATGAAGGGCGGGCAGCCCCATGCGGTGCTCCATGACAGCCCGGAGCTGAAAGCCGCCCGCGCAAAGCTCCATGCGTATCTCGCGCCCCATGCGCCCAAAGCGCCCATCCCGGCAGGCCAGCCGGTGCGGCTTCTGGTCAAGTGGTGCTTCCCCACCGAGGGCAAGCGCCGCAGCGGCGAGTGGCGCACCAGCAAACCCGACACCGACAACCTGGAAAAGGCCCTCAAGGACGAGATGACCCGCCTGCACTTCTGGGCCGATGACGCGCAGGTGTGCAGCGAGATCGTGGAGAAGTTCTGGTCGGATCCCTGCGGGGTGTTCGTCCGGGTGGAGGAAGTTTGATGACCTACGAAGAGAAAAAGGCCTGGCTCTGGCGGTACCGGTCGGCCAAGCGGTTCGAGCGGCTGCGGCTGGACGAGCTGGCCACGCTGGAGGCCGAAGCCATGCACACCACCCAGCGCTATTCCGCCATGCCGGGCGGCGGGGGTGACGGCCAGACGCTGCCCCGCAGCGTGGAGCGCATCGAGGAAGCCCGGCAGGCTGCCGAAGCGCAGTCCACTGTGTGCGACGCCATCCGCGCCGAGCTGATGGATGTGTTCAGTCAGCTGGACAACGAGGTGGATTTCATGATCCTGTTCCGCCGGTACGTCCTGCTGGAGGACTGGGACAAGATCGCCGTTTACGCCCGGTTGTCCCGCAGCCAGATGTTCCAACATCACAGCGCCGCCGTCCGCCAGCTGGACATCAAAAGTCCGGAGCAAACCGGAGCAGACCGGACTTGATAATACGGTCAACCCCTGCTAAAATTTAAACTGCCAAAGCCCGCAGGAAAGGTCCCTTACTCCCTTCCCCCTGCGGGCTTTGTGCTGCCCGGCTGACACAGGGGAACACACATTTACTCACCCAACAGCCTGAATGTACCAGCCGGGCAATCTTGAACATTCTCAGCCGTCCCATTCCGGGGCGGCTTTTGTTTTACCTGAACCATGAGAGGTGGTGACGTGTCCAACGAAAAGAATCTTATCCCGTTCAACAAGCGAACGGAGAGCGAACAGAGAGAGATCGCCCAGCAGGGCGGCATTGCGTCCGGCAAGGCACGCCGCCGCAAACGCAGCATGAAGGAAGCCGCCGACTATTACCTCAGCCTGCCGGAGACCGACCGCCGCCGGGTGAATGCCCTGCTGCGGGATGAGGTAGACCCGGAGGACGTGGATAACCAGATGAGCGTGGTCATGGGCATGGCCGAAGCCGCAAAGCGCGGCGATGCCCGCGCCGCCGGGGTGCTGCTGAAGATGCTGGGCGAGGAAGCCCCGCAGGAGGACCCAGGTGCAGACGCACTGGAAAATGCCCGCAAACTGCTGGGAGGAATCGACAGTGCCATTGACTGAGTATCAGCAGGAGTTCCTGCGCAGCTGCTCCCATCGCTGGAACATCAAGACCGGGGCCACACGCTCCGGCAAGACCTATCTGGACTGCGCCGTCACCATCCCGAAGCGCATCTGCGCGGCCCGGGACGAGGGCCTGCTGGTCATGCTGGGCAACACCCTGGGCACGCTGGAACGCAACGTGCTGGAGCCCATGCGGGCCCTCTGGGGGGCGGAGCTGGTGGGCGTCGTGCGCACCTCGGCTGCCGGCAATGTCGTGCAGCTGTTTGGCCGCAAGGTGTATGTGCTGGGCGCTGACAACAAAAAGCATATTGCCCGCATTCAGGGCGCTGCCTTCGAGTATGCCTACGGTGACGAGATCACCACCTGGGATGAGGGCGTGTTCCAGATGCTGAAAAGCCGTCTGTCCTGCCCGCACTCCCATTTTGACGGCACCTGCAACCCGGATAACCCCCAGCACTGGTTCAAGAAATTCCTCGACTCGGACGCCGACATCTATTGTCAGGCCTACACCATCGACGACAACCCCACCCTGCCGCCGGAATTCGTGGCCCAGCTGAAAAAGGAGTACACCGGCACGGTGTACTATAACCGGTTCATCCTGGGGCAGTGGGCTGCGGCAGGCGGCATCATCTACCAGCCCTTCGCCGACAGCCTTGCCGCCGACGACAAGCGCTTCCTCTGGCCCGCAGACAAGCCCTGCAAGCCGTGGCGGGTGCACATCGGGGTGGACTTCGGCGGCAACGGTTCGCAGCACGCCTTTGTGGCAACGGGCATTTTGCCGTACTATTCCGGCGTCGTGGGGCTGGCATCCCAGCGGGTGGACCCCCGCAACCAGGATGCCGACTACCTGGCCAACCAATTGCTCACCTTCTGCCTGGCCGTGTTCGCACGGTACGGCGAGATCCATTACATGTTCTGTGACAGCGCCGAGCAGACGCTGATCAACCACATCCGCACCCGGCTGCGGGCCTCTAAACTGTACTGGCTGGCCGACCGGGTGAATAACTCCGCAAAAATTCAGATTATCGACCGCATCCGCCTGACGTCCATTCTCATGGGCGGCGGGCGCTTTTGGTATATGCCGGAGGCCGCCACCCTGCGGGACGCCCTTGCAAGCGCCCTGTGGAGCCAGAAGCGCCCCGGCGTGGACGAGCGTCTGGACGACGGCACCACCGACATTGACACCCTCGACGCCTTTGAGTACACCATTGAGCGTGATTACAGGAGACTGACTGCAAGATGAACGTTTCGGCCTTTATCGAATATCTGAACAAAACCAAACATCTGCAGTTGGATGCGGATTATTACGGCAACATTGAAGTCTGGCGGCAATGGTGGAAGGGCGATGTTCCCGACATCCACGACCAGAAGGAGGACGCCCCGGACGGCAGCGTCATTTCCCGGCGTCTGGCTTCCCTGCGGATGCCGAAACATGTCTGCGAGGACTGGGCAAACCTGCTGCTCAACGACAAGACCACCTTCCAGATCGGCGACGCAAAGAGTGCCGCCTACCTGCTGGGCAGTGATGAGCAGCAGACCGGCGGCCTTTTGCGGCAGCTGCATTTCTGGGAGAATGCCAACAAGCTGGTGGAGCAGGCCTACTGGTCCGGCACCGGTGCTTTTGTGCTGAGTGTGGAAGGCCTGACGGTGGATGCCGCCGGGAACGCCCTGCCCTCGCCGCAGGGGCGCATTCAGCTGGACTATGACCCCGCCTGCTGCATCCTGCCCATCAGCGTGGAGCGGGGCGTGGTGACCGAGGCCGCCTTTGTGTCCGAGTGCGTGATGGGCGGTAAGCCCGCCGTCTATCTGCAGACCCACACCTGCAAGGGCGGCGAACGGACCATCACGAATGAATGGTTCGAGGTGATGGACGATGTTTCCGGCACGCCGAAATTTGCCAAGGCCAAGACCCCGCCGGGCATGGTGGAGCACATCACGGTCACCGGCGCGCCGGCATGGTTCAGCCTGTTCAGCCCGGCTGTCGCCAAAAACATCGACGGCGGCATGGGGCTGGGTATGAGCGTCTTTTCCGAGGCGCTGGACGCAGCCCAGATGGCGGATTACGCCTTTGACAACTACCGGCAGGACCTCCGCCTGGGCGGCAAGAAAATTTTCTATGACCGCTCCATGTGCAAAAAGTGGGTGGACAAGGACGGTGTGGAGCACGCTGTGCCGCCGGATGCCGTTCACCGCCAGATCTTCTACGAGCTGCCCGCACCGGAAGGCAGCATCGACCAGCCGGCCGCATGGCGGGAGTACAACCCCGACCTGCGCACCGAGGACAACCACCGGGCCGTGCAGGACGCTCTGGACATGATGAGCTTCAAGTGCGGGCTTGGCTGCCACCGCTACAGTTTTGAGCTGGGCAAGGTGGCCACCGCCACCGAGTACACCGGCAGCCGACAGGACCTTGTGCAGAACGCCAACAAAAACCAGATCCCCATTGAGACGGCACTGATCGGCATTCTGCGGGCCATCCTGTGGGCGGCAAAGAACCTGCTGGGTGCAGATGTGGACCCGGACACCAGCATCTCGGTCAACTGGGACGACAGCTACATTGTCAGCGAGCAGGAGCGCACCGCACAGCTGCGGGAGGACGCTCTGGCAGGGCTTGTGCCCCGCTGCCGGTATCTGTCCGCCCGGTATGGTCTGAGCGAGGACGAGGCCCACCAGTGGGCGGCAGAGGCCAAGGCTGACAGCCAGACCGATGAGCAGCTCACCTTCGGGGGTGCCTGATGCTGCCGCCGAGCTACCTCGATGCCATGCCGGATGCCTTTGTGCAGCTGGCGCAGCAGGTCGAGGATGAGATCTTACAGGATGTCGCCCGGCGCATCGGCAAAATGGGTACCCTCACCGAAACGGCCGACTGGCAGTTGTGGCGCTACCAGCAGACCGAGGCGGTGCGGGAGAACGTGGTCAAGCTGCTGGCAAAGTACAGCGGCAAGAGCGAAGCCACCATCCGCAGGCTGCTCAAAGAGGCTGCCACCGAAGCCATGGAGCGGGAAGATGCCATCTATTACCACTACAACCTCGAGCCCACACCCTTTGAAGAGAGCGCGGCCCTGAACAACCTGCTCAACGCCGGTGCCCGGCAGACCTGCGGCACATGGCGGAACCTCACGGCCACAACGGCCAACACCGTCTCCGGGGCCTTTGAGCGCACGCTGGATGTCGCCTGGGGCAAGGTGGCCACAGGTGCCTTTGACTACAAAACCGCCGTCAAGCAGGCTGTGGACAGCCTTGCAGACGAGATGCCGGAGATCACTTACCCCAGCGGCCACACAGATTCGCTGGAAGTTGCGGCCCGCCGGGCGGTGCTGACCGGTGTCAACCAGACCGCAGGCAAGCTGCAGGAAGCCCGCATGGACGAAATGAACGTGGAGTTCGTTGAGACCAGCGCCCACGGTGGTGCCCGCCCCAGTCACGCCGAGTGGCAGGGTCGGCGCTTCCACCGGGGCGGTGCGGTGGACTACAAAGGCAGGCACTACCCGGACTTTGAAGCCGCCACCGGCTACGGCACCGGCACAGGCCTTTGCGGCTGGAACTGCCGCCACACCTTTTTCGCGGTATTCCCTGAGCTGGGCGACCCGCCCCAATGGACACAGGAGCAGCTGCGGGAGCTGAACGCCCGGAACATCGAGTGGAACGGCAAAAAATACACCGCCTACGAGATATCCCAGATGCAGCGTGCCCGGGAGCGAAACGTCCGCCGCTGGAAAAAGCGGTATCTGGCAGAGGACGCCGCCGGGTCTGACACCACCGACAGCGCCGTGCGCCTGAAAGCAGCCCGCCAGAGCCTGAGCGAGTTTGCCAAGGCCACCGGCGGGCGGGTGGACAGTGCCCGTGTCAGCGTGCCGAAGTTTGGCAGGAGTGAAGCCAGTAAGGCCGGATGGGCGGCAAAGACAACTCCGAACGACTTCAAAATTTACCGTGGCGTTGGTGCAAAAGCAAAAAACTACGTTGTGGTTGACAAATCCACCGGAGAGGAATATTATTTTGTTGAAGGAACCAGAACACAAAATGCGCAGGTATTCGCCGGAAAAGGTGGCGTCAATCCTCTTCGTGAGGAAGTTGCGCAGGGCCTGTCCGATGAATTTGGCGGCAAGCCTGAGGACTGGCAGCACTGCAAAGCGAAGGGCTGGCTTGATGTTGACGGCGAAGCTGTAAAGGCGGAAGTCCACTGGTTCCAGAATGGCAGCGAAAAAGTAAAATTCAAGGTAAAGAGGTGGTTCTATGACGAAGATTGATACAGTCCGTTACATTGGCGATACATCTCCGCTGGAATTAACTCACGGCAAAATCTATAAAGTTCTTTCTGTCGAACGCGGCTGGTATCGCATTGTAGACGATACCGGGGAAGATTACCTTTACCCTGCCGGCAATTTTGAAATCATCAACTGAACCACGATGCGCACGCACCGTGGTTTTCTTTTACCCATTTTTCAGGAGGTACACTATGGTTACTACGGTTCTTGTTGTTT
>ENA-UESS01000533-UESS01000533.1-human-gut-metagenome-genome-assembly--contig:-NODE-533-length-16696-cov-60.924725_pt1 | contig 16696 bp, 10 predicted proteins | sample MGYA00243004_ERZ508005 | MGnify/ENA primary metagenome ERZ508005 (study PRJEB26167, sample SAMN06115471) | human gut metagenome | host: Homo sapiens | place: China:Guizhou | collected 2016-06-29...
ATCACCACGAACAGAAGGCTTAATACGGTTACAGCGCCACCTTGTACGAACAGAATGTTCTTTTGTACACCCAGCTTGTTTGTTTTCTGGAAGAACGGAGGCATATAACCTGCCTTGCCCACGGCAAAGATACCTTTGGACGGACCGGCAACCCATGTCAGCACACCTGCCAGCACGCCGAACGCCAGTGCAACGGCTATAACCGGCGACAGCCAGGAAGCATGGATGTAACGGAAGTAATTGTCGAAACCTACCAGCAGGCTTTGTGTAAGGCTGATGTCCTTGGCCGGAATAATGACACCCAGAGCGAATGTGCCCAACACGAAGATAAGCACCGTAATCAGTGCACCGATAAACACAGCCTTCGGATAGTTCTTGGACGGATTGTTTACATCCTTCACGTGGATACCGCCCATCTCCATACCTGCATAAAAGAGGAAGATACTTGCGGCAAGCACCACATTGTCAAAGTTCGTCAGGTCGGGGAAAAAGCTGCTGTGGAAGTCCATATTGGAATGTCCGCCTGTGGCAAGGTAGATAATGCCGAGGACAATCAGTAATCCGGCAGGGATAATCGTACCTACCAGGCCGCCGACTTTGGCTACCTTTCCTACCCAGCTCATACCTTTCAGGGAAATGAAAGTTGCCAGCCAGTAGATAACGAGCACCACGACCAGCGTATAGTACTTGTTGTTTGCCAGCGACATGTCGTGTACGTCATTCATGCCGATGAAAGCGATGGACACAGCACCGAACGTCAGTACCGTAGGATACCAGATTGTACTTTCAATCCACTGCACCCAGATAGCGAGGAAGCCGAGTTTCTTTCCGTAGGCTTCACCCACCCAGCGGAACACACCGCCCTGTTTGTCTTGAAACATTGCAGCCAGTTCCGCAGCCACGAGTGACGTAGGGATAAGAAAGACAATGGCTGCAAATAAATAATAGAAGGCCGAACTCATTCCGTACACGGCCTCGGCGGGCAGTCCACGCAGGGATACTACAGCCGTCACATTCATGATTGCCAGGGTAAACACTCCCAGCTTCACTGTTTGTTTAATATTTGCCATAAGTTAAGGTTTTTGGTGAAAAATATATTCGAAATCAGCGTTTATAACAACCCTTGGGAACAGTTGTTCCCGGCGGGTAGAGGAAAATCCCGGCTTTAACAATTAAGGAGCGCTCTTTGCCGGTTCCTGTTCTATCTTTTTGTAATAGTCTTGCTTTTCCTTGTTGCGCCGCTCTACCAGGCTCGTTACGTATACTGTGAAAATGGGGAACATCATCATGCCCAGCGCTGCCAGCAGCACGGACAGTACCCGCCCTGTGACAGTGACCGCTATTATATTGGAGCCTACCGTAGTCACATCCATGAACGCCCACCACAAGGCGTCGCCATACCCCTTTACCAGAGGGTTGCTCCCATGCTCCATGACGTAGAATGCAAGGCTTGAGAAATAGACGGTAGCCAGCAGCATTGTCAGGTAAGATACGAACAAGCCCGATGCGCGGTTGTACGTCAGCCATCCCACCACGATGGCCATGGCATAGCCGCCCCGTACCAATGGGATGAAACGCAGCATATAGGTGACTTCGGGTGAGAAAGTCCAGCCCATATAGGCAATGATATTCTGATAAGGAATAGCCACCAGCAGAAAGATGAAATGAGTGGCTACATAACGCATCTTGTCTGTTGCCAGGAACCATTCCAGTACAAAGTCCGCCAGGAACAATGCGCAAATCCATAGCTGTACTTCCATGTACACCGATTGCTCGTAGAAGGGGATGCCTTTGAACGTATCAATGGAGATGCTGATAACCAGGAACAGCGAAAGCAGCAGGATGATGACATGCAATATGCCGTATATCCCTTTCTTTCGTAAAACGAATTCCGATAGAGCCATTTTCATAATGAAGGTCTGTTTGGTTACGGAATTGCCGTCGGCAACCCGTAATTCATCATTAAAGAGGTTGCCCCTCAGCGTCCGTAACGCTTTCGGAGCAACCTTGGAAAAAAGAGTACGAGAGATTATTCTGTAATTGTCACATTGTCGCCGTTGAATACGCCCAGGCCGAGCTTGTTCATGATGAACTTGACGGCCAGTTGCGCCTTGACGGAGTTACCAGCTTCGTCCAACGGTGGAGCGAAAGCGGAAACGCCCATCACACCGGGCAATACGGCCATTACGCCACCGCCTACGCCGCTCTTGGCAGGTATGCCGGCAGTGTACATCCAGTCGCCCGAATGCTCGTAGAAGCCCACAGTAGAAATCATTGAAGTGATTTTCGGTGCGAGCCCCGCATCGAATACGCTTTGTCTGGTAACGGGATTGACGCCGTTGTTGGCAATCGTTCCGGCTGCAATACCCAATTGTTCGGCTGTGATGCCCAGCGAGCATTGGCGGGTATAAAGGTCGAGCGCCACATCCGGATCGTCGTAGATACGGTTGTAATTCTTCAATAACCAGGCAATGGAGCGGTTGTTGAAGTTCGTAGCCGTTTCCGATTTGTACAGTTCGTCGATGAGTTGCGGAGCGGAGCCACACAGTTCTGTGATATTCTGTACAATGGCATCCCACTTCTTGTCCGGATTGCCCACCGGCTGTACCATGGAGCAAGCGGAGATAGCGCCTGCATTTACCAACGGTGTAGAGGGATGGTCGTTCTCTAGCAAAATGGCAATGATAGAGTTGAACGGCAGTCCTGTTGCATCGGCGCCAATCATATCCAGCACTTTCTGTGCACCGTATTGGCGCAGGATAAGTATGGCGGTATGCACTTTTGAAACGGATTCTATGCCGAAGCGGTAGTCCGTATCTCCGATATTGATGGTCTGTCCGTTCATCAGGCAGATGCTGAGGCCGAACAGCTTGGAGTCTATGTTGGCAAGGTACGGAATATAATCCGCATTCTTGCCGCCGGTTTGTTCTTTCACCTCATTGTAGGCTTCCAGGGCAACTTCCTTGATTTGAGAGATTGATATTTTCTTTTCCATAATCTATATATAGAGAGAGTTTATATGGAATAAGGAATAGGAGACTGGAGTTTCAATCTCCTAAAGCCTTATCCGATACATGGTTTAATGTATGAAAGCAATAAAGCGGTAAGCTGATTCTTGCTTTATTATTTTTTGTGGTGTCTTCCGCCGTGATTGAAGATTTTGCTTTCTACCGGCAGATTCTTATCCTGTGCCATGCGGGTGGGAGTGGGGTAATCCAGTTTCTCCAGTTCGACAATGGCGTTTTTGATGTCGCCCAGCAGCATATCTGCCATGTCGCGGCTGAATCCCTGGCGGACAACGACACGCATTACTACGTAATCTTCCAGTTTGGAAGGCAGTGTATAGGCGGGAACCATCCAGCCTTGTTGCGAGAGTTTATCCTGCAAGTCATACAGGGTCCATTTGGCGGTCTTTGCATACTCCGGTTTCAAGTACCAGATGAACAACGGGTTCACTACTTCATCGGAATAATTCACGAACGGAGCCATTTTTCCGATTTCGTCGTGGATATACTTGGCGATTGTGAGCGAATTGTACTGTACTTCTTTGTAACCCTGGAATCCTAAACGGATAAACTGGTAATACTGTCCTAAAATCTGTGCGGCAGGACGGGAGAAGTTCAAACCGACTTGCGTGATATTGGCGCCGAGATAATTTACGCTGAATGACATCTCTTCGGGCAGATACTCTTTGCCTTTCCAGCAAACCCAGCCCAGACCCGGATAGACCAAGCCGAACTTGTGACCGCTGACACTGATGGAAAGCACCCATTTCAAACGGAAGTCCCACTTTTTCTCCGGATACAGGAACGGGAGGATGAAACCGCCGCTGGCAGCGTCTACGTGGATGGGAATGTCGTAGCCGGTCTTGGCATTGTATGCGTCGAGCGCTTTGTCGAGCGCTTCAACATCGTCATTCAGTCCTGTCCATGTAACCCCCTGGATAGGTACGATACAGATGGTGTTCTCGTCACACATTTTCAGGGCTTCTTCGGGGTCGAGTGTGGTTTTGTCAAGAGTCAGGGGCACTTCGCGCATTTCAATCTGCCACAGTTGGGCAAACTTTTCCCATACCACCTGGAAACCGGTGGAGATAACGAAGTTCGGCTTATCGAACGGTTTGCCTTGCGCCTGACGTTTCTTGCGCCAGCGCAGCCATGCAGCTACACCGCCCAGCATACACGCTTCGGAAGAACCGATGGCGAGCGCGCCTGTTTTCCAGGTATCTTTTTCCGGAGAGTTCCACAAGTTGGCGACGATGTTGATACATTTACCGTTCATTACGGCGATGCGGGGATACTCGGTTTCGTCGATGTAGTTGATGTTGATGGCTTCGTTCATCAGCTTGGTTGCGTATTCGTCCATATAGGTGGTGACGAATGTAGCCAGGTTCAGACGGGGCTGTGTTTGGGCGAAGGTCTCATCCTTCACCATCTGGTAAGCGATTTCGGGAGTAGTAGGTCCGTCTGGTATTTTTTCTACCGGTGAGGGTTGCAACATACGGTTTGAGCCGAATACATCTGTCTTGGCATCTCCTTTTCTGAAATTCAAATCTTCCATATAACTGTAAGTTTTTAAAGGTTTAGGCGGCGGGGACTTTCCCCGTCGAATTTTCCACAACAACGACCCCCGCGAAAGAAAGTTCCGCCGTTTTACATTATTTGGCGTTTATTAAAAGGGCGGGGCGGAAATCCTGGCGCTCTATCGGCTGTTGCTTTTTAATTATCGCTTATTCTATCCGAACATTCTGTTGCATCGCTTGTTGTCCTTCCACTAACTAATCCGCTTTTTAAATTATGAAAATTAATACCGGACAAGGAACCATTCCTCTTATTACGCTTATAGGTATCTGGTCTGTTTCTGCACTGACCTCATTGCCGGGCTTGGCTGTTTCGCCTATTTTGGGAGAACTTTCTACGATTTTTCCCCATGCCACGGAGTTGGATATACAGATGTTGACTTCTTTGCCTTCCTTGCTGATTATCCCTTTTGTACTATTGGCAGGTAAATTGGCGGAGAAACGCGATTTTATCCGTTTGCTGCGGGTGGGGCTTTGGCTGTTTGCAGCGAGCGGGGTACTTTATTTGTTTTCTTCCAGGATGTGGCAGCTAATGGCTGTCAGCGCTTTGCTCGGTATCGGGGCAGGATTGATTATTCCGCTTTCTACGGGATTGATTTCACGGTATTTTACGGGAGAGTATCGCGTCAGGCAGTTTGGCTATAGCTCTGCCATAACCAATATGACGCTGGTGGTGGCTACGGCTGTAACAGGTTATCTGGCAGAGGTGCACTGGCGTTTGCCTTTTGCCGTTTATCTGTTGCCGTTGATTTCTTTAGTTCTTTCGGCTTATTTAAAGAAGGATGCGGCTTCGGTAACAATCAAGCAGGCGGCGGCTATCATTCCTCCCATTCAATCTACGCCTGTAATCTCCGGTAAATATGGCATACACATACGCCATCTTGTTCAGTTAATGTTATTCTACGGGTTGGTTACTTACGTAGTTCTTGCGGTTACTTTTAACTTGCCTTTCTTGATGGAAGCGCATCACTTTTCAAGCGGTAATTCCGGGCTGATGATTTCTCTGTTTTTCCTTGCCATTATGGCTCCCGGATTTATGTTGGATAGTTTGGTGAAGCTTTTGAGGAATAAAACAAAACTTTACAGCCTTTTGGCTATTGCCATCGGATTGCTGTTGATATGGATTTCGCCTACGGAATGGCTCATCGTGCCGGGATGTATTTTAGTAGGTTTGGGCTATGGCATCATCCAGCCTCTGATTTACGATAAGACAGTTGATACTGCTATCCCTCAGAAGACAACGCTTGCCCTTGCCTTTGTAATGGTGATGAATTATCTTGCCATACTGCTTTCTCCTTTCATCACAGACTTTTTCCAATGGATATTCCATACCGGCTCGCAAGAATTTCCGTTTATCTTCAATCTGTGCATAACAATATTGATTATGTATTGGGCGTATGCAAAGAAAGAAGAATTCCTGTTTAGTGATTAGCGATTAGTGATAAGTGATTAGCGATGAGCTATAAGTTATGCTGAATCGTAATTCATCATTACCCCTAATCACTAATCGCTTATCACTAACCCCTAACTCCTAACCACTTATAGTTCTATCTCCTCATACCTCATTCCGAAGACATCTGCCACTGCCTTATACGTCACTTTCCCTTCTACCACATTCAGTCCCAATGCCAATGCCGGATCATCTTTACAAGCCTGTTTCCAACCTTTGCAAGCTAATGCCACGGTATAAGGCAGCGTTGCATTTGTCAATGCCATAGTGGAAGTAAACGGTACGGCACCGGGAATATTGGCCACCGCATAGTGCACAATGCCATCCACGACATACGTTGGTTCGCTGTGGGTAGTGGGATGGGACGTTTCAAAACAACCGCCCTGGTCGATGGCGACATCCACAAGTACGGTTCCGGGCTTCATCATTTTCAGCATCTCCCTCGTAATCAGATGCGGTGCTTTATCGCCGGGGATAAGTACCGAACCTATCACCAAATCCACGGTAGGTAGTTCCATTTTAATATTGTGAAGCGAGGAATAGAGTGTTTTTACATTCTTGGGCAATACTTCGCTGAGATAACGCAGACGCGTCAGGTTGACATCCGTAATCATCACTTCCGCACCCATTCCCGCAGCCATTTGTGCGGCATTGGTACCGACTACGCCACCTCCTAAAATAAGCACACGCGCAGGGCGGACACCCGGTACGCCACCCATTAGCTTGCCCTTTCCGTCTTGCGGCTTTTCCAGAAAGCGGGCTCCCACCTGGGTAGCCATACGTCCTGCCACTTCACTCATGGGAGTAAGCAGTGGCAAGGAATGGTCATCCTTCTCTACGGTTTCATAGGCGATACATACGGCACCGCTCTCAATCATGGCTTCGGTCAGTAATTTATCGGCTGCAAAGTGGAAATAGGTAAATACCACTTGTCCCTTTTTAATCAGTTTGTACTCAGGTGCAATAGGCTCCTTCACTTTGACAATCATGTCGGCTATGGCATAAACGTCTTCAATGGCAGGTAGGATTTGCGCACTTACGGCGATGTAATCATCGTCAGAGAACCCGCTGTTTGCGCCGGCCGTTGCCTGCACATACACCGTATGACCTTTCTTCACCAACTCGGCTACTCCGGCAGGGGTCATTCCTACACGGTTCTCGTTGTTTTTGATTTCTTTGGGTACTCCGATAATCATAATGTCATCTGTTAATGGTTAAACATGTTGCAAGATAGTGATTTATCTTTCTCATTGTCATTTTGCACAGCGTGTTTTACAACAGAAAACGCCTGCTTTTTTCTCGTGTGTGACGGCAGGATTATTCTTTTTTGGTTAGGCGGAGAGAACTATTCTTTTTATATTTGCATGCATTAAAAAATAGGATATGAACTGTAAGAATATAAAATACCCGATACTTTTCTCTTTTTTGTTTTTTGCAGGCAGCATACAAGGTGGATATGCGCAAGAAGCGTCCGAGGTGGAAACCGGACCGGACATACAGCAGGCATCTTTCACGCCCCCTTTCGATTTTCCGATTGTCTTTTCCGGTAACTTCGGCGAGATACGCTCCAATCACTTTCACGGCGGGTTGGACTTCAAGACCGGCGGAGCCATAGGCAAGCCTGTACATGCTTTGGCAGACGGGCATATCTCGCGCATCCGTGTGACGCACGGTTCGGGATATGTGCTCGATGTGGACTACGATAACGGTTATTCCACTATCAACCGACACCTCAGCGCATTTGTGGGCGATATAGCCCGAAGGGTGAAAGACTTGCAGTATGAACAGGAAAGCTGGGAAGTGGAGATTACCCCCGAACCGGGGGAATATCCGGTAAAGGCGGGGCAGGTGATAGCCCTTAGCGGCAACACGGGTTACTCTTTCGGCCCTCACCTGCATCTGGATATGATTGAGTCGGCAACAGGAGATTATGTTGACCCGCTGCCTTTTTTTATGGAGAAGGTGAAGGACAATATCGCTCCCCGTGCCGAAGGCATCATTTTGTTTCCCCAACCGGGCAAAGGCGTGGTGAACGGAAAGCAGATACACCGGACTTTCCCTGTAAATCCTACCCAGCCTATTACTGCCTGGGGACTGATAGGTGCAGGAATCCGTGCCTATGACTATATGGACGGAGTGGGCAACCGCTACGGCGTGCATACCGTTATTCTCGAAGTGGATGGTGAAGAGGTGTTCCGCAGTGTGGTAGACCGCTTTGCTTACGAAGAAAACCGCTATATCAATTCATGGACGCACGGACAGTACATGAAGTCGTTCATCGAACCCGGCAACCGTCTGCGCATGCTGCATGCTTCCAACGGCAATCGGGGACTGGTGGAAATCAACGAAGAGCGTCCTTACCGATTTGTATATACGCTAAGTGATGCGTTAGGCAACACCTCGAAAGTCCGTTTCACCGTACAAGGGAAGAACACCGAAATTCACCCTGTGGAACATCGCGAGAAGTATGCTTTCAAGTGGGACAGGACCAACTATCTGCAGGAACCCGGCCTGGAATTGGTTGTACCGCGTGGAATGTTGTACGATGACGTTTGGCTGGACTATTCCGTACGTGCCGATAGCGGGGATGTGGCTTTTACTTATCAGCTGCACAATAAGCGTGTCCCTCTGCACGGAGCGTGCGAGATGCGCATCGGCTTGCGGCGCGACCGTCTGGAAGATAAATCGAAGTATTATGTAGCCGGCGTTACGGCGCGGGGCGGAAAATACAGTATAGGCGGCACTTACGAGGACGGTTTCATGAAAGTCCGTATCCGCGACCTGGGCACTTATACGGTAGCGGTAGATACCGTGCCGCCGGAGATAATTCCGCTCAACCCCGGACAGTGGGGGCGTACGGGGCGCATCACCCTCAAGGCCAAGGATAAAGAAACCGGAATAAACAGTTACCGCGGAACGATAGACGGGAAATACGCTCTGTTCGGCAAGCCCAATTCCATCAGCGGCAATCTGGTCTGCGAACTCGACCCGAAGCATGTAAAGAAAGGTGGCAGGCACACTGTGGAAATGACCGTAACAGACGGCCGTGGCAACCGGACTACCGAAGAGTTTCATTTTGTATGGTAACTTTTCACCTGTGACATTGCATTATCAAACAAACCATATAATAACAGAAGTATGAAAAAATTAACTCTCTCCGTCGCATTAGCGGTGGCAACTGTGGTAAACGCATTTGCCTGTACCAACCTCATTGTGGGTAAGAACGCCTCTGCAGACGGTTCTACAATTGTTTCCTATTCTGCCGACTCCTATGGATTGTTCGGCGAGTTATACCATTATCCCGCAGGCATGCACAAAAAGGGTACATGGATTGATGTGCACGAGTGGGACACCGGCAAGTACCTCGGCCGGATAGAACAGGCGCGCCAGACCTACAACGTCATCGGTAATATGAATGAATTCCAGCTTACTATCGGCGAGACAACCTTCGGCGGCCGTCCCGAACTGGTGGATACTACCGGTATCATCGATTACGGAAGTCTGATTTATCTCGGTCTGCAACGTTCCCGTACCGCCCGCGAAGCCATCAAGGTAATGACGGAACTCGTACAGGAATACGGTTATTACAGCAGCGGCGAGTCTTTCACGATTGCCGACCCCAACGAAATCTGGATTATGGAGATGATAGGCAAGGGTCCCGGTGTGCGTGGCGCTGTGTGGGTGGCTGTCCGTGTGCCCGATGATTGCATCTCCGCACATGCCAACCAAAGCCGTATCCACCAGTTCGATATGAACGACAAGAACAACTGCATGTACTCTCCCGATGTCATTTCCTTTGCCCGCGAGAAAGGTTATTTCGACGGAGTAAACAAGGACTTCAGTTTCGCTAAGGCCTATGCGCCGCTCGATTTTGGCGCTCGCCGTTATTGTGAAGCCCGCGTATGGAGCTATTTCAATATGTTTACCGCCCGAGGCAACGAGTTCTTACCTTATATATTAGGCGATACCGATACACCGATGCCGCTTTTCGTGAAGCCCGACCGTAAAATCTCCGTACAGGACGTAAAGAATGCCATGCGCGACCATTACGAAGGTACTCCTCTCGACATCAGCAAGGATTTCGGCGCCGGACCGTATCACACCCCTTACCGTCTTTCGCCCCTTTCCTTCAAGGTAGGCGACAAGGAATATTTCAACGAACGCCCCATTTCCACCCAGCAGAGCGGTTTCGTGTTCGTGGCGCAGATGCGCTCCACCTTGCCCGATGCCATAGGCGGCGTACTGTGGTTCGGTACGGACGATGCCAACATGACCGTGTTCACTCCCGTATACTGCTGTACGGATAAGGTTCCCGTATGCTATTCGCGTGCAGACGGTGCGGACTACATCACATTCTCCTGGAACTCTTCTTTCTGGATTTTCAACTGGGTTGCCAACATGGTATATCCCCGTTACGACCTTATGATCGGCGATGTGCGTGCCACGCAGGCCGAACTCGAAAACACTTTCAACGATGCGCAGGAAGGTATCGAGTCTGCCGCCGCCAAACTTTTGGAGAAAGACCCTGCCAAAGCGAAAGCATTCCTGACAAACTATACCAATATGACGGCGCAGAGTACTTTCGACACCTGGAAACGTTTGGGCGAATTCATCATCGTGAAATACAACGACGGAGTTGTCCGCAAGATGAAAGACGGAAAGTTTGAGCGCAATGCCATAGGCCAGCCTGCCGGCGTGGAACGTCCGGGTTATCCGAAGGAATTTCTGGAAGAATATGTAAAACAAACGGGCGACCGCTATAAAATGCCCGATTGATTAGGATATTCAAACTTATTCTTTTACATTTGTGACAGAACAGAAAATGAAGTATTAACCTTTAATATAAAAAAAGTCTTATGGAAAATCAAGAGTTGATTAAACAGGTGACTGAGAAAGCCGAAAAATGGCTTACCCCGGCATACGATGCCGAAACTCAGGCTGAAGTGAAACGAATGTTGGAAAATCCAGATAAAACCGAACTGATAGAGTGCTTTTATAAAGACCTGGAATTCGGAACGGGCGGTCTGCGCGGCATCATGGGTGCAGGCAGCAACCGCATGAATATCTATACGGTAGGTGCGGCTACCCAGGGATTGGCAAACTATCTGAACAAATGCTTCAAGGACAAAGGGCAAATCTCCGTTGTGGTGGGTCACGACTGCCGTAACAACAGCCGCAAGTTCGCCGAAATCTCTGCCGATATTTTCTCGGCAAACGGTATCAAGGTTTATCTCTTCGAGGATTTGCGTCCTACTCCGGAAGTTTCCTTCGCTATCCGCCACCTCGGTTGCCAAAGCGGTATCAACCTGACTGCAAGCCACAACCCGAAAGAATACAACGGCTACAAGGCTTATTGGGATGACGGTGCACAGGTACTTGCTCCGCACGACACAGCCATTATCGATGAAGTAAACAAGGTAACCGTTGAGGACATTAAGTTCAAAGGCAACAAAGATTTGATTCAGATTATCGGTGAAGATGTAGACAAGGTATATCTGGACAAGGTTCATACCCTTTCTATCGACCCGGAAGTAATCAAGCGTCAGAAAGACCTCAGCATCGTTTATACTCCGCTTCACGGCGCGGGCAGAACGCTCATTCCCGTTTCTCTGAAAGAATGGGGCTTTGAGAATGTACACTGCGTGCCCGAACAGATGGTGAAGAGCGGTGACTTCCCGACAGTGGTTTCTCCGAATCCCGAAAACGCGGAAGCGCTTTCCATGGCAATTGAACTTGCCAAGAAGATAGACGCCGACATCGTAATGGCAAGCGACCCGGATGCCGACCGCGTAGGTATGGCTTGCAAGGACGACAAGGGCGAATGGGTGCTGATTAACGGTAACCAGACCTGCCTGCTCTTCCTGTACTATATTATCAAGAACCGTATCGCAACCGGCAAGATGCAGCCTACGGACTTTATCGTAAAGACCATTGTGACTACCGAACTTATCAAGGCCGTTGCCGATAAGAACAAGATTGAGATGCTCGACTGCTATACCGGTTTCAAATGGATTGCACGTGAAATCCGTCTGCGCGAAGGCAAGCAGCAATACATCGGCGGCGGTGAAGAAAGCTACGGCTTCCTTGCCGAAGACTTCGTTCGCGATAAAGATGCCGTTTCCGCTTGTTCATTGTTGGCGGAAATCTGTGCATGGGCCAAAGACCAGGGCAAGACGCTGTATGACATCCTGATGGACATCTACGTAGAGTACGGTTTCTCCAAAGAAACTACCGTCAACGTAGTGAAGCCGGGTAAGAGCGGCGCCGATGAAATCAAGGCTATGATGGATAACTTCCGCGCCAACCCGCCGAAAGAAATCGGTGGCTCTGCCGTTTCTTTGACTAAGGACTACAAGACGCTGAAGGCTACCGATGCCAAAGGCAATGTAACCGCTTTGGATATGCCCGAAACATCCAATGTGCTTCAGTACTTTACGGAAGACGGTACGAAGATTTCCGTTCGTCCCTCGGGTACGGAACCTAAGATTAAGTTCTATATCGAGGTGAAAGGCGAAATGGGATGTCCTAAGTGCTATGCCAGCGCAAATGCTGAGGCTGAAAAGAAAGTGGAGGCAGTGCGCAAATCACTCGGTATCTAAGACTGTTTGATTTTCATATATGGAAAGGTGCAAGTGGCAGGAAGCCGCTTGCACCTTTTGTTTTTGCAGTGCGGGCAGATGATAAGCCGGAATGTATTAAGTTTCTTTTATATTCTTTATACCGGTTGGCAAATCAATTCCCGTTAAATGCTGTTCTTATATGCAACAGCAGCCTACAGTTAACAGATAGTACTACAGATTGCGGTTGCACGCCGATTGGTTGATGTGAATGAGAGTCGTTTCATTCGTAGTTGTTCGTTTGCGAGTGCGTGTTTTCCGCAATCTGTTTTTTTGTCTTTTCCTTTAATTATTAATCCGTCCTTTCAATTATTCTCCAGCCACCAGTCAATCAGTTTTCTTGCAATGCTTAGTTTCCGGGGTATTTCCGGCAGGTTGTCTTTGGAATAGAATGCGCCGGAACTGAGTTCATCGGCTTGCAGTTTGATTTCCCCGCTTTCATAGTCGGCTATGAATCCTACCATTAATCCGCTGGGATAAGGCCAGGGCTGGCTGCCGAAATAAGTGATGTTTTTCACCCTTAGCCCCGTTTCTTCCATAACTTCCCGCTCTACGCATTGTTCCAACGTTTCGCCCGTTTCGAGGAAGCCGGCTACCAACCCGTGGAACGTGCCGCGGAAGTTGCGTGCATGTACCAGCAATATTTCTTTGCCCTTCCGTATCAGCACGATGATAGCCGTAGAAACGGGAGGATACATCTCATTGCCGCACTCCGGGCATTTCTTCATGATAGGAGTCTGCTGTTCCATAGGAGTGCCGCATACGGGACAGAAACGGCTGTGGCTGTCCCAATAGAGTATCTGGAATGCTTTTCCCGCTGCCTGGTAATCTGCCAATGGCAGGTAGTCGTAAGAAGCGCGCAAGCCTGTCATTACCCATTCTTCGGTTTCGGGTACGGGCTGTCCGAGTGCGCAAGCCTTTACTTTCTTTCCGCCGGTCAGAGTTACCTCGTGTATTTTGCATCCCGCTGCGGGTGTTACAGGAGGGGTTACTCCATAAGGTATACCGTATTTGTTCTCTCCGTTTGTTGTGTACTCTTTCTTCAGCAGCAGCTGGTCTTTGAAAAAGACGAACCACTGCATGGATTGTTCCATTTCCGTAGTTTCCATTCTTCTGTTAATGCTGAATATTATTTATATAAACTGTGGAGCGGCTTATGCCCCGACGCCGCAGGATACCTTGCCGGATGAATTTGTTCAGTTCATCGATGGCTGCATGCCTTGTCAGCCCGGTCAGGTGAATATATTCGTTTTTGGTGATGCAAACATTCTCCTGCAGGAACAGCATCAGCCTTTCTTTCCTTGTTTCTTCTGTCGTTTCCGTTTTCTTCGATTTCTTAGTCGGAGAATGTGTCCTTTCCAGTTTCATTCTCTGTCTGATTTTCTTGCGGAATGTGTTGCTGATACGCAAATGCACGTTTTGAAAACGGACAGATTCGGACCTGATTTTCTTTTTCTCATCATCGGTATCCTGAGTGCACTTCAATGAAGTGCTGAAAAATCCCAACTCTCCGAGTTCTACAATGTTGCCGCTGGCAAGCAGGTCGCACAGTTCGTCGATGCAAGCGTCCAGTGCCGCCCCTATAATGTTTTTGGGCAGATGCTGAAACATAGCAACGTGTTCTACAAACTCTTTTTGGGTATAAGTTTCTTTAGGACATATACGGGCATGGAGAGATTTTTTTTCCTCGCTTCCGTTAGGAGAGGGAGTTTCGTAAAGGTCATAGTATGCACTCATGAATAAATTGTTTTGCCACTGCAATGAATAATTTCCATCCCTGCAATGAGTTGTTTTTTTTCTTACTAAGAAGTAATCGTCCGATAGCAGTTTCTCTTTCGTCCGACAGGTGTGTAATTTTCGTCCGACATCTGTCGGACGAAAGAAAGACAGATGTCGGACGGAAAGTCCTTACTATGCAAAGATATAGTTTTTAATGATAGGATAACAGTTATTGGGAGAGTATTATTTTATTCTTAACACTCTGATTCCTGTAAACTTCTTATTCCTTTTCAGCATCTGTGCCAATGGCTCTTGGGAGACGACTACCATTTTCTGCGTAGAGGAGGCATGGAGCAGTTTCAATACTCCCTTTTCATAGCAGGCAAGTCCCAGATGGACAACATCCAGCCCGGGAATGTTGGTGGTAATGGCTATGATATCGCCATCCTTTATCCACCCGAGTCCTTCATCGGGCAGTTTGTTTTTGGGGATATAATGAAACAGTTGTCCGGAGAGCGACTTTTCTATTTCTTCAATCTTGCTGATGTTTTCGGGAGAAGACTCCAGGTGTTTGTATGCTTTGGAGTGCGCAGACATGAAGTTGAGGGACAGCCTTACCGTATCGGGGCTGTTGGCGGCGGTTATGTCTTCCATGAAACCATGTCTGACGCCGTTGTTCACCCAATCGGCAATGTAGTGCAGGCGGGAAGTGTAACCGTCGATTTTGCCGTCGCGATAGCGGATGCTTTGCAGGGTGCGTGCGTAGTCGGCATTGTCTATCGTGCCATTCTTGACGGGAGAAAGTGCCAGGGCAAGCACATACTCCACAAAAGTGGTGCAATCCACTTCGTCGAAGTTGACTACAAGTTTTTCTTCTTCATTTACTTCCAGCGTATGTGCCACGTAGGGAGTCTTGAGGAAATTCAAACCGTATTTCAGCATGGCATTGTCCGTTTCCTGTGCGGAAACGGACGATGCTATTGCCAAAGTACAGAAAACGCAAGGTACGGAATATACAGTAGAACCTGTTAAATAAAATCTGGGATATGCCGGATAACGTTTTCATAGCTGGACAGCTTTAATATCTATATATCAAACTCTTTTGTCTTTTATCTCTACGGTGCGGAACCCTACTTTGCAACCGGTGGCCTCGATAATGTCACCGTTGGTATGTTTCAGACTGATGACAAGCGTGTAGAGGTTAGGCGTTTCGGCTGTCCACTGCAACGGTTCTTTGATTGTCTTTGGGGTAAACTCCACTTCCGTCTGACCGTAACTTACACGGGTTGAGGATTGGGCAATCAGCTTGTCTTTGCTGTCCAGCAAACGATAGCTTGCGAGGAACGGAGTCTCTTTGCCGGTTTCGTTGGCAAACTTCACTTTCAGCTTCAGGATTCCGTTGCGGTAATCTCCGTCCAGGGGAGTCTCCGCCTTGAAGTCCGTCAGGTGTATTTGCGGCTGGGCATACATGTAGATGTCCCGTTCGATGCCGCTGATGCGCCAGAAATCCTGGCACTCCAGATAATTGCCGTCGGAGAAGCGGTGCACCTGTATGGCAATCACGTTTTCGCCTCTGCGGGCAAGGGAAGTGACGTTGAAGCGTGCGGGAGTCTTGGAATCTTTGCTCATGCCTGCAAATTTGCCGTTGAGGTAGTAGAATGCCGCTCCGCGCACTCCGTCGGCGCTCAGGAAGATTTCTTTGTTGTCCCAGTCGGCAGGCAGGGTGAAGGTACGGCGGTAGGTTCCCGTGGGATTCCACTCTTTGGGAACGTAGGGCGGGTTGGGTTTGTCCCAATAGGGGGCATAGCCGGGAGAGCAGAACTCGTACGACTGGTTGACGTAGACAGGCGTGCCGAAACCTTGCAGCTCCCAATTGCCGGGAACGTCGATGTCCGGCCATTTGCTTACGTCTGCATGGATATCCATAAAGTCGGTAGGGCGATCGGCGAAGTTCTCCACATAGTTGAATTTCCACTTGCCGTTGAGGGAGATGCGGAATGTTCCGTTCTTGCGGTCGTTGACAACGGCATCCGCCTCGTTCGTGTAAGAGGTGAAGGTGCTGCGGGGCGGCTCTTTGTTGATACTTGTGAGTTTGGGATTGGTAATTTGCGCATACCGGTCTTCCTGCGCCGCAAGGGCGACAGGAAGAAAGGCAGCGGCAAGCAATAGTCCGTGTATTTTCATGGTAAGTAAGTTTTAAGGGTTGAACAGGTTAATGATGATTGGCGTAAACTGCTGTTACGGAAGCGTTACTTCTCCGGGAAGGTCAGTCCTTCTCTCAGCCATTTTTCCAGCTCGCCGGTCCATTGGCGCTTGTAGGTGAAGCTGTCG
>ENA-UESS01000542-UESS01000542.1-human-gut-metagenome-genome-assembly--contig:-NODE-542-length-16609-cov-13.614566_pt1 | contig 16609 bp, 15 predicted proteins | sample MGYA00243004_ERZ508005 | MGnify/ENA primary metagenome ERZ508005 (study PRJEB26167, sample SAMN06115471) | human gut metagenome | host: Homo sapiens | place: China:Guizhou | collected 2016-06-29...
ATAAGCAGGTTTACACCTCAGACAGCTTTTCATTTACGTATCAGAAGAATAACTTCGTTAAAGATGATTTGAATCCTACCATGTACTATGACTGTGTGGATAATAAGACAGGAATCGTCTATGATAAGGTAAGAGAAGATGTAGAATATAACATCAACTATGCACAGAAGATTAAGATTAATACAGAGGCCAACGAAGCATTCGATATCAACCTCGGAAGAGATATTGATGATCTTGTGACATCCGTTCAGAATGTACTCGATTTAGAAAGCCAGATCTCACAGGTTGAGGGCATGTTAAAGGAAAGTCAGTACAGCGATGAGGATTCACAGAAAAAGTTAAATTCTATGCTGAATGGCTTAAATAAGCAGAAGACACTGGCAGAAGATGAAATGACAAAGGCATTTGAAAGCGGCATTTCACAGATGCAGGGCTATAAGCAGACGATTTCCCTTGCCAATGCAGATGTCGGTAACAGACTTACAAGACTGGAGCTGACACAGGGAAGACTTACAGAACAGTTTACCAATGTCACAGAAAGCAAGTCTGCCAATGAAGATATTGATCTGGAAGATGTTGTTGTAAGCTATACATCAGCCCAGCTGGTATACAACGCATCTCTTCAGGCTGCAAGTAAAGTTGTACAGCAGACATTGTTAGATTTCTTAGGATAAAAATAAAAGCAAAATAAAAAACGCTTTTCTGCGCATAAAGACAGAAAAGCGTAAAAAGCTCTTGTAACGCTCCATTCCTGTCTTTCGCAGGATCGTAATGGGCTATAATCAGGCAGTTCTTCTGGCTCTGCTTCATCGCGTACCTCGTCTTCCCAGTTTCCCAGTGACGTTTTGAGGTTTGCTCAGCATTACAGCGGCGGGACCGCATCGGCATTGCACCGATTTCTCTGTTAGGCAATAATGCACCTGATTATCATAAAGTATTCAATTTTGAAATCAGATAGAATTATAACATTTAACTTTTTATATTACAAGTAATAATTTATGCTAAAATTAATTTGTTAAAAAACATAGCTGTTCTCAATAAGTTGTTGATATATAATAGCCTGAAAAATCAATTTTATCTATGCAGTGTGAAGTGTTATATGTCAATGGTTCTGCGAAAAGTTCAAGGCGCAGAGGAAAATAAAAAAGCAGCCACATCATGATCGATGTAACTGCTTTAAAAATAAATCATAATAAAAAGTCTGCAAAATCCTGCGGAGCAGAAACGATTTGTCTGACACCGGCGGCACTCAGTTCGCCCGGGGAGCTGTAGCCGTAGCCTGCGCCGATGATGGCGATTTTATTTTGCTGTGCGCCGATAGCGTCGTGCTCGCGGTCGCCCAGCATAACGGCGGCGTTCTTATCAGCAGCGGTAAGGTGCAGCCGCTGCAGCACTTCGCTGATCACGTCGGCTTTGGTTGGCAGCTCGCCGTTGAATCCGGGACCTGCTATTGTTGAGAAGTGAGCGGCGAGGCCAAAGTGTTCCAGGATTTTTTCTGCGTAAAGCTGCGGCTTGCTGGTGGCTACGGCAAGGGTCTTGCCTGCCTGCCGCAGGTTTTGCAGTAATTCGGGAATACCGTCGTAGACGGAGTTTTCGTACATACCTACGCGTGCGAAGCGCTCGCGGTAATATTCAAGGGCCGTATTTGCTTCTGCGGCAGTCATGCCGCAGACTTTCTGGAAGGATTCTGTCAGCGGCGGGCCGATAAATGGCAGCAGCTCGCGGTCGGGGCAGGTGCCTTTGCCGCATTTTTCCAGGGCATACTGCACGCAGCGGATGATGCCGGGTGCCGAGTCGGTAAGGGTGCCGTCAAGGTCGAAAAGGATATATTTATACATTGCCTGCTCCTTTGAGTGTATTATGATAGTTTGATTTTGTGTTCACATTATAACATAAATTAAATGCTGAAGAAAACTGCGGCTGATATTGCTTAACCGTTGCCGGCGGCAGTGTTATAATAAAAATATAAATTTTATTGACGAGGGGTTTTTAAGATGACAGAAAAATTGTATGAACAGGATTCGATGCTGAAAAGTTGCCTGGCAACGGTGCTGAGCTGTGCAGAAGATAAACGCGGGTATGCCGTGGTTCTGGACAGGACGGTATTTTTTCCGGAGGGCGGCGGTCAGCTGAGTGACCGCGGAACGCTGGGCGGCGTGAAGATGACTTATGCTGCGCAGCGCGGCAGCGAAGTAGTGCATTATTGTGAGCGGCCTTTGCCGGTTGGGGCGCAGGTCGAAGCGGTGCTGGACTGGCAGGCCCGGCTGGACCATATGCAGCAGCATGCCGGCGAGCATATTCTTTCGCATGCGGTCTGGAAGCTGTTCGGAGCTAATAATATTGGTTTTCATATGGGCGAACGTTTGGTGACTATTGACCTGGATAAAGAATTGACAGCGGCTGAGCTGGAGCAGGCCGAGGATTATGCCAACCGCCAGATCTGGGAGGATAAGCCGATCACGATCAGTTATTTGCCGCATACGGAGCTGTCAGCGCTAGTGATGCGTAAGAAAAATGAAAAGCTGACAGGCACGCTGAGGATCGTGACGGTGGCAGACGGGGATATTTGTACCTGCTGCGGTACGCATCCGTTACGTACAGGTATGATAGGTCTGATCCGGATCAATCGTTTTGATAAACATAAGGATGGGATCAGAGTAGAGTTTTTATGCGGGCGCTGGGCACTGGAAGATGCACGCCGCAAAAATGAATACGTCTGGCAGGCCGGGCGCCTGCTTTCCATGAAGCCGGAGGGCGTACCGCAGGGACTGAGGAAGCTGCAGGAAGAAGTAACGGAACTGAATGAACGGTTAAAAGCACAGTCTGCCAAATTATATGAATTTTTAGCGCCGCAGCTTTTAGCGCAGGCTGCTGTCGATGAGGGCGGCATTAAATATGTCGCGGCGGCACAGGAGGATTGCAGCGCCGCCGATGCCAGACTGCTGCTGAATAAACTGCTGGCAGACGGGCGTACTGTAGCTGCGGTCGTGTACAGGTCCGGTGAGCGGATCAATTTCGTTTTGGGAAGCGGGGAACAGACGCAGGCTGATTGCCGCAGTCTTTGCAGAAAGGCAGGCGAGCTGTTTGGCGGCAGGGGCGGCGGGGCGCAGCATTTTGCTCAGGGCGGCGGAGCATACAGCGATGACTGGCGGCAGAAGGTACTGCAGCTGCAGCAATTATTGAAGGAACAGTGATCTTTTATTTATAAAAAGAAGTTTTTATTGTGTAAAATACAAAAAAATAATATAATAGAACATATAGAATTGTGATGATTATGAATTTTACAGTTGCTTGCAATCTGTGATATAAGTAACCGCAAAAGGAGGCAGACAGGCTTGGAGAGGCAGAAAGATAAAATCCTGATAGTCGATGACGTTGAGCTTAACCGGGCGATCCTGTGTGAGCTTTTTGCCGGTGACTATGAAATACTGGAAGCAGATAACGGTAAAACGGCTGTAGATCTGATGGAGCAGTATCACGAGGAAATAGCGATCGTGCTGATGGATATCGTGATGCCGATCATGGACGGGTTGGAAGCTCTGGAAATTATGAACGGCAAAGGCCTGACTGAGAAAACGCCTATTTTTCTGATCACGGCCGAATCGTCCAACGATGCTATTTCCAAAGGCTTTCGTCTGGGTGTGGTTGATGTCGTTTTAAAACCGTTCAACCCAGATAATATTTGCCAGCGCGTTAATAATATCATCGAATTGTACCGTTATCGTTATAAACTGGAAAAGCTGGTCCAGGAACAGATGACGAAAATCGAAAAGCAGAATGAACAGCTGCGTAATTTCAACGTGGCTATGATCGATACCCTGAGTACGATCGTTGAATTCCGCGACTGCGAATCAGGACAGCATGTCCAGCGTATCCGTCAGCTGACAAAGATCATGCTGAAGGAGCTGGGACGGCAGAATGCCGAATATAAAATGAGCGATAAGACCATCGAGGATATTTCGATGGCGGCGGCACTGCATGACATAGGCAAGATCGCGATCCCGGACTATATCCTGAATAAACCCGGTCGGCTGACGGCAGAAGAATTTGCAATTATGAAGGAGCATACGCTGTACGGCTGTGAGATTCTGGAAAGTATCGACAGTCTGAAGCAGAATAAAGAGCAGTACCGCTATCATTACAATATTTGCCGCTGGCACCATGAGAAATGGGACGGCAGCGGTTATCCTGACGGACTGATCGGCAAAGAGATACCTATTTATGCGCAGATCGTGTCGCTGGCCGACTGTTATGACGCTTTGACCAGTGTCCGCTGTTATAAAGGTGCTTTTACCCATGAAGAATCGGTGCAAATGATTGAAAAAGGCGAATGCGGCGCATTCAGCCCCGATCTTCTGCAGTGCTTTCTGAAAATCGCTCCGGGGCTGCCGGAAATTTTACAGTCAGACGACGGGCTGCCGGCGGTAGTGTATCACTATCAGCATCCCAATACCGAGAAATTCAGCGGTAAAAAATGCTATAGCTGTGATATGGATAAAAACAGCCGCGTTGCGCGTTTGCTGGAAATAGAACGCGAAAAACAGAAGGCGCTGTTTGCCATGAGCGGCGATATAATTTTTGACTATGATCTTGAAAAAGACCTGATTATTTTCTCGGATGAATATAAAAATATTTTTGGCGGTGAATGTGTTGTCACAAACGCAAAAGAGGCCATTTACAGCAGTATGCCTATTTTACAGAAGGATCTGCAGCAGCTGGCGGAGCTGACCAAGGCATTGACAGAAGAGAACAGCGGTTATGTTAAAGATGTCCGGCTGATCAATAAGTTCGGCGAAGAAAAATGGTACAGGATCCATATAAATTCGATCTGGGATAAAGAAAATTATGGCGTCATGCTCAGTATCGTTGGCAGGATGGTCAGTATCGATAAAATGAAACGTGAGATCGGACTTTGGAAAAGGCAGGCTGAGAGTGATGCTTTGACCAAGCTTGGCAACAGGGCTTATGGCGAGCGCCTGCTGCAGCAGATGCTCTGCGAACCGCAGAAGGAAAAGGCTGCGGTCATGTTCCTGGATGTTGATAATTTTAAGATGGTCAACGACAGGCATGGACATTTGTTCGGTGACGAGGTTCTCTGCCGGATCGCCAATGAGATCAGCAAGCAGTTCCGGATCGACGACATCGTCTGCCGCATCGGCGGCGATGAGTTTCTGATCATTATGCGTAACATTAAGGATAGCCGTCTGCCGCTGATGAAAGCGGATGAGCTGAGAGCAGGCATCGAAAAACTGGGACTTGAAGCTGATGTCCAGGTGCCGCTGTCGATATCCGTAGGCGTATCGTTTTATCCCGTAGATGGTACAGATGATGCAGTGCTTTTATATAAAGCAGATAAGGCTTTGTATGAGGCGAAAAAGCGTGGCAAAAATAATTGTGTCATTTACAGTAAAGAGCTGGAAAATGAACCGTTCATGTCGCAGATAACCGCTGCGGAAAGCGAATAAAAAATGACCCGTACGATAAAATCCGTACGGGTCATTTTGTTTATAAGCTTGTCTTAAAGTGCTTTGATCATGTTGCAGAGTCTGTCGACCTGAGTTGGGTCTGTGGCCCAGCTGGTGCAGATACGGGCGGCGATCCTGCCGTCGTCCATGTATTCCCAGGGTGCAAGGGCAAACTGTTTACTCAGTTCGTCGTACATTGCCTGCGGGAAAATGATGAACTGCTGGTTTGTTGTGGAATCGGTCACAAAGCCCAGGCCGCGTTCCTGGACAGCTGCTTTGATCTGCAGAGCCAGTTCAACGCCGTGCCGGCAGATCTTATAATAAAGTCCGTCTGTAAAAAGCGTTTCAAATTGCAGGCCCAGCAGGCGTCCTTTGGCCAGTACGGCGCCGCCCTGCTTCATGATCGTGCGGAAATCGTCTTTTAGAGCCGGATTGATGATAACTGCCGCTTCGCCGAAAAGCGCGCCGCATTTGGTGCCGCCGATGCAGAAGACATCGCAGTTGTTTGTGATATCCGCCAGTGTCAGGTCATTGTCAGGCGCGGTCAGGCCGTAGCCCAGACGGGCTCCGTCGATAAAAAGATAAAGTCCGTAATGCCGGCAGACGGCATACAGCGCTTCCAGCTCTTCTTTGTGGTACAGGGAACCGATCTCTGTCGGCTGTGAGATATAGACCATTTTGGGCTGGACCAGATGTTCGCGGCTGGGGTCGCCTAAATACAGCTCGTGCTGCTGTCTGATCATGGCAGCTGTGATTTTGCCGTCAGATGTCGGCAGGTCGATTACCTTATGGCCGGTTCGTTCGATCGCGCCGGCTTCGTGCGTGTTGATATGGCTATGTACAGTACCGTAAACGCCGTGGAAGGGGCGCAGTGCTGCGCAGATGATCGTCAGGTTGGTTTGCGTGCCGCCTGTCATAAAATGTACGTCGATATCGCTGCGGCCGCATTCTTTTTTGATCAGCAGGGCTGCTGTTTCACAGTATGGGTCGATCCCGTAACCGCCGGTTTGTTCAAAATTAGTTGCTGCCAGTGCTTCCAGTATTTCAGGAGTGCAGCCTTCTGTGTAGTCGCTGGTAAAATAATACATAACGCGCCACTTCCTTTACTTGTTTTTCCGTTTGGCCAGCCAGCCTTTAAGGTGTGTTTCGTAAAAAATCGGCAGCAGGGAGAAAATAATGATGCCCAGCGTAACATGGGAAAAATTGTTTTTGACCCAGGGCATATTGCCGAACAGATAACCGCCGCCGACGAATAAAAAGACCCAGGTCATAGCACCAGTCACATTATAGATAGCAAAAGTACGGTAATGCATACTGCCGATGCCAGCTACGAAAGGCGCCAGCGTACGGACGATAGGGGCAAAGCGGGCCAGGAAGATCGCTTTATGGCCATGTTTGGCATAAAAGGCTTCAGCCTTCTGGATATGCTGTGGTTTGATGAGTTTCGGATAATTCCGCAGGATCCGGTGCCCGAATTCTTCGCCGATCATGTAATTGCAGGCGTCACCTAAAATTGCGGAAACCAGAAAGATGATCACGAGCGTCGTCAGGTCAAGGCCGCCTGCTGTAGCTGCCAGGGCGCCGCAGGCAAAAAGCAGTGAATCGCCGGGCAGAAAGGGAGTCACAACAAGTCCGGTCTCGCAGAAAACGATCGTAAAGAGGATCGCGTAGATCCAGTGACCGTATTGCTCCATGACAAGAGGCAGGTAGCGGTCAAAGTGCAGGATGTAATCGAAAAAATTAGAATAAAGTGCTTCCATTGTCAGAGGTTACTTCCTTTCGCAAAAAACTAAGTTTATTTTATCATAAAATACCTGAATTTGATATGAGAAAATTAGATGGATATGGTATAATGACAATATCGTAAAGCGACGGGAATTTAAGCTGCAGGTGCGGCAATGATCTCGCCTGATGCTGACCTGCAGTCACAAACAGCCTGCTCTTACATTTTACAGCAGGCAGGAAGCAGGGCACGTCTGTGATAATGGTTATAGTTCTTTATGGAAGAGGAGTGAAGTTATGACAACTGATTTATGCTGGTGCGGCAGCGGCAAAGCTTATGCCGACTGTCACAGCGAAATAGACGCTAAAATCGAATTGTACCGCAAGGCCGGTCACGAAGTGCCTGACCGGGAGATGATCAAAACGCCGGAACAGATCGCAGGTATTCGAGAGGCTTGTAAGATCAATACGGCAGTTTTGGACGAAGTAGAAAAAAATATCAAAACAGGCATGACAACGGAAGAGATCAATACTATCGTACACGAATATACCGTTAGTCATGGTGCGATCCCGGCACCGCTCAATTTCTGCGGATTTCCTAAAAGTGTCTGTACCTCGATCAACGATCAGGTTTGCCACGGAATACCGTCGGCACAGGACGTTTTGAAAAGCGGCGATATCGTTAATGTCGATGTTTCAACTATTTATAACGGCTACTATGCCGATGCTTCCAGAATGTTTATGATCGGCAAAGTCGATAAAAAGAAACAGGATCTGGTAGCGATCACTAAAGAGTGCCTGCGCCGCGGGCTTGAGGCAGCACAGCCGTGGAGCTTTGTCGGCGATATCGGCGCAGCCGTGTCCGGTTTTGCTCATAAGCATGGTTATTCTGTCGTCACCGAATTCGGCGGTCATGGTGTGGGTATCGATTTCCATGAGGAACCTTTCATCTGCCATGTTGGCAAACGCAAGACAGGAATGCTGCTGGTGCCGGGCATGATCTTTACGATCGAGCCGATGATCAATACCGGGAAGCGCGAGGTTTATGTTGATGCCGGCAATGACTGGACTGTTTATACTCAGGACGGCGGCATGAGTGCTCAGTGGGAATATACGGTGCTGATTACGGAAACCGGCAACGAAGTGCTGACTTATTGAGGTAGTGCTGTTTAAAAATAAAAACGCTCAGGGCTTAGGCTCTGAGCGTTTTCTTTTTAGTTAAGTGTTTTAAGGACGCGGGTGATCGCAGCAAATAACTCTTCAGGAACGATGGGTTTACTGACATGGTCGTTCATGCCGCTGGCGTAAGCGCGCCTGATATCTTCTGTAAAAGCATCTGCCGAAAGCGAGATGATCGGGATCGTCTGTGCCTGCGGGTGCATACTGCTGCGGATCGCCTGCGTTGTCTGATAACCGTCCAGGACCGGCATCTGAATATCCATCAGGATCAGAGCATAGGTGCCGTGGGCGCTGTTTGTAAACAGTTCCAGTGCTTCTTTGCCGTTGACGGCGCAGTCGCTGCTGATGCCGCGGCTTTTTAAAAGCTCCAGACACAGCTCCTGATTGAGAGGATTATCTTCAGCCAGCAGCAGATGCAGATCATGCAGGTTTTGTTCAGCCGTTGTGCTGTCTTTTTCAGCAAGTTCTTCGGCGTAAGGCAGTGTCAGCTGTACGGTGAACGTACTGCCTTTCCCTTTGGCACTGTTGACGCTGATGCTGCCGCCCATCAATTCAACTAAATATTTGACGATAGAAAGTCCAAGGCCGCTGCCGCCGTATTTTCTGGCGGTGCTGCCGTCTTCCTGCTCAAAGGGCTGGAAGACCTGAGCGAGCATTTGTTCCGACATACCGCAGCCGGTATCTGTAACGACCATTGTCAGGACAGTCTGATCAGCGCTGTCGGCCTGATGCTGAGTGATGTCAAGCGTGATCTGTCCGCCTGCGGCAGTGAATTTGACGGCATTTGACAGCAGATTGCTTAAAATCTGCTGCAGGCGCAGGCTGTCGCCGAGCAGGATATCGTGTTTGAAGGCTTCGCTGTTCAGTATGAAACTGATATTTTTTTCGCGGCATTGGATGCTGTAAAGGCTCTGGAGTTCACGCAGTACTTGAGAAAGTTTAAAGGGAGAATTGTCCAGCTTGAGTTTTTGGTTTTCGATCGCGGACATATCGAGAACATCGTTGACGATACCTAAAAGCAGCTCGGACGAATAGCTGATTTTCTGCAGATATTCAGTGCTGCGACTTTGTTTTTCCGGCTGCAGGGCCAGTCTGGTAAAGCCCAGGATGGCGTTGAGCGGCGTGCGGATTTCGTGGCTCATTCGCGACAGAAAGCTGCTTTTAGCTTCACTGGCGGCCAGCGCCTGTTTGGCAGCAGTTTCCAGCTCCAGATTTTTAGCTTCCAGCAGTTCCAGATATTTTTGACGCTGCAAAGTGAAATAAAGCCAGGCGGTAAAAAGAATGATCAGCACGGCCAGCAAAGCAGCGATCAGATAGTTATATTTATAAGCCAGATCAGACAGTAAAGGCTGGTAAGGCGATTGTACGGTCTCGTACATCACTATGTTATCCAGCGTTTTAGGATTCAGCGTGTCGATACATTTGTTGAAAATAGTCAGCAGCTGGTTGCCGTCGGCATTATTAGCTGCTGCCAGACAGAGATTATCGGGGAAATTAAATAAAGATAAAATCTTTAAATCGGTAAAGCGGGGATTTTGCAGATGATAGCTGATGATATGGCTGTTCTGCAGAGCAATGTCGGCCTCTCCGTCCGCTACTGCCATCAGGCAGTCTCTGGTATTGACTTTATTTATAATGGAAAAATGGGGATAGGTATTTAAAATGAGATTTTTATAGGCAATATAATTAAAGGGCAAAGCTACCTTCTGCGGTTTGGTGATGTCGATAAAATTATTTTTATTGGCGACAGCCATAACGCGCCCCTGAAAGAAGGGCTTGGAAAGCCGGATCGAAATGTTGTTTCGGTAAGGCTCGTAATCCGTGATCCCGGCGATCAGGTCAAAACCTTCTTTCTGCAGGCTCTGGTCCAGGCGGGCACCTGCCGGCAGCAGCTTTAAAATGACCTGGGCACCGGATAAGCGTCCCAGCTCTTTGGCTATTCCGGGCAGGATACCTGCCGGCAGATTAGTTTCGGAACTGAATGCTGAAAGCGGTTCGTCGTTAGGGAGAAAACCGATGGTGATCGGCCCGCGGTGCGCCAGGAAGTCTCGTTCTTTTTTGGTAAGCAGCGGCTGCGTCAGCAGGGAGCTTTGTTCGTAATAGGTGGCATAAGTCGTATTTTCAAATTCAGGCGTATTGGCGTGAATGTTCATTAAAGCATCGTTTAGGCGCTGCAGGACGGCTTTATTGCCTTTAGTCGTAATAAAATAGATCGGGTCGGCCTGAAAGCGGGCCACTAACCGCAGATCTTTATATAAGGGCATGCTGCCGGTAACTACGGCATCGATCTGTTTATTTTGCAGCGCTTCGACCATAGCTTTGCTGGAATCAAAAAGTACAGGCTGATAGGTAAATGTATTTTTACGGGCAACATCGCTTAAAATTTCTGTCTGGAAGTTACCCTTGAGAACGCCGATCCGCAGACCGTTGAAGCTCTGATAATCGTTATAGTAAACTTCGTTATCGTCATTGCGCACGTACATGACCATGTATTCGACGCCGCTGGGCAGCGAGGCAAATTCGTAGCTGGCGGCACGCTCAGGCGTGTACTGGGCCATGCCTAAAAGATCAAGCTCGCCTTTGGCTAAAAGCTCCAGACATTCCTGCCAGGTGGCATAAACATATTCATAACGCCAGCCTGTATAGTGCGAGATTTCGTTGAGATATGCAACGCCGTATCCGTCGACGGTTCCGGCTGCGGTTTTTTCGATAAAACCGGGGCTGTCGGTGTAGCCGACCCTGATGGGATGAGGGCGCATGCCAGTGGCAGCGGCGCTGAAAGGGTAAAGCAGCAAGAACAGGCAGCAGCAGAAAACGAGCAGATTTTTGTTCTTTTGGAAAATTGAGCGCAGGTGATCCATTAAGAAACCAGCTTTCCCAGGTTATGGTTTGTTGATACCTGTTGTTTTAAAGAGTAAAACATTATATATATTTATTATATAATATTAATTTTAATAAAACAAATACCAACAAAGTCAAATGATAAAAGCGGTATAAATAAGGTGTTGTATAAAAGGATAAAACCCAAATCAAAGGAGGTTTTTAAGAGCGCCAGAAAAGAAGGAGAGAGAAAAACAAGAAAAAGAGAGAGCAAGAAAAGAATCGTCACACCTTTAGTCAGCGACGGCACTTGAAAGCGGAACTGAGGCCGGGATCTTTGGCACGGTTCCGTTTTTTTGCAGCGGCTGCGACTACAGGGCTGAAAGGTCGTGAAAAAATGATCGTTGTCAATCCGCAAACTGTTACAAACCGTGAGCTGGCTGCTTTGGCCATGCAGGCTAAGGGCAGGATCAGCAGGATTTATCTACACTGGACGGCAGGTCACTACGAAGATGTTTATGATGATTATCACCTGAACATCGGCCCCGGCGGTGAGATGTATCTGACTTGCAAAACATTTACAGAAGTGAAGGAGCATACCTGGCACCGTAATACGGGCAGTATCGGCATTGCGCTGTGCTGCGCTTCCGAGGCGCAGGCCTGCAGCGGCCGGGATACTGATTTTGGCGGCGAGCCGCCGACAGTAGTGCAGATAGAAACACTGGCCAAAGCCGTTGCGGTATTGACGGCCTGTCTGGAGTTGGAGATCAATGTCCTGACAGTGACGACTCATTGCGAAGCGGCCTTGTTTGACGGTTACGGACCGCACAGCGGCGATCCGCAGCTGCGCTGGGATCTGTGGTATCTGCCTGACCTGCCGCTGGACAGCGTTCTGAAACCGGGAGGGTATGTTATCCGTGGTAAAGCCCTGTGGTATCTCAGCGAAATTTTAAGACAAAGGAGGTGAAAGAAATGGCGATCACTAAAACTGTTACCAAACAGACCCTGACACTGAATGTCGAAGACGGCGTTAACAGTCAGGGGGCTGCAAAAACTAAAGGTCATAATTATGCCGGCGTACGTCCGGAAGCAGAACCTGCTGCTATCATGCAGGCTGCTGCTGCTCTTGGCACTCTTATCAGTCATGAACTGATGGGCGTTGTTGTGACTGAAAAAGCCGAGCTTGCTCAATAAAAGCGGGCACAGGTACAGAACGTATATTTATTAGAAAGGAGCTGGAATGAATGGAAAAAGTTTTACAATTGGTATTTAAAAAAGCCGATGGCAGCAAAAAAGTCTTCAGCGTGACCGATCCCCGCGATGATGTTACTGCTGACGAAGCAAAAACAGCGATGGAGACAGTCATTGCTGCCGATATTTTTGCAGCGGACGGTATCGGTCTGACTGAAGCTGTTGAAGCCCGTGTGCGCACTACGGAAGTCAATGTTTTAGCATAAGATGGATATGGAAACGCTGCTGCCACAGGTCGCTAATTATGGTTTTCCAATGGTCCTGTCGTGGTATCTGCTGGTGCGCATGGAAGGCAGACTGGACAGACTGACGGACAGTATCAACAGCCTGGCCCGCAGTATTGCGGCCGGAAAAACAGCATAAAAAAAGACGCAGCTCAGGCTGCGTCTTTTTATTTTATATCATTGTTTACCAAGCGTCGATACCGCGCCCGTCAGCCAGCGGATCGGGTCCGTAGCTGTTAGGACCGATCGTGCCGCGAAAGAACATCAGGTAGACAGCAAAGAAAAAGCTGATCAGCGGAATGAAGGCCAGCAATACCATGAGCGAGCCGTGGTCAAGGTCATGCAGACGTCTGACGTAAAGCGACAGGCAGCTGAGCGCGGCGATAAAGGTCAAAGCAAAGGCCAGTATCTGGAACATCGTTCCGTCTGGCGCAAACAGACTGCCGATCAGATAGCCCAGACACCAGATGATGGCATTACGCAGTAAAAAGCGCAGGATATAGGGCTTACGGTTCAGGCGGCCGTCAAAACTGAAAAACATTTCCTGGAAATCCATAAAGATTCCTCCTTTTATATAACGTCAGATAAATACAAATATCACTGTTGCTGTCTTAATGATAACACAGACAGCAGCTTAAGTCGGATTATTTTAATTACTTTTCTGACGCCAAAAGTTATGGAATTTATCGGCCAGCTGTTTTTGACTCAGCTGTTCCGGCCACAGCTCCTGATTGGGAGCATTGCGCATAGCGGCGGCCAGATGGTCGTAGACTTCAGGGCTGAGCTTTTCCAGTTCGCGGATATGCTCTTTGATATCCTGGCGTTTGGTACGACCGTCGTAAGGGCAGGGATTACGCAGAGGCTGCAGGTCAAGCTGCCTGACCATGTCGATGATTTCTGCTTCGCGGTAATACAGCAGCGGCCTCAGTACGGTCAGACCTGTTCTGGACAGTGGTGTGACCGGTAAAAAGGTACGCAGCTGACCGGAGGTGAGCACGTTCATCAAAAAGGTCTCTACGGCATCATCGTGGTGGTGGGCCAGGGCCACTTTGTTAAAACCAAGCTCCAGTGCCGTACGGTTGGTAGCGGCACGTCGGAAATAAGCACAGGTGAAGCAGGGCGTATTGCCTTTATTCTGCCAGGCAGAGTTGACATCGACCTTTTCGCTGTAATGTTTCAGACCATAGTATCCGCAGAAAGCTTCCAGCTCTGCTTTGGGAAAAGCAGGTGAGAACATTGCGTCAACAGTATAACAGGCCAATTCAAACGGCACAGGGGCATACTTTTGGATCTCGGCCAGTGCGGCAGTCAGAAACATACTGTCCTTCCCGCCGGAAAGTCCGATCAGGATCCTGTCACCTGCCTGCAGCATATCAAATTCGATTACAGCCCGCCAGAGCTTGCTTAAAAGCTCAGCAGGAACGAAGGGTGTACGGCTCATGGAGATTCTCCTTCAGTGCTGGTATATGATGTTGTTATTATACCACAAGGGTATGTATGAGTGCTAAATTCGTAAAAACCTTATTAAGCACTCAAACGATACCACAAGGGTATGTGCCCTCACCAGGTTCGATAAGGGTGTTTAGTAGTGCAAATAAAAAAAGCCTGCTCAAAAAGAGCAGGCTTTTATGGTTTAGATTAAGCTACGCGAACGTTAGCAGCGCGCATTCTGCGGCTGTTTTTCGGATCAGCTTCTGTATCAAATGTTACAGGTTGACCTTCTTCAAGAGTTTTGAAACCTTCGGATTGAATAGCGGAGAAATGTACGAATACGTCGCCACCATCTTCGCGTTCGATGAAACCATAACCTTTTTCTGCGTTAAACCATTTTACTGTACCTTTTTTCATTCTTTAAAATCCTCCTACTTGAGATAGATAAAAATTTGTTACAGTTTGATATTAGCATAAATTTCCGTCAGTGTCAATCCGATTTCCAGTGAATCACTTGGGATTCGCTCGACAAAGCATTACATTTTCCCATAATTTTCGTCCTCCTGCAGGGCTCCGTTCTGGATTGCCATCCGCGCCAGTTCATCGCATCTTTCATTGCCGGGGTTGTCCGCATGCCCCTTCACCCAAAGAAAGGTCACCTGATGCTTTTCCAGCAGCAAAAGCAGCCGCTCCCAGAGGTCAACATTCGAAGCCTTCTCCTTTTTGTTCCGCATCCAGCCGTTCTGCCGCCATTTCACAACCCAGCCCTTTTCTATCGCATCCACCACATACTTCGAGTCACTGTAGAGGTTCACCCTGCAAGGCTCCTTCAATGCTTCCAGTCCTTTGATAACCGCAAGCACCTCCATGCGGTTGTTCGTTGTCAGACGATAGCCTGCGGAAAGCTCCTTTTTTGCACTGCCATACAGCAGCACAACGCCATAGCCGCCGGGGCCTGGGTTGCCCGAACATGCGCCGTCCGTATAAATCGTCACTGTTTTCATTCGGTTTCCTCCTTCAAAAATGCCGCGCCAATCAGCAAATCCTCTTTTGTCGTGATTTTGATGTTGCGGTAGCTGCCCATGATAACCCGCACAGGAAAGCCGCTGTGCTCCGCAACAGAGGCATCATCCGTTCCCAGAAAGCCGTCCGCCTTCGCTTTTTCGTATGCCGCAAGAATTTCCTTACGGCGGAAGGTCTGCGGAGTCTGTATCTGCCGGAGGGTGCTTCTGTTCGGCGTGGCAATCGCAAAGCCCTCCGCATCGCATACCTTAATCGTATCCTTCGCAGGCACGCCCGCCACACAGCCGCCTGTCTCCTTTGCCGCCGCAATGGAGCGTTCCAGAATTTCCTCCGTCACAAACGGACGCACACCGTCATGAATCAGCACAATTTCCGTATCCTGCGGCACCTGCTGCAAGCCAAGGAATACAGAATCCTGCCTCTCCTTGCCGCCCTCCGTTACGGAAATAATTTTCTTCCAGCCGTATTCCTGCACCATCTGCCGCACATCCTGCAGGGCATCTCCTCCTGTCACCAGAATGATATCCCGAATACACGCCGCTTTTTCAAATTTTTCAACCGTATGTGCAAGAATTTCCTTTCCGCAAAGGGGCAGAAACTGCTTGCTGATTTCCGTTCCCATGCGCTTGCCCTTTCCTGCCGCTACAATCACAGCCGTACTGATGCTCATCTTTTTTTCCTCCCGATTCAGCAAAAATGCGAAATCAAACAGGCTGATTTCGCACTTTTGCTCTCTTTATTTATGCCGCAGCAATCATTTTTGTAAAAATCATACGACCTGCCGCTGTCTGCAATACGCTCGTCACAATCACCGTAATCGTCTCACCGATGTGCTTACTGCCGCCGTCCACCACAATCATCGTGCCGTCGTTCAGATACGCAACGCCCTGTCCTGCTTCCTTGCCGGCCTTGATGATGGTAACCACCATTTCCTCTCCCGGCAAAACCACAGGCTTCACCGCGTTGGAAAGCTCATTGATATTCAGCACACGCACGCCCTGAAATTCCGCAACCTTATTCAGGTTAAAGTCATTCGTCACCACGAAGGCATCCATGCTGTCCGCCATTTTCAGCAGCATGGAATCCACCTCCATCTGCTGACCGGGATGAAAGTTCTGAATTTCTACAGGAACTGCCAGCTGCTTCTGAATTTCGTTCAGAATATCCAGACCTCTGCGCCCTCTTTGACGCTTCAGGCTGTCCGCAGAATCCGCAATATGGCGCAACTCCTCCAGAACAAAATCAGGGATGATGATTTTCCCTTCGATAAAGCCTGTTTGCAGCAAATCCAGAATTCTTCCGTCAATGATAACACTGGTATCCAGAATTTTCGGTCTGCCGTAAATGGAATCCTCCGCCGTGCTGGGAGGGGTTGTCATCAGCACCTCCTTCAGCGTGCGCACATTCACATCATCCTTCTTTCTTCTGGCAACGCGAATCCCCAGAATCCCGAACAGGATGTTCAACAGCACCACGATAAACGTGCCAAGTGCG
>ENA-UESS01000549-UESS01000549.1-human-gut-metagenome-genome-assembly--contig:-NODE-549-length-16475-cov-59.677400_pt1 | contig 16475 bp, 11 predicted proteins | sample MGYA00243004_ERZ508005 | MGnify/ENA primary metagenome ERZ508005 (study PRJEB26167, sample SAMN06115471) | human gut metagenome | host: Homo sapiens | place: China:Guizhou | collected 2016-06-29...
GTTCCAGATTGTCACATTCGCCCACAACTGTCCCATAACAAATTTCACGCCGTATTACCGGCACTGCCACTATCGCCGCAATCAAAACTACGGTCACTGCCACTACGGCTATAATCCGTTTCTTTGCAAGTGTGTTATTTATCATAGAATCACCCCTTTACAGCATTTCAACAGCCTGTTCAAATTCCTTTTCCGTTGTAATTCTACCATTTTCATAACAATATCTCAATGCTAAAAACGCAACAAAGAATCCGCCGGTCATTCCAACCGGCGGATTCTTTGTTTATTTTATTAAGATATATTTCAAATTACTTTGTAACGCCTTCTGTCTTGTAGATAAATGTTACAGAACCGTCCATGTCATCTGCCTTTCCTGCAAAGGACTGATAATCTTTTCCAAGGTTGATAACCTTCTTAATTGTATCAATTGCATCGTCTGCATCACTGCCTACAAGAGATGTAATCTGGCTGATTCCTTCTTCGTTGAACTGAATCATACCGTTGTTTAATTCAACCACACCGTCATTTAACTGTTCTGCACCGTCGCTTAATTCGTGTGCGCCGTCATTTAACTGGGTTACACCGCTTGCTAATGCACCTGCTCCCTGTAATAACTGTGCTGTACCAATCTTTAACTGCTTTGCACCATCATCAAGAGCATTGATGCCTGTTACAAGTGCCGGGCTACTCTCAGAGAGCTGACCGATACCGTTCTTTAAATCAGATGTGCCGGATACGAGTGCCGGAACACCGGATGCTGCTGTAAGCTGTGATGCACCTGCATCAAGCTGCTTTGCACCGGATACAGCATTTGCAATACCGCCGTTTAACGTATCGTTGTTACTCTTTAACTGTGAAAGTCCGCTGTTTAACTGCGCACTGCCTGAAGAAACACTGCTGCTTCCCGCTACAAGCTGTCCAAGTGCTGTTTCTAATGTATCCTTCTTTGCAACGGCACTCTGTAAACCTGCGTTAACCTGTGCTGCGCCTGCGGCAAGCTGTGCCACGCTGCTGTTTACGGTATTTTCTACCTTACCGGCACTTTCATTGGCTGCTGTATTGACAAGGATAACCATTTCATTCTTATAAATAGAAGCTAAATCGGTAATACCTGCTGCCGCAAGCTGTGCGTTTGCCGCAATACCGGCATTTAAAGCTGTTACAACCGGATTAGAAGCATTTGCTGTTACAAATGAATATGCATCCATATATTTATTGGCAAGTGCTGTCTGAGCTGCCGTTGTCAGTCCGCTTTCTGAATACATATCCGTAGCAGGCTGGATAATCAGGTTGTCATTTCCTAATGCTGAGAGTGTACCGTTTAACTGTGTGCCTGCGGCTTCAAGTGCCTGTGCGCTTGTCTTTAACTTTGTCTTATTGCTTTCATACTCACTGATAGAAGCTGTCAGTCCGTCAGATAACTGTGCCAGTCCGTTGCTGACCTGTGCAGAACCGTCTGCTAATTTTACCATGCCGTCCATCAGGCCGTTTTCACCTGAAAGCTGTGCCTGTAACTGCGCCAGTCCGTCTGCAACCTGTGCGGAACCGCTTGCGAGTGCGTCAGAACCGTCTGCCGCACTTGCAACACCTTCTGTATACTGGCTGATACCTGCCTGTAATGCTGGAAGTCCGTTTGTTTCATCTGCAAGCTGGGATGTACCTGCCTTTAACTGGTTTACACCGTCATTTAAAGTCTTAGCACCGTCAAATAACTTGCCTGAACCGTCATATAACTGTGAAATACCGGAAGTTAATGCCGGCATAGAAGATACTACTGTGCTTAAACCGTCTGAGAGCTGTCCTGCACCGTTGTCTAACTGGGATACACCGTCTGTTAATGTCGGAACCTGGTCATTTAACTGCTGTGTACCGTCTGCCAGTGCCTTGCTTCCGTCTACAAGCTGCGGTGTTGCATCTGCAAGCTGGTTGGTACCGTCTGTGAGCTGGTCAGCCGCATCCTGTAATTCATTGACCTTATCCTTTAAATTGTCAATATTCAGGTCGTCTGTTTCAAGGTCAGATAAGAAATTGCTGGTTGCCATAGACATCATCATATCCAGTTCAAAATCTGTTACATCTGCTGTGACTTCAAAATATTCCGGAACATCTAAATCCAGTTTTTCATTATCAAACTTCATATCCAGACTGTCTTTTAAACCCGGCATTGTGATACCGAATACAACATTGCTGTCGTTGACTTCTGTAATCTTTCCGTTTGTCACTTCAATATTAGAGAATTTATCAGATGGAAGCAGCATACCTGTTACCATTGTAAACGGAACATAAACCGTCTTTGTCTTTCCGTTTACGGTAATTGTCTTTTTGGCATTGTTGGTATAGTCAAAACGCATTGTGACTTTACCGCTCTTTCCTGCAAGATCACTTGCTGAAATTTCCTTGCCGTCCAGATAGTAAGTTACCTTCATGCTGACAGGTGCTGTCTGTGTAGTTGTACCCTGATAAGTAATGCTGTTGCCGTCTGCTGCCCATGTCAGGTTGTTTCCGTTTGTTGTGCTTGTTTCATCACCTGTTAAATTGGTAATGTTTGATAAGCTTGAAACATCTGTAATAGAAGACTTTCCTGTTACATTCTTTAATTTTTCATTGACGATAACGTGGTCCTGCTGTCCGTCAGCTTTTGTAAATACGAAAACTGTTTCTTCCTTTGAATCGGTCTTTGCTTCGGTTGCAACCTTTGGTGCTGAAGAAAGCTGGGCTGTCAGCACATCTGCAATCATTGTTTCTGTGTCTGTATCCTGTTCGCTTGCCATAAACACTTGACTGCTGTGCTGTATTTTCCTCAGGTTCAAAAACTATTTCTTTAGCACGCATCATTGCACGGAACTCACCTATTGTAAGAACATAATCTGCATTTCCTTCAATTGACTTATCCTTGATTTCATCTTTCTTGGCAATACAAGGTCCTACAAACACCGTGATGGCGTCAGGATATTTTTTCTTTATCATTCTTGATATTCCGCACATCGGCGAAACAGTATCTGATATACACTCAACAAGTTCAGGATAGCACTTTTTAATCATATTAACAAATGCCGGACAGCATGATGTAGTCTTTTTTCTGCCTTCATCATATGCTTCTGCCCACTCTGCTGCCTCAGATGCTGCTGTCATATCAGCTCCAAGTCCTACCTCATACATATCGGTAAAACCAAGTTTCTTACATGCTGTACGGATACTTGCCATCGTGATATCTGCTCACAAGCACAACCTTAAGAGCCGGTGCAAACCTTGCAAACTCATCAGCCCAGTTATACACAAGTGAAGCCGGTGCTACAATCAATGATGTGCCTTTCCTGCCCTCCTCCTTCGCTGACAGTATAACTGCTATTGCCTGCAAAGTCTTTCCAAGTCCCATATCATCAGCGAGTATTCCGCCAAAGCCTCGGTTATGTTCCGCGCATTCTTCAGAGAGAATGTTTCCGTATCGGTAAGCCCCAAAAGATAAGCCACCCTGCAAACGTGCGTATCCAAAGGAATCAGCAAATCGCGACGGTCAAAGCTCTTCCAAATGCCGAAATCCACTTCCGACTCTTTCCGTATCATCCACCGCAGAAACATATTCAGTTTCTTTTGAGGGCTCTTGGCTGAAACTTCCAGAAATGCGCACAGCTTCTCCATCGGTGTACCCGGATAAACCGACAAGGCATCTTCCAAACTATCAAAACGGGTATAGGCAGCGTGTAGCCGGGCAAAGTAAGTATAAAAATCCGCATGGGAAAGCATACGGTAAAAGCTGCTCCTATCTGTCGGCAGGAAATCTTCTTTCCATCTGCAGGACAAGACATACCGGTAGGGTGAAGCTCCCATTAAACCATGCAGTCCGTCCGCTTTCTTCAATATCTGCCTGCGGTTGCCAAAACTCATTATAGCTGTGAGCAAGCCGCTAACCTCAATATCCTGTTTCTGCGTATACCGATGCGGAAACTGAACAGGATCACCTTGTATAAAGGCTGCACAATGATATTCTCTTGCCCACGCCAAGAGCTGCAATCGGGTTTTCTCGGTCATACTTTGTAATATTCAGCAATTTTCAGTTTCTATTTCTATTTTTCCATCCGGCCCTGCACCCTGCCACTATCCATACAGCAACAACGAACGGTGCGGTGAGGGTTGTTATTCCCCACTTCATACCGCCTATCTGGAGTAAGACGGACAGCAATACAGCCACTGTGGCCCACGCGCCGCCTTTCCATGTTTTATCTCCCAAAGCAATGGCGCACAACACTCCGTTATATCCCATCAATCCAGCATTCAAAACAGCATCATCCACTCCCAACAGCAGAGCGAACGGAATGGGAAGCCCCGCTCCCAATACAGCATAAAAGCCATTGATACGGGAATTAACCATGATACCCAGCAGGAAGAGCACTCCTGCCAATACAGTATTCCCCTGAAACATCACCTGACCGATGTTCAGACAAAAAGCCTGCAAAAAAGAGAGTGACTGGGCTGTCACTGCATTCCCGGAAGGCAATAGCAAAGACGGCATCATCCCTCTGCAAGCAGCCAACAATATCCACACCGAAAGGATGAAAGGAGCGGTAAATCCCGGCACCCGCCGCTGCAAGCTGAAAAGACGGGCTATCCAAGCGGATAAGCACGCACCTGCAACCAACAATGAGAAAGAAGCTACGGAAACCGGCATAAATACTCCGATTGCTATTCCCACCAAAGTACCGTTAAACCCGTAAAGTCCGTTCCTTATATCTTCGCGACTGTAACCGGAAAGGCAAGCCGTTAGTGTACTTACAACATTACCCGCAATCGCCAGCAAGGCCATTTGCCAGGAATTCAGAAGGATACCTGCCAGCATCAATACCCCCGACAGCGCATTGTTCTGAAACATCACCTGGCCTACACCACGCCCTAAAGTAAGAAAAGCGTCTTTCATATACTCTTTCAAAAGCTATTTATATAATATAATCCGCTGCAAAATTACATATGTTTTGTCTTTTCAGATTAAACAAACAATGATTATTAACGAACTTCCGTCCAACAAATATGCGGCAAACCACATTTATAGCAACATCGGACAAGTCCCCTATCCCTTTTTCCCCTTATTTTTGCATCGTGAACAAACCGATAGAATATATGGAAACCAAGAAGACAACCCGGGAAGAGTATCAGAAGTGTGTGAATGCAGTGGTGGATTATATCAATCTCCACCTCGGAGAAGAAATCGACCTGAAATCGCTGGCCAAGATTTCCCATTTCTCTCCATTCTATTTCCACCGCATCATGAAAGCTTTTTTGGGCGAACCCATAGGTACGTTTATCGTCCGGACACGTACCGAAACGGCAGCACGGTTATTACGCTACACCGATTTGCCGATAGCCGACATTGCTTATCGCATCGGTTATTCGTCTTCCTCATCATTGTCTAAAGTGTTCAAGCAGTTCTACGGTATTTCACCTTTAGAATATCGTAACAATAAAAACTTTGTAATTATGAAACCAGCTATTATCCGTCCGGAACTCAAACTGAAACGGGAAATCAAAGAACTTCCGGTCCGAAATGTGATTTATATCCGATTGTTCGGAGACTATAAACTAAATGATTATTGCGGCACGTGGATGCGCCTTCAACAATTTGTCCAAGAGGAAAAGCTGCCAATGGGAGAAGTGATGCCTTACTGTATTTTTCATGACGACCCTAAAGTGACCCCGATAGAGAAACTGCGTACCGATGTATGTATGGTTATGCCTGCCGCCGCAACTCCGAAAGGCAATATCGGCTTCAAGCAACTTCCGGCAGGACGCTATGCCATATTCCTGTATAAGGGTTCGTACGAACACCTGCAAAGTGTGTACGACACAATCTATGGAAAATACATCCCTGAAATGGAATGTACATTCAGGGATGAAGCCAGTGCCGAACGATACCTGAATAATCCGGCTGATACTGCACCGGATGAGTTACTGACAGAAATCTATATTCCGATAGAATAAATTAAAATATGTAAGGTATGGGTTCGTCATTCTTCATTATGTCCGGAATGAGCAACCATACCTTATGAAACAGACAAACACCCCTACTTCATCTGCTTATAGTCCGCAATGAATCCTTCCGTCATCCACTTTGCCAGAGCCTGACGGTTGGAACTGATAACGAAACGGCGCTGGTCGAACGTATTCTGGATATTACCCAGTTCAACGAAGACCGAAACCGGAGCGGCTTGCAGCAGCACGTAGAGGTTACGCGAACTGACAGTCCCTTCAAATCCGCGATTGGGCTGATGTTTGTCATATTTCGATTCGAAAGTTTCTTTCATGGTAACCGCCAGTTTCTTTCCCGACACGCTTTTCGGAGCATGGTAAAAGAATACATCCGTCTGCGCACTCCTGCTGCGGCTGTCCACATGCAAGAATATAGCCCGGCAATACTTATACTTCCTACGGTCTTTCCGGTAGAGTTCATTGATTTTGGTGCAACGCTGTTGCAGGCGGGCTACTTGATTCAGCGGAATGGCATCGCCCATGCACGTTTCCCGCTTACTGTTGGAAAGGTAGCGGCTGTCGCGGATTCCGTCTTTGGCATCCTGAATGATGATATGCACTTCCGCCCCTTCCTGCATCAGGTTACGGGCAAGGCGCAAGGCAACATCATAGGCATATTCATCCTCGTGCAATTCCACCTTTCCAATTTTTCCGATAGCTCCGGGATCGGGACCGCCATGCCCGCTGACCACATAGAAGCAAGCACCCTGCAAGCGGTTGGACGTCACTGTCACATCGGCCAGCTTCTTCCCGAACAGCCGTTCGCGAACCACTCTCTTTTTACCGACAACAGCTTTGGGCGAAACGGAAGCAGAAGTCCCTTTCTTCAAGGGCGGCAACACATATTTCACTCCCAATCGCAGTTCCTCTTTTCCACGCAGACGTTTTTCGTTCAGCTTCATAAACTCATTATAGTAGGCTTTTCCCGGACGTTTGTTCCGTTCCAGAAAAGACGAAATACCCTCGCCCGATTTGGGTGTGGCATATTCTCCCTGAGCAGAGACATCCAAAAGAAGAAAAGTACAGAAGAGAACAGCAAGCAAGCAAAATATACGTTTCATATTCCCGTTATTCGTCATTTATTTCGTATCGGCAGCAGATTTTCAACTGCTAAATTATAGCATTTTACCATTCGCGCGCACAAAATTATATTTTTTTCCCTACTTTTGCGACAACTTACGTGTTTTAAAGAAAAGAAACTCTAAATACAGATAGCATTATGGCAAAGCAATTCAAGCCGGAGACACTGTGCGTACAGGCAGGGTGGACTCCTAAAAAGGGAGAACCCCGCGTACTCCCCATTTATCAAAGTACAACTTTCAAATACGATACCAGCGAGCAAATGGCGCGTCTGTTCGACCTCGAAGACAGCGGTTACTTCTACACCCGTCTGCAGAATCCTACGAACGATGCCGTTGCAGCCAAGATAGCCGCCCTCGAAGGCGGTGTAGCCGCCATGCTGACATCGAGCGGACAGGCAGCGAATTTCTATGCTATCTTCAACATCTGCCAGGCAGGCGACCACTTCGTATGCTCATCCACTATCTATGGCGGAACGTTCAACCTGTTTGGCGTGACAATGAAAAAACTGGGTGTCGATGTAACGTTTGTCAACCCCGATGCGCCCGAAGAGGAAATCTCTGCCGCTTTCCGTCCGAACACCAAAGCCCTGTTCGGCGAAACAATCTCCAACCCTACGCTGGAAGTTCTCGACATCGAAAAGTTTGCCCGTATCGCCCACAAGCACGGCGTACCTTTGATTGTAGACAATACTTTCCCCACTCCTATCAACTGCCGCCCGTTTGAATGGGGAGCCGATATAGTAGTCCACTCCACTACCAAATACATGGACGGACACGCCACCAGCGTAGGCGGAGCAGTTGTAGACAGCGGCAATTTCGACTGGGAAGCACATGCCGACAAATTCCCCGGTCTCTGCACACCGGACGAATCGTATCACGGGCTGACTTATACAAAAGCTTTCGGCAAACTGGCTTACATCACTAAAGCAACGGCGCAACTGATGCGCGACCTCGGCAGCATCCAGTCTCCGCAGAATGCGTTCTTGCTGAACCTCGGTCTGGAAACTCTGCACCTGCGCATGCCGCAACACTGCGGCAATGCCCAAAAAGTAGCCGAATACCTTTCCAAAAACGACAAAGTGGCATGGGTGAACTATTGCGGCCTGCCCGACAACAAGTATTACGCATTGGCACAGAAGTACATGCCCAACGGCTCCTGCGGCGTTATCTCTTTCGGACTGAAAGGCGGCCGCGAGGTGTCTATCAAGTTTATGGACTCGTTGAAGCTGGCAGCTATCGTAACTCACGTTGCCGATGCACGTACCTGCGTGCTCCATCCTGCCAGCCATACGCACCGCCAGCTCTCTGACGAGCAACTGTTGGAAGCCGGTATCCGCCCCGACCTCATCCGTTTCTCGGTGGGTATTGAAAATGCGGATGATATCATCGCAGATATAGAACAGGCGCTGAACGCGTAAGCATCATCTGTTCAAGTGAAACGCATCATCTGTCGAGGGCTGTTCAATCATACATTCAGCCTCAACGGATGATGCGTTTCATTATTATTCAGTTTTCAATGTTATCGGCAGGCTTTCCTTACCCTGACAGAAGGTCTTTGCCTTCACTACCGGAGCATGGCACGGCACGGGCGCTTCCCACAAAGCAGATTGGGTATCCGGTTCCGAACCATCCGTTGTGTAACGTATTTCAGCACCTCGAATGGCAACGTTGGCATAAAGTTTACCGTCCTTCACCAACAATCCCGGATGAGGCAGGCGAAAATTGATACCGTTCCTTGCCCAATAAGGCATTTCCATATCGCTGATTTTTTCATAATACAACGCCAATGCTTTGTTGAAGGCTTGCTGTTCCTGTGCACCCCGCAGTTCTTCCCATGCCGGATAAGCATTCCAGCCACGCTCTGCCAGTCCCATGATTTTCGGGAAAAGAAGATATTCCACACCGTTAAAGCTACGGATTGTTTCGGCAAACAACTGACCTTGCACACCCAGGATATTCTTTCGCCCCTCTGCCGTCAGAACAGTTTTTCCCTTTTCCGCTGCATCCAAATCGACGGGATTGCCTGCACCGTCCGTACGCAACGAACGATAGATGCTGAAAGGAAGCATGGAGAAAGAGACTGACTCATCCACATAACCGCCCCAATCAAGCCCGCGCTCGTCGGGATGCCCGTTGTACGCCATATCCATATAGAAATTGCCCACATTACAGAGAATCACCGGGTAGCCGTTATTGGCAATCTGATACACCACCTCATCGTATCCCGGAACCGTATTCCAGCAGTACACGCCCGCCGCCTGAGTCCGCAATTGCCGGTGCGCCTCTTCGGTATGCCCCAAAGCAACTTCCTGCCAACCGCTGAATTTCAGTCCGTTCCTTTGCATGATGTCTGCCATCTGCGTGATGAAATGCTCTGCCAAGTCATGCGGTTTCGTCATTCCTTTCTCTTTCATCAACGCCTGACATTTTGGAGAACCCAGCCATACGCCGCGCGCCACTTCATCGCCGCCAAGATGCACCGTAGCCAGCGGTACGCCGGCTTCCCTGTACATAGCCGCAAGTTCCTGAATCACTTTCTCCATAAAGCGATAAGTAGAGGGCATCGCCACATTTATCACATTGTCCGTATAATACTGCACGGATGCGTAGCGGGAAGTATCTTCCGGCTCACTCAGCAGATATTCGGCGGCCTTTTCCACATCCGTGTCCTTATACTTATTATAACGCGCTTTCATGGAAACGATAGCCGCACGGGCATGTCCGGGAGATTCTATTTCCGGTATGACGCGGATATGTCTTTCGGCAGCATAGCGCAACAGACCGATAAAGTCCTCACGGGAGTAATATCCGTTGCCTACGGTTGCGGCATCCGGGTCGTAACCGCCGTCATAGCACGGATAGAGACAACGGCTCTCGTCGGTGGTATGTCCGCGGCGGCTGCCCACAGCAGTCAGCTCTTCCAATCCCGGAATTTCCAGACGCCATGACTCATCATCCGAAAAATGGAAATGGAGTACATTCATTTTGTAAGAAGCGAAAACGTCCACCAGCTTTTTCAGATTGTCTACGGTAGTGAAGTTGCGGGCAATGTCTATCATCTGCCCGCGATACAGAAGGTCGGGATAATCTTCCACAGACATAGCGTCCAGCCGGTACGGCGCTTCTTTACCTTTCAGCATCGCCAGCAAGGTTTGCGTACCGTTGAAAACTCCGTGCGGAGTGGCGGCGCTAATCGTTATCCGGTCGCTGTCTATAACCAAATCATAGTATTCATCGTTCACAGCTTTCGCCTTGTCGGCCAAGGTTTCCAAAGCAATCGTAACGGGAGCTTTATCCACTACTTCCAAGCCGTACAGAGCGGATAACTTCTCTTTCAGCAACCTTGCCTCAGCGGCATACGCGTCCGGATACGCCAAAGCCACCTTGCCATCCAGCACAACAGCGCCTCCGGCAGGCGTCGCTTTCTTTACCGACGGCAATATATCCCACTGTTGCAAAGCCGATACGTTCTCCAAACGAAGATTCGATTCGTATATTTTAGTTGCATCCGGATAGCCGGGCAGTGACTCCGGCGAGGGCAACGCAAGCGTATTCAGCGTTACGGGAAGCGGACTGCTTTCCTTACCGTCTGCCGTAGCCACCCAATACGTGCCCTCAGGCGCGTGCGAATTCCGGTCTATCTTGTAAGAACACAGAAAAGTGATACGCATGGAATCGCCGGGAGCCAACGGAGTAAAGCTTTCCGTCGGATACATCTTAAAGAAGTTTCCGTTCACCGGTTCCACCTTAACGGCAGGATTCCCTACCTGCTTCACATTGCGGGGAAGTTGCGAATAATAGATTGTCCAATTTCGGGGAAGAGGAGCGCCGGAGATGTTTTTAAGAACAAAGGAGTTCTCATAATATCCGGGTTCCGCATTACCCGTACCCATTTCCCAGGTCAGGGAAACCGGAGCTTCGGGTTTGTCACTCGTTCCGCATCCTGCCAGCAACGGCGCGGTGCAAAACAATAATCCTGCAAGAGGAAGTTTAAAAATCTTCATAAAACAACTGTGTTAAGTTAATAATTTGGGGTAATACTTAAATCTATTGCCAAAAATAAGCATTTTTAGTTTATTTACTGATAATTCTAATAGAAATTATCCGATACAGACTACAAATTAGAACTTTTATCTCTAAATTTGCGACCAAATCATAACAAATTTAACTAATCTACCATGGCTAAGATAACCAAAGAAGCTGCCTTGCTCTATCACTCGCAAGGCAAACCGGGAAAAATTGAAGTAGTGCCCACCAAGCCCTACAGTACACAAACCGACCTTTCACTCGCTTATTCTCCGGGCGTTGCAGAACCGTGCCTCGAAATCGAGAAGAACCCGCAGGACGCATATAAATATACAGCCAAAGGCAATCTGGTAGCTGTAATCTCCAACGGAACCGCCGTTCTCGGTCTGGGCGACATAGGCGCACTCAGCGGAAAGCCCGTTATGGAAGGAAAAGGGCTGCTGTTCAAAATCTATGCCGGCATCGATGTATTCGATATCGAAGTGAACGAGAAAGACCCCGACAAGTTTATCGAAGCAGTCAAGGCAATTGCCCCCACGTTCGGCGGTATCAACCTGGAAGACATCAAGGCTCCCGAATGTTTTGAAATAGAACGCCGGCTGAAAGAAGAACTTGATATTCCGGTGATGCACGACGACCAGCATGGTACGGCCATCATCTCCAGCGCCGGACTGCTGAACGCACTGGAAGTGGCAGGCAAGAAGATTGAAGACGTAAGAATCGTAGTGAACGGCGCAGGCGCTTCCGCCACCTCATGCACCAAACTGTACGAATCGCTCGGCGCACGCCGCGAAAACATCCTGATGCTGGACAGCAAAGGCGTCATTACCAGCGACCGCGAGAACCTGACCGAACAGAAGCGTTACTTTGCAACCGACCGTCGCGACGTACATACCCTTGCCGAAGCCATCAAAGGCGCCGACGTATTCCTCGGCCTTTCCAAAGGCAATGTACTGACGCAGGATATGGTACGCAGCATGGCCGACCACCCCATTGTATTCGCCCTTGCCAACCCTACTCCGGAAATATCCTACGAAGATGCCATGGCAGCGCGTCCGGACGTACTGATGTCTACCGGCCGTTCCGACTATCCGAACCAGATTAACAACGTTATCGGCTTCCCCTATATCTTCCGCGGCGCACTCGATACGCAGGCAAAGGCCATCAACGAAAAGATGAAGATTGCTGCCGTACACGCCATCGCCAATCTTGCCAAACAACCCGTACCCGACGTGGTGAACGAAGCCTACCATGTGAACAACTTCACTTTCGGTCCGGAATACTTCATCCCGAAACCGGTAGACCCGCGCCTCATCACCGAAGTGTCCTGCGCCGTGGCAAAAGCCGCCATGGACAGCGGTGTGGCCCGCAAGCACATTGCAGACTGGGATGCCTACCGCCTGCAACTGCGCGAGCTGATGGGCTATGAAAGCAAGCTCACCCGCCAGCTCTACGACACCGCCCGCCGCAACCCGCAACGTGTGGTATTTGCCGAAGGCATTCACCCCAATATGCTGAAAGCTGCCGTTGAGGCCAAGGCCGAAGGTATCTGCCATCCCATCATATTGGGCAATGACGAAGCTATCGAGAAGCTGGCAAAAGAACTCGACCTCAGCCTCGAAGGCATTGAAATCGTAAACCTGCGCCATCCCAACGAATCGGAACGCCGCGAACGTTACGCACGTATCCTTTCCGAAAAGCGCGCCCGCGAAGGCGTCACCTACGAAGAGGCCAACGACAAGATGTTCGAGCGCAACTACTTCGGCATGATGATGGTGGAAACCGGTGAGGCCGACGCTTTCATCACCGGATTGTACACCAAGTACAGCAACACCATCAAGGTGGCCAAAGAAGTAATCGGCATCCGTCCGGAATTCAAACACTTCGGCACGATGCACATCCTCAACTCCAAGAAAGGCACGTACTTCCTTGCCGATACGCTTATCAATCGCCATCCCAATGCGGAAACACTGATAGACATCGCCAAACTGTCGGAGTATACCGTACGCTTCTTCAACCATACTCCCGTTATGGCCATGCTGAGCTACTCCAACTTCGGTACGGACAAGGAAGGAAGTCCGGTAAGCGTGCACGAAGCCGTGGACTACATGCAGCGCAACTATCCCGACCTTGCCATCGACGGCGAAATGCAGGTGAACTTTGCCATGAACCGCGAACTGCGCGATGCCAAGTATCCGTTTACCCGTCTGAAAGGAAAGGATGTGAATACGCTTATCTTCCCGAACCTGAGCTCCGCCAACTCCGCATACAAACTGTTGCAGTCGATGGATATGGACTCCGAACTCATCGGCCCGATACAGATGGGACTGAACAAGCCTATCCACTTTACCGATTTTGAAAGCTCCGTGCGCGATATAGTAAACATTACCGCAGTAGCCGTTATCGACGCCATTGTGGACAAAAAGAAAGCAGGCAAATGAAAAGGCAATTTTCCAGATTTCAAATCGTTTGCATCACGCTTCTTTGGGCAGCGCTTTGCTACATAGTACTGACAACCGCCGAACGGATTGACGGACCAATTATCCTGACACTTGTCATTTCAGCAGCATTGGTATTCATTCCTGTAATAAAAGCGCTCAAAAGGAAATAAATAATATCTTTTTATTCATTTTTACGGGATAAAACAATATTTTTGTTGTTTTATCCCGTATTTTATTTATAAATTGTTTGCTTGTATCATTTTTATGTTTACTTTTGCAACCGCAACAAGAGGTAAGGCGCTACCGTATCACCGCCTTACAATATAAATATGCAAACCCAATAAAAGAAATAGATTATGAATGCAGCTAAGGTATTAGAAGATTTGAAAAGACGGTTCCCCAATGAACCGGAGTATCATCAGGCAGTAGAAGAAGTGCTTTCTACCATTGAAGAAGAGTACAACAAACATCCGGAGTTCGACAAAGCCAATCTGATTGAGCGTCTTTGCATCCCCGATCGCGTTTACCAGTTCCGTGTTACTTGGGTGGATGACAAGGGTAACGTACAAACCAACATGGGTTACCGTGTACAGCACAACAACGCCATCGGTCCGTACAAAGGCGGTATCCGTTTCCACGCTTCCGTGAACCTCTCCATTCTGAAATTCCTTGCTTTCGAACAGACTTTCAAAAACTCGCTGACTACCCTGCCTATGGGTGGCGGTAAAGGCGGTTCGGACTTCTCTCCGCGCGGCAAGTCAAATGCAGAGGTGATGCGTTTCGTTCAGGCTTTCATGCTGGAGCTGTGGCGCCACATCGGTCCCGAGACCGACGTTCCTGCCGGTGACATCGGTGTAGGCGGCCGCGAAGTAGGTTTCATGTTCGGCATGTACAAGAAACTGGCTCACGAGTTTACCGGAACCTTTACGGGAAAAGGCCGCGAATTCGGCGGCTCGCTGATTCGTCCGGAAGCCACGGGTTACGGCAACATCTACTTCTTGCTGGAAATGCTGAAAACCAGAGGTACAGACCTCAAGGGCAAGACCTGCCTGATTTCCGGTTCGGGTAACGTGGCTCAGTACACTGCCGAGAAAGTACTGGAGATGGGTGGCAAAGTCCTGACAATGTCCGATTCCGATGGTTACATATACGACCCCGCAGGTATCGACCGTGAAAAGCTGGATTACATCATGGAACTCAAGAACCTCTACCGTGGACGCATCCGCGAATATGCAGAGCAATATCCGGGCGTTAAGTATGTGGAAGGTGCACGTCCCTGGGGCGAAAAAGCAGATATCGCTCTGCCTTCTGCCACTCAGAACGAAATCAACGGTGACGATGCCAAGAAACTTATCGCCAACGGTGTAATGGCAGTATCCGAAGGTGCAAACATGCCTTCTACTCCCGAAGCTATCAAAGTGTTTCAGGAAGCCAAGATTCTGTATGCTCCGGGCAAGGCAGCCAATGCCGGCGGTGTATCGGTATCGGGCCTCGAAATGACCCAGAACTCCATTAAACTGGGCTGGAGCGCCGAAGAAGTGGACGAAAAGCTGAAAAGCATCATGAAGAACATCCACGAGGCTTGCGTGCAGTACGGAACGGAAGCCGACGGTTACGTAAATTACGTAAAGGGCGCCAACGTTGCCGGATTTATGAAAGTAGCCAAGGCAATGATGTCGCAAGGTATCCTGTAAGCAGGATGATTGTTACGGTATAATAAGAGGAAAGCATGTAAGATTTATCTGAATTTTGACATGCTTTCCTCTTTTTTTATCTGATAATATTGTTTACATTTACTTCCGTTTTCCAAAAACCAAAAAGTAAATGATATGAAACGATTACTTCTCCTTCTATTCAGTTGCGTCTTGTTTCTCCAACCTTACTGCCAGGCGCAGCCTCTCACATCCGAAGAAAGTCCTGTAACATTAAGCACCGCTACCGGTGACATCAAAGGCAGACTTCTCCTGCCTGCCAATGCCACAACCTGTCCCGTAGTGCTGCTTATCGCCGGTTCCGGCCCTACCGACATGGACGGCAACAATCCCATGATGAAAAACAATTCGCTGAAATTCCTTGCCGAGGGACTGGCACAGAAAGGCATCGCCTCGCTCCGTTTCGACAAACGCGGCATAGCCGGCAGCGCCGCAGCAGGCAAAGAAGAGTCCAAACTCCGCTTCGAGGATTATGTAAACGATGTGACGGGCTGGATAGACTTTCTTGCCAAAGACAAACGCTTCACCGGCATCACAGTGGCCGGACATAGCGAAGGCTCGCTCATCGGCATGCTTGCCTGCCAGAGCCGCCCCAAAGTAAAGAGTTTCATTTCCATTGCCGGCGCAGGCAGTCCGGCATACGAAATCATAGAAAAGCAAGTGGCTGCCCAAATGATGCCGGAGTCCATACGGAAAGAAGTGGCGGACATCAACCGCTCGTTAAGAAACGGAAAAGAGGTGGCGCAAGTCCCTGCCTATCTGCAGGCGCTGTTCCGGCCTTCCGTACAGCCCTACCTCATCTCCTGGTATAAATACAATCCGCAGACCGTCATCGCTTCCCTGAAAATGCCCGTGCTGATTCTTCAAGGCAAAAACGATATTCAGGTAAAGGAAGAGGATGCAATGCTGCTGAAGAAAGCATCTCCCAAAGCAGAACTCGTTCTGATAGACAAAATGAACCATGTGCTGAAAGATTGCGAGAGCACCGCACCGCAGCAACAAATGGCAGTGTACAATAATCCTTCACTGCCCGTCAATGCCGCGTTGATGAATGCAACCGTACGGTTCGTCAATAACAGCAAATAAAAAACAATAACAGATATGACAACAAAAGAAATTCCTGTACTGCTCCTCACCGGTTATCTGGGCAGCGGTAAAACGACGTTAGTAAACCATATTCTCGCCAATAAACAAGG
>ENA-UESS01000557-UESS01000557.1-human-gut-metagenome-genome-assembly--contig:-NODE-557-length-16352-cov-11.746605_pt1 | contig 16352 bp, 6 predicted proteins | sample MGYA00243004_ERZ508005 | MGnify/ENA primary metagenome ERZ508005 (study PRJEB26167, sample SAMN06115471) | human gut metagenome | host: Homo sapiens | place: China:Guizhou | collected 2016-06-29...
TTACCGAAGCCTTCTGTGGCGCGTTGTTCCAAACTGGCTCAGATACCGCTTGCAAGGATGCAGGAAAGTTTCCTGTACGGGCGATTGAGTAATTCTGATGCACGCAGAGTTTGCAAAGCGCTGAAGGAACTGGGAGTTCTTGCGACCTTTTAACGAATTGCTGATTTATCAGCAGACGGCTCCAGCAGACAACGTTGCAATTTCTGCCATTTCGAGGTTGCGAATTCTGTGCGCTGCAAGAGGTAACTGCTTGGGTAGAAGAACGAGTTTCCATTTTGTGCCGATTGGGACAAAAAAGCACAGTATTTTTCCTTGTCGATTTTGCTTACATTTGATGTGGCTCCGCGTCAAACTCTATCTGTTGGCGGCTGTTGGCACGAGATGTCGACAGCTTGCCGTTAAAGAAAGTTAGAAAAGGAGAGGCGATATGATTCCTAAACTCGCGACTCTGGCCGTATCGGCTGCTTTGACTGCTTCGATGGCAGCACCGGTGACGGCATTTGCCAAGGACGGCGTCTACACCGCCAGTTCCGTGGGCCGCAACGGCTCGATCAATGTGCAGGTCACGATTAAAAACGATGCAATTGCTGACATCAAGATTGTGGATTGGTCCGAAACGCATCCTGTGGCTGACCTGACCAAGACGAAACTGATTCCCGACATCATCAAGTATCAAAGCGTAGAAGTCGACGCCATTTCGGGTGCCACGCTCTCGAGCTTTGCCATTAAGGACGCCGTCAGCCAGTGTCTGAAAAAGGCCGGTTTGGACGTCACCAAGTTTGAAAAGGAAGTGCCGCAGCCGGCACTGCTGACGGATACCAAGACGCTGGACGCCGATATCGTCATCATCGGTGCGGGCGGTGCAGGTTTGTCTGCTGCCGTGACCGCTGCTGAAGCCGGAAAGAAAGTGATTGTTCTCGAAAAGAACGGCTTTGCGGGCGGCAATACGAGCGTGTGCGGCGGCTGCTTTAATTCGGCCAATGTTAACCAGAGCCACATCAAGATGACCGAAGGCCAGCGCAAGATCGTCGAAGGCATCTTGGCCGAAAAACCCAAGTCCGATCTGCACAAAGAATTGATCGGCAAGGTTTCCAAGCAGTGGAAGGCCTATAACGACAAGAAAGAAACCGTTCTTTTTGACTCTCCGGAATTCCATGCACTTCAGACCTGGAAGTCCGGTGACTACAAGGCGGATTTGGCGCTTGTCTATACGCTCACTCAGAACACCGGCAACGTCATGAAGCAGCTCGAGAAGATTGGCTTTGTGTGGCGTGACAAGGCCACGCAGTTTGTCGGTGCTTTGTGGCCGCGCTCCAACCGCGCTCAAAATTTCAAGTCCGGTGTGGGCTATATCGATACTTTCCTTGCATACATCAAGGATAAGAAGCTTCCGGTGACGATCGAACTGAGCACCAAGGCCAACGAACTCATCGTTAAGGACGGACGCGTCGTCGGCGTCAAGGCTCAGGCAATCGGCGGTGACGAAAAGGGCCGCAAGTACGTTGTCAACGCCAAGAACGGCGTTATTCTGGCGACCGGCGGCTTCGGTGCAAACGTCGAAATGCGTAATGCCTACGACGAACTGTGGGGTAAGAAGCTCGGCAAGACCACACCGACCACGAACCTTCCGTCAGCTACCGGCGACGGCATCACGATGGCCAAGCAGGTCGGTGCCAATCTGGTGCAGATGGGCTGGATTCAATTGTTCCCGGCCGGCGACCCGCAGACCGGCGCAACGAGCTTCAAGCTCGGCGAAAACTCCTGCATTTATGTCAACCGCGACGGCAAACGCTACGTCAACGAGTCCGAACGTCGTGACGTGCTCGCCAAGGCCAATCTCGCTCAAAAGGACGGACTTTTCTTTGTGATTTCGTCGGCCAAACGTGCCTTGATCGATAAGGACGGACGCAACGCCTATGGCGTCAAGGTCGAAGACATTCTGGCTTCGGGCAAGTCTTACCAAGCCGATACGCTTGAAGAACTTGCCAAGAAGGCAGGCATCAACGCCGCCAACCTTGTTGAGACAGTCAAGAAGTGGAACGAATTCTGCAAGAAGGGAACGGGTGACGAAATGGGGCGTCCGACCTGCATGGACGAACACCGTCTTGACGAAGGCGGTCCGTACTACGCCACGCTGATGACGCCTTCCGTGCATCACACGATGGGCGGCGTGCAGATCAACACCAAGGCACAGGTCATCAACAAGGCCGGGAAGGTTATTCCGGGGCTCTATGCTGCCGGTGAAGTCACGGGTGCCATTCACGGCACGAACCGCGTCGGCTGCAACGCTGTTCCCGATGCTCTCGTGTTCGGTCTCATCGCTGCTGAAACCGCGGCTGCGACTAAGTAGTCGTTTTGCCTAAAGCTTAACCCAACGAAGGCTGCAGGCTTCAGTTTGCAGCCTTTCTTTATGGCGGCAATTAGCCCAGGACTGTCGCGGTTGTCGGGACGAAGGAACCGAGTATTTATGTTATTTACCGACAGGCGAAAGGCCGATTGTCGCCTGTTGTTTCGAACGACGAATCCAAAGAGCAAAAAACGGATCTTCGAGCGCGAAATCCTTATTACGGGAATTTGCGAGTAAATTGCATCGGAAAAATCCGTAACGGAAATTTGCGAATAAAAGGACATTGCAGTAGCGAAAGCAGACAACATTGTTTTCGGTAGCCGATGCGATGTCGCTTTTTTCGAAAAAATGAACGAAGAGACGGAACAAGCCGAATGGCGAACCGAAGAAGACGATTCCGCACTCGTTAAAGAACTTCAATATGAGTGGGAGGCGGGACGCTAAGCTAGGGATCTTTTGATGTCCTTTTTGTCCGAAAGCTCAATGCCGGATACGGGGTTGGCTTTGGCGGTGACAAAGAAAACGCCGCTTCGCAAAAGCCTCGAGAGGACAGTCTTCCGAAGCGGCGTTTTGCTTGGACCAAGTTTTCATCAGCCAAGGATCTGCCCCGATCCCTGGCTCTGCATGGCGAAAATCTCAGAAACGATAGTCGAGACGAACTTGGCCGGCGGCCCCCTGACGTTGGCCGACGTAGCCTTTGAGGACAACGGAAGCAGCCCAAGGCGAATCGGCACTCTTTCGATAGGTTGCCGAGAGTTCTCCGACGCCCGTATTGCCTTCTAGCGAAACGCCGTCAATAGCCAGATTGTTGACATCGGCTTTGAGGTCGGACTGAAGTATGCGCTCGTAAGCAAGACCGGCGCTCCAAGCAAACTGATCGGTCAGTTGATGGCGTAGGCGGGTACCGAAGCGCAGCGTGTGAACAAAGACGTCGCCGTGTTCCAGAGTCGAGCGATCGGCAGCGTCAATACGGATGCTCTCCGAGGAAAGCCAGTTAAGAGCGTAGCGTCCGTAGACTTCCGTCATAAGCGTATCCGTGAGCGCAAAGCGCATGCCGGCTCCGATGTGCGCTGCGGCAAAGAGTGAATTGTCGTCAAACTTTGCGCCGGAAGAGGCAAAGCGGCCGGAATAGTCGGTGGAAGACATGCCGCCGTGCAGTGAGGTGTCCAGGAAGAACGTGTCGCTCACAAAATGCCGCAACGCCAGACCGACGCCGTAGTAGTCGTGATCGGCATTGCCGCTTGAGGTTGCGTAGCGATTGTCCGAGTCACCCCAGCCTGCTTCGAAGAAGGCGGCGAGCACCGTGTCGGAAACACGGGTCGACGCGCCGACGATCAGGTGCATGCTGTCCAGATCCAGGTCGCCTGCGGTGTCATAAGAAGACTTGCCGCCGTACATGGCGCCGAAAAGTGTCGTTGCGTCGGAACGGGCCGACGATTCGGCCATCAGCAGGCCTTCATCGGCAACGAACTCGGTTGCCTGGTTGATCATTGCCATTGAGCCAAGAATGCTCTCCGAGAGAGTCGAAGCGTTTGAATTAGCCGTTTTGCGGTAGGAGCTCGCGTCGAGAATGTCTTTGAGCGTGTCGCTCGAGATCGTACCGCTCAGAGTCGAGTCTTCGGCAACCTTCCACGATTCGGTCGTGAAAGTGTCCGACTTGTTAAAGACGGTGTCCGTGGAAACTGAAATCGACTGGCCGTCGGCAAGGTCGATGAGTTCAAAGCTGTCACCCGGATTCAGACCGCTGACATGAATGTTGACGGAAGTACCGGACAAGTCCCAAACGGCAGAGTCGTTTCCATTGAGCGTACTGACGGACAGATTGTCTTGACTGGTCGCGCCGAGCGTCAAGATCGGAGCCGAGGCATTGTCTTTCGTGACGTAGAAGTCAACGTTGTCAAAATGCGTGAGGTAATTTTCAACGGTGTTGTTTCCGGACAGGATGAGGCGGCTGTTTTCACCGAATGAGTCCTGTGAACTGTAGTCGCCGTATACCCCCATGACGCTGCCCACGGTTGCGTTGGAAAGCGTCAACGTGTTGCCCGAAGACGTCCCCAAAAACGTCTTGCCTCCCAAGCGGGCAAGCGATACGGTTCCGGCAACGGTTGAGTCGGCGATGACAATAGAGGTGTTGACGATATCGACATGATCGCTACTTCTGGCTGAAACGCCGATGATCGTGCTCACAACGGAATGATCCGTGACAGCCACTGTCGTGTCTTGTATGGAAGTTGAAGCAACGGAACTGAGTCTTACGCCGTAGACCGAGTTGACTTCGGAGCCGGCAATGTGAACGGACGTCCCAATTGCTTGCGCTGATTCAACGGAATCAAGACTTACGCCGTAGACCGAACTGACTTCGGAGTCAGCGATCTGAACCGTTGTTCCGACGGCTTGAGCCGATAAAAGATTCTCAGCAAGGATTCCGAAAATGTCCGCGTCGCCATCCTGCGTTTGTGTGTTGGACAGAATGACCGAGTTGTTCGTAAAGACGGCAGTCGATTGCTGAGGGTTGAAGAAGTCAATGTCACCGGAAGCTGAAGCACCGACTATCTGCCAACTGCCTTGAATGGTGGAGTCGCTTATGGAAAGACGATTGGAGTGCAGATCGAACGAGGCCGGAGTTCCGCTGGTTGCCTTGACGCCGTATGCACTGGCAGAGTCATCGGACAAATTCTCACCCAACGTGCTGTCGCTTATTTCCAGAGCATTATTGTGAGCTACAACGGAACCAAAAGACGTATCGCCGTACAACAAAGAAAGCGCAACAAGAGAGCCTCCTAACGTGCCTGTGACCGAAGAGTGTCGGATGGCGAGAGTGCCGTTTAAAGCCTCGGCATTGTGACGTCCCTGCAGGTTGGATGCACAGATCTGCCCTGTGGCGTTCGCGTCGGTTTGAAAATTATCGAGTATCACGCTGGCGTCAGACGAGGAGACCGAGATTGCCGATTGGAGTTGATCCGCTGCAATCGAATAGAACGACTGCCCGTCATGCTTCACGTTGCTGATGACGACGGAACTTTGCTGTGACGCAAGGGATCCCGTGTCTGAGCCGAGCCCATTGACGGCGATGACATCAAATTGATGATCGCCGACGAACGTGGAGTCCTGAATTACAACGGAATTGTCGAGTGTTTGGGCGCTTTCGGTGACCGAGGCCCTGACCGCAAATACGTTGACCGACAGCTCGGAGTTGGTGATGCGGACGGCGTTGTGATCAGCTGCGAGCTGTCCAATTGTTACCGATGAGAGATTCTCTCTTAAAAAGCTTCCGATGTCCGGAAGGCTGCCTTGACGGGTATACGCGAGATTTGCCTGATCGATTTCCAGAAGATTGCCGCTTGCCGTGAGCGAATCAATATTGGTTTGATCGGTTATCAGTGCCGTGGCGATTTCATAGGTGTCTGTATCTTCAGCCAATGCCCCGGAGAGCTTGAGCGTGTTGTTTCTCAGATACAGTGTTCCGATGTCTGACGCTCCGGTCACCTGAACGGCTGAAAGTCTGCCTGCGGTCAGTTCGGAGCCGAGCGGGCGGCTGACGGTGAGCGTCGAATTGTCAAGACGAACTTCATTGCCGGCCAAATCGTGGCCTAATGTGGCGGAAACCCAAAGATTGGGCATATGGCCGGCTTCGGGGTTTGCCAACGGAAAGAGCGTACTGTCGACTGGTTCGGAGGCGGCTTGAGAGCCGGTCAAAACCTGATCGGCGTAGTACCAGATATCGGAGTTGAGGCTCCAGGCATGAGCCTGAAAAGTCATGGCCAAAAGGACGGCGGAAGCCAGAAGCGTATGTCGGGGCATGGCAACGAAAGGGCAAAATATTCCAAAGAAGCGGGTGAGCTGAATTTTATGGGCCTGAAAGCGTGCCGAAGCTTTTTTTGTAGTTTTTTTTCGGGTTCTTTGAAAAAGGCTGCAGAGCAGCGTCAAATGCATTGATTTCGCGACATAATTTTGCAGATTTTTCAATAATTCCCCGAGCGCCGGGGCGGTTCGTCCTCCCTTTTCCATAAGTTCATAATTCCCCGAGCGCAGGCGGTACGGCCGCTTTGTTGTGTATTCTCGCCAACCGGCCGGCGAAGCCGAGAGATCGAGATACACAAACGATTTGTTGCGGATACAAAAATGAATAAACCTTCTCTGATTGCTGCAGCAGTGGCTGCTGTTTTGACAACCATCGGACAGGGAGCGACAGCGGCGCCTTGGACTCAAGCCCGCTTGGACAAAGTCATCGGTGAGCAGGCAAGCGGCGAAGAACCTGTTTTGCAGGATATTGCTCTGAAGCTTGACCAAAGCCAAATTCAGTCCGGTGCTTCTGCCGCAGCGGTGGTGGTTGACGGCACTCGGAGTGCCTCGGCAAGCCGAAACAGTTTGACGCTTGCGTTGAGCGAGGATTTTTCCCTTGCTGAGCTTGCCGCAGCCGAGGTGTCTGCTCTCGGCGAGGATCAAACGGCTCAAACGTCGGCTCAAGCTTCCGACAACATGTTGAACGTGCAGGCGCAGAACGTTACGGCTTCCGGCCGATGGACTGGAGCTTCGGTTGAGTCGAGTTCAAATGCACTTGCCCAAGGCAACGGACTCAATGTGACGGCCGAAACGCTTGACGTTTCGTCGATGGGAGAAAGTACGGGCTTTTACGGCTCGGTCGTTGACGGTTCGACAGGCACGGCGTCCGGCTCATGGGTAACGATGAGCGTCGGGACAGCGGAAGCTCGGGAGATGCAAGTCGCCGGGGCTCATGTGACCGGCGTATCGGCAGAAGCTTTGAATAACAAAGTCACCGTTGGTATAGATGAGAATGCGGTTGAAGCATTGTTGCTCTATGGCGGTCGCGCCACGGCACAGCCGACTTCCGGCCCCGAACAGGCAGCCACACAGGCCATTGCTTCAAATAATGAAGTCACGGGAGTTTTCGGAACCGTCCATGGAGATTCGGATATCACCGTCTCTGCGGGCAAGGCCGAGGCTACCGGGCAAGATGCCGTTTCGGTTGCCGACGGTAACAGCACAACAATTGAGATTGCCGTTTCGTCGTTTGGTCCGATCCTTGACATTCAAGGAGGGGTGTCAAGTGCCGGAAGCGAAATGGGCGATCCGCTGTCTCTCTCCGCGCAGGCCAGTGCTTCAGGCAACATAGTCACGGGCCGTCTCGGCAGCATCAGTGATTCGGACATCGCTATGGTTGCGGGCAGTGCCAGGGCCAATGCGCAGAATGCCGTTTCCGTTGCCGACGGCAATCGCTTGGCATTTGATGTTTCCACCTTAGTATCGAATCCGGTCTTTTTAGTTACAGGAGGCGAGTCCGTAGCCGGAACCACGTACGGCAGTTTACTGCCTTTGTCCGCGCAGGCAAGCGCTTCGGGCAATGTGGTCACGGGGACTTTCGGAAGCATCAGTGATTCGGACTTGGCTATGGCTGCGGGCAATGCTAGGGCCTATGGGCAGGATGCCGTGTCATTTGCCGAAGGCAATTATCTGACATTTGAGACTGCAACTTCGGTATCGAACTCCACTTTGGAGTTTTACGGAGGTTATTCAGCGGCCGAAAGTGCAAACGGCGATCTGCAGTCCGCACAGGCAAGCGCTTCCGGCAATAAGGTGTCGGGACGTTTCGAAAGTGTCAGTGATTCGACCATATCTATGTTTGCCGGCAGTGCCGCGGCCAACGGACAGAATGTGGTTGCCCTCGCCGATGGCAATCAATTGGATTTGGAGATCTCCTCTTTGTCATCCAGTGATGATTCCGGTGATGTTTTTTCAGTTATCGGGGGTAACTCAATAGCTGACAGCTTAAGTGTCGCGTCGCCGTCAGTGTCTGCTCAAGCAAGTGCTTCGGGCAATGAGGTCTCGGGACATTTCAAAAGTGTCAGTGATTCGACCATATCCATGGTTGCCGGCAGTGCCGAGTCCTACGGACAGAATGCGGTTGCCCTTGCCGATAGCAATCACCTGGATTTGGAGATCTCTTCTTTGTTATCCAGTGGTGAATTTTCAGTTATCGGGGGTAACTCAGTAATTGGCAGCTTAGGCTTCGCGTCGCTGCTATTGTCTGCTCAAACAAGTGCATCGGGCAATGAGGTGTCGGGACGTTTCGAAAGTGTCAGTGATTCGACCATATCCATGGTTGCCGGCAGTGCCGAGTCCTACGGACAGAAAGCCGTTTCGTCTGCCGACGGCAATCGTCTGACATTTGAGGTTGCAACCTCGGTGTCGAATTCCATGCTGGAAGTTCAAGGAGGCCTTGCAATGGCCGGAGGTGAAAGCGGCGATTCACAGTCCGCACAGGCAAGCGCTTCGGGAAATCTGGTGACGGGAGTCATCACGGGTTCTTTCGATCAGTCTTCAAGTCTGGGAATTAGCGGCGGACGAGCAATGGCGGTTGCAGAAGATTCAACAGCGGTTGCCGACAACAATCGGGTTCAATTGAGTCTGGAAGGTGTCGCTGCCGACGGTTCCATTTCACTTCTGTTGTCCGGCGCTGTTGCGCAGGCACTTACGAGAGCTGCTGCCGGAGGCAATCTTGTGGTTGTCTCAGGGAAGGATACGGCGGTAAAGACGGTAGATGGCACACTTTATGGGGCACAAGTGACGCTTCAACGCTCGGGTGCCGAAAGTTCGTACGCGGACGCTTCCGGCAACAGGGTCGAAGTTTCCGGTATTAAATTGACCGGATCGATCACCGGAGCTCTGGTGGAAAATCGGAATTCATCGGGATCGGTGAACGCCGAGGGCAATGTCGTTGTGATTTCGAGCTCCGAGATCGAGGGCAACGTGACCGGTGCGAATCTCTTGGGTTCTCACATCAATGCCAGCGGCAATACGGTGATTTTGGGTGAGGGTACGGTTGTTAACGGTAATGTAACCGCTGTTGTCGGCGCCAATGCCGAGTTGGCCCGTTCATCCGGGGGCGAGTTTTCAAGTACATACGGCGATAACCGGGTGGTGATGAACAACGCGACGGTCTCCGGTACCGTTTGCGCGGTCTCATCGGATTCCGGCTCATTGCCTGTGGATGTTCAGACTGCCGGAAACACTCTTGTTCTTGCCGGGCACAATGAAGCGGGTTCAATCGAAGGTTTTGAATCGCTGGATTTGACGCTGTCTGAACAAAACAAAGATCAGAGCGTTTTGACTCTGACGGGCGGTCAGTCGACGCTCAGCGACGCCACCATCGTGATTCGCGGCGCCGAAGTGCTCGATCAAGGCAAGCTGATTGAAGCTATTGACGGAGCAGGTTTGTCGGTTAAGGATGCCACTGTTGAACTGCGCGGAACTTTTATCAAGAAAGTCGCGCAAAACGTCAACTTTAAGGTTGAAAGTGGCGAGGATAACGCGTTGACGACCGACTCGGATGTGCTTGCTTCGGCCAAGGTGCAGGCGACTGAATCGGCCTCAAGTTTGAGTGAGTCGCTTCTCGGCACGGCTGCCTTTGTGCGTCAGGGTGCCGAATTTGTGGCCGACGACGGTTTGGCGACCATGGAATTTGCCGCACGCAGCAAACAAGGTCTCAACGCCTTTGCGGTCATGCAGGGGAGTTCCATGCACTACGACGCGTTGTCAGGCGTGGACGTTTCGGGCTTTACGCTGCTTGCCGGCGCCGCAGTGCAGCAAGGCAATCTTATCTTTGCGAGCTTCGTTGAAAGCGGATGGGGCAATTCCGAGGGCGACATCGCCAAGAACAGTACCGATCTGAGTTACTTTGGCGTCGGCTTGGCGGCCCGTTATCGCTTTGAGAGCGGCTTTTACGGTGAGGGTGCCATTCGCCTGGGGCGCTCCAGCAGCGACTTTGCCGCCAACTTTGCCGAGGATGGTGATTGCGCTCGTTATGAGTCTGACGTCTTCTATGCCACCATGCACATGGCTGCGGGCTACGAACTGCCGCTTAACGATTTCGTGACGGCCGACATGTATGCGCGCTACACGTTCTCCTTCCTAGACAACGACTCCGTGGATTTGAACGATGCGGCGCAGTCCCGAGCCGAACTCGATTCGGTGGTTGCGCATGCGCTTCGCATCGGAGCGCGAGTCAAAGGCGGCTTTACGGATGCCGTCAACTGGAAGGCGGGCATTGCCTACGAACACATGTTTGATGGAGCAGCCGGCGGCGCCGTTGACGGGGTTTCGATTACGGAAGCTGAAATGGACGGCGGCAGCGTCATCGGTGAACTGGGTGTTTCTGTAAAGCCCGGCAGTGAAACGAGCCCCTGGACGCTGCAGTTTGCCCTCAAAGGTTATCTTGGCGAACGCGAGGGTGTGAGCGGCAACGGGATGTTGGTCTACAGCTTCTGATCGATTGATTGTGCGGAAATCGAAACGCAGGAAGCTCTTCGGATTGACCTGAGGAAAGATTTTTAAGAAAGGAAACATCGATGTTGATTGCGAACTTACGTACGAAACGCACGCTTTTGTCGCTGGCGGTCGCGGCGGCACTCACTCTGTCGGTTCAGGCCAGTGCCGCCGATACCTTGCAAGGCAAAGTCGTTGCGGACGAGGCGCCCAACTATTTCACTCAGTCGGGTAAACAGTACTGGGTGCTCACGGGAACCGAACAAACGGCGGAAAGCAATGCGTTGACGATCAACGACGCCAACGGCACCGTTCAGCTGCCGGACCAAATTCCGGTCTCGCACATTTATCTGTCCGAGGCCGACAAGGCCGTTGCAAACGGCAATCAAATGACGGTCGGAGGACAAACCTCCACTTTCGCTTCTGCTGTCTTGGTAATGAACGTCTGGGCGGACAATGTCGATTCGCTTGAGGCCGATGCAAACAAGGTGACTTTGGACTCGAATGTTGAGGCCTCCGGAGGCTATGCCTTTACGAACATTTTTGCCACACGGATCGGCGAAGGGACGATCCGCAACTCCGAGACGGTCATCGGTGATGTTGAAATCAACGTGATCGCCGATCCTTCCGGCGAATCAGATGAGGACCTCGGCGCGTTCTGGGCTTGGGGGGCTTATGTCAACAACCGCAGCGCCGAGGCGGGAATGACAAGTTCCGTGCATTTTTCGGGAAACAGCCTGACGTTAAGCGGCACGAAAATTGCCGCACCGGAGATCTATGTCGACGGTGTCATGACTCAGCAGGTGAACACGGTTGTTGCAGAGGGCAACCGATTTGTTCTTGAAAATCTGTCGATCAGCACGGACGACGGTTATTTTCGCGGTGTGACCGCGTTCGGTGCGGACGAGGTTCAAATTCACCGAAATGCAACGACGGTGAAAGATCTTACCCTGTCGCCGAAGACTTTTGCCGTCGTCGAGGGCATGGAGGTCTATGGCTTCGGTCGGGCTGAGGCCGCAAACAATACCTACACGGCCGACGGGATTGAGCTCAACGGCAGCGACCTGATTCTTAGCGGCGGTTGGTTCCAAGACGGCGATTCGGCGGTCATTTCCAACAATACGGTCAATATTGCCGACGTCACCGCGGGAAGCGTATCGGGAGAATTGCTCACGGTTTACGGCATTCAGACAAGGAATGTGGCCGATGTGACGGCCAATGCGACGACGGTCACGCTGGACAAAATCACATTGTCGCCGTCGGCTGCCGGCTCTTCCGTCGAGACCGAGAGTTTGTGGGCCCGTGCAGTATCGGTGTCCGATGCCGAAACGGTCTCGGCAAGCGACAATCTCCTGTCGGCCCATGATGTGCACGTCCACTCGGCAATTCTTTCGGCGGCGTACGTGAGCGGTGAAGACACCGCGTCGGTCTCGTTGATCGGCAACAAGGTCGAGCTGAGCAATTCCGAGACGATGCAAAGTACGGATTTTGAAAACGGTCTGACGATCTACGGTGCGCGCGCTGCGATAACCGGCAACGCCGAAATCTCCCGCAACGCAGTGTCGGTGAAGGATGTGACGGCTGCGGATCTGCGTTTGTACGGCGGCCGTTATTGGGCGGTCGGCTCGACACAAAACGCTTCTGTTGTGATGAACGGCAACCTGCTTGAAGTGGAAAATGTCACGAACACCGGACCGGAGGCCGATCTTTGGGCGGCGCGCGCCGGTTTGGGGGACGAGGCTTACCATAGCGGTGCGGACATCTCAACGGTTACGCTGCAAAACAATCGGGCTCGCGTTTTGGATTCCGACTTTGCCGGTCAGTTTGGAGTGGCGGGAGCCGAAGTTGATATCCGCGGCAGCGCTGTCGTTTCAAACAACGCTGTGGAACTCCGCAACGTAACGGCCGATCGTTTCTCTGCTCTTGGCGCGAGTTATGTGGGTTATGAGATGGCTGATCAAGCCGATGTGGTGATGAACGGCAACACGCTGATTGCCGAAGGTGTGACGGCAAGCGATTACGCTCAGTTTGTTGCCGCACGGTCGTTCTTTACTGACGGCGATGAAGAAGTCTACGGACAAAACATCCTGATGCAGGGCAATCGGCTCGAGATGACGGACGCGACGCTTTCGGGTGAGAGTTATGTGATGTCGGTCAGTGCCACGGACGCCGGTGAAGCGCGGGCGCTCAACAATACGCTTGAGGTTTCCGAACTTACCGCCCGCAATGATCAGGGCACTGCGCTGACTGATGTCGTAGCGGCCCATCTTGATGCGACGCAGGCTGTGGCTGAAAACAATGCGACGGTCGTCGAGGATTCGTCGTTTACAGGGACCACGAGTCTGTTAGGCGTGCATCTGGCGGCTGAAAAACGGGGTGTTGCTTCCGGAACTAGCGTTTCCGTTTCCGGGGCGACGGTCTCCGGATACGGGCTCATTGAGGCGGTGTCCGTTTACAGCCAAGACACGGTCGAAGTCAACAATTCGACACTGCTGTTGAGCGATGTCAGCATGGATGGTGAACCGGCTCTGATTGCCGGCGTCGATAGCTCAGGTAAAACCGTTTCGGTACAAAACACCCTCGTGCAGGCAACCGAGGTTGATATTCAAGACAATAAGGAGCTTAAGGAGCGCAACGTGCTGGCCGGCGTTTCGGCATTCATCACCAACGACGGCGGTACATTCACAAACAAGAACACCGTCGTGTCGGTGAACAAGTCTGATATCACTAACGGGTATGTAGCCGGCACTCTTGTGGCTTTGGCTGACGGCGGTCAGGTTGAGATCAATAACCAGACGGTCGTGGTCTCCTACAGCACGGTCGACGACGTGTACGGCACGGGCATTGTCGCTTCCGGTAACGTGAGTGCGCGTATCAACAATCAAACGATCGTTTTGGATAACGCAACCGTTGTGGGCGGTGTGTACGACGTTTCCATTAAAAACGGGACTTCGACACGCAGCGGCAATGACGTTGAGCTCACCAACAGCCGTTTGCAACTGTCCGGCATCAACGAGGTGGGCTCCATCAGCGGCTTTGACACGATTGGGCTCAATGTCACTGAGGCGAATAAGATGAATGCCGTTTTGACCGTCAAAAAGGCGACCGGAGGGCAAACGGAATTCGACGGAGTGACGATCGAAATCGCCTCCGACGATTTCCTTGACAGTTCCGACACGTATCAGCTCATCAATGTTGAAGGCGGAAAATATACGTTCAAGGATTTGACCGTCAAGGAAAGCCACACCTTCATCGAGACGACATACACAGCCGACGGTGATGTAGTACTGGGTAACGGTGAGAACCTTACGAGCGAGAATAATCTGTTCAATAACAAGACCGTGAAAGCCACAGAAAGCTCCAAGACGCTTGCCGAGTCTCTGCTCGGTACGGTGGCTTTCATCAACCAAGGCGCCGAATTCATTGCCGACGAGGGCATTGCGGCGATGGTGGATGCGGCCAAGCTGGGCGAAGTGACAGCCTTCGGCGTCATGCAGGGCGGATCAACGCACTACAACACGGGCAGTTACGTGGACGTTGACGGCGTTACCTTCATGGCTGGCGCCGGCTTGAGAGTCAATCCGAACTGGACCATGGCCGGTTTCGTTGAAGCCGGTTGGGCCAACAGCGCCAGCCACATGGAAGGCACGCGCGGCGACGGAGACCATGAATACTTCGGCGTCGGTTTTGCCACGCGTTATCAGACCGACGGCGTTCTTTACGCCGACGGCTCGCTGCGAGCGGGTCGTGCGACGACCGAATTTGCGGGTCGCTACGGGCAGGATTCGGCCAGTTACGACGCCAAGAGTCTCTACATGTCGGCGCACGTCGGCCTGGGGGCCCTGTGGGATCTCAGCGAGAGCCTGAAGCTTGATACGTATGCGCGTTACATGGTCACGTATCTCGATGACGACGACGTGAGTCTGAACAACCGCTACGACGATAAGCTTGAACTCGACAGCACCGTGACGCACGCAGTGCGTGCCGGCGCCCGTCTCTTGGGTGACTTCAACGACAACGCCTCCTGGAAGGTGGGAGCCGCCTACGAGCACGTCTTTGACGGGGACGCCGAAAGCGCGGTGAATTCCTTCAGTCTCGACGTACCTAGCCTGGAAGGCGACACGGGTGTCTTTGAATTGGGGCTGCGCATCCGTCCGTCTCTGGAGAGCAACTGGGCGGTGGATCTCGGAGCCAAGGGCTATGTGGGCGATCGGGAAGGTGTCACGGGCAATATGACCGTGCGCTACAGCTTCTAAGGCGGTGCGATCACTGCTGCAAAAGAGACCTACTCCTTGTTCGGGCTGGAGACATCGATATCGTCGTAGCAGACGCTTAGTTTCCAGCCCGCATCGTCAATGAGATCTCGCAGATTCAAAATCTTTTCCGCTCAGCAGTGATGAGATGCCCCGAAATACCGGTTCAGATGCTCTTTGAACCGTTGCATATCCTCAGCAATTTGCGGATTTTTCAATACGTCGTTTGCCATGAATGATGGTAAAGGCCGCATACCGAGAAACTGGAAAGTTTTGTGAACCGGCATCAACACGGCGTCAATTCCTTTTCCTTCAAAGAACTGCAGCGGATCGTCAAAGGCTTCTTTTGGTGCATTCCAAGTGGAACTCAGCATATAAGTCTTGCTGTCGCACACGCCTCCACGTCCGTAAAGTTGCGTGGCATCTGAGCGAGTTCGTCCGTCACCTCCATTGATGCGCGGATCCAAAAACACTTCGTCCTGGTAACGTTTGACCTGCCATGGTGGATTCATCCACCAAGCCGGAAATTGAAGGATGATGCTGTCCGCATCGATAATCCTTTCCACTTCTTCGTCAACCGAAAACTCTCGGTCCACAATGGTCACGGTCACCTGATGGCCGAATGAGTTCAGTACGTCGGTTGCCAGTTCCACAAAACTGTGCGTCAATGTTCCGCCTGTCCCATGCCATTTTGCGCCGCCGTCAATGATCAATACCTTACTCATTTTCTCCTCTTAACTGCTTTTCCTATTTGCCATTACTTTGCGGATTGACGATGACAAATTCCTTCTTGGTCGCTTCAATGGCGTGCCAAACTCCCGAAAATCCGGGATGCAGGATGAAGCTCTGCCCGGCAACAAAGCGCTGCGGCTTACCACCGTCTTCGGTAATCTCCGAAACACCCTCCACAATGTGGCAGTACTCCCAATGGTCGTCTGCCGTCGTGAAGTGCCATTTGCCTTCGGTACTTTCCCAAAAACCGGATCGAACATCTCCCGTCTTGTCCACTCTTGTCACCTTGAATTCCGGATTTCCTTCAAGGACATCAACACGAGCAAACAAAGGACCGTATGAGAACGGTGTTAGTCCGTCAGCTGTGAAACGCACGATTCTTCCGGCATCACCATTGGCAAGAGCCACCGGTGACTGTCCGGAACATCCGACAAGACAAGTCACAAGCAAGAGACCACAGAACAGCTTTTTCATATCGAAGGAAAATTGACGGAGACTTCCTATTGGGAAGCCCCCTTTAAGGATTGGAAATCATCAGCAATTGAACTGATGGAAAACCTTGGCGATTGCCTGCCAACGGCTATCAAGCTTGATGAACGTGATGTAGTCGTTGTAGTCGGCACCGATGGCATCTTTTTCCATGTCGATTCTCACTACCGCTGTCGTGGGAAGAATGGTCTTTGCCATTTCCGTTTGCAATACGGTTTGTCTGATGTCGCCCAGTATATCCGCCACCA
>ENA-UESS01000564-UESS01000564.1-human-gut-metagenome-genome-assembly--contig:-NODE-564-length-16249-cov-18.684516_pt1 | contig 16249 bp, 14 predicted proteins | sample MGYA00243004_ERZ508005 | MGnify/ENA primary metagenome ERZ508005 (study PRJEB26167, sample SAMN06115471) | human gut metagenome | host: Homo sapiens | place: China:Guizhou | collected 2016-06-29...
GGCGATGACGCTCAGCCCAACGAGGCAGGACTGGCCTTCTACGACAGCATTTTTGACGAGTGCCATAAGTACGGCATTGAGCCGCTGGTCACCATCTGCCACTTTGACACTCCCATTGCCCTCATCAAAAAATACGGCGGCTGGAAAGACCGCCGCATGGTGGACGCCTACGTCCACTACTGCGAGGTGCTGTTCGACCGCTTCAAAGGCAAGGTGAAGTACTGGCTCACCTTCAACGAGATCAATATGCTGCTGCACCTGTCCTTTACCGGCGCAGGGCTGGTATTCCACCCCGGCGAGAATGTGGAGCAGGTCAAGTATCAGGCTGCCCATCACGAGCTGGTGGCCAGCGCAAAGGCGGTAAAGCTGGCGCACGAAAAAATGCCGGACGCCATGGTGGGATGTATGCTGGCGGCGGGGCAGTTCTACCCCCGCACCTGCGCCCCGGAGGATGTGCGGGCGGCGCAGGAGGCCGACCGGGACAACTACTTCTTTACCGATGTACAGGTGCGCGGCGCTTACCCCGTGTGGGCTAAAAAGCGGATGGAGCGCGCCGGGGTGCAGCTGCACACACAGCCGGAGGACGACCGCACGCTGCGGGAGGGCACGGTGGATTTTGTGTCCTTCAGCTACTATTCCAGCCGCTGCATCACGGTGGATAAGGAGCTGATGGCGGCAGAGAATGCGGAAGGCAACGCCGTGTCTGCATCGGTGAAGAACCCCTACCTGAAAGTCAGCGAGTGGGGCTGGGCCATCGACCCGGTGGGTCTACGGGTGACGTTGAACACCATCTACGACCGGTACGAAAAGCCCATGTTCATCGTGGAGAACGGTCTGGGTGCGGTGGATACCGTAGAGCCGGACGGCTCCATCCACGACAGCTACCGCATCGACTACCTGCGGGCGCACATCGAGGAGATGGAAAAGGCCATCAACGAGGACGGTCTGCCGCTGATGGGCTACACCACATGGGGTCCCATCGACCTTGTGAGCGCCTCCACCGGCGAGATGAAAAAGCGGTACGGCTTTATCTATGTGGACAAGGACAACGACGGCAACGGCACCCTTGCCCGCAGCCGGAAGGACAGTTTTTACTGGTATAAAAAGGTCATCGCTTCAGACGGCGAGGACCTGACCTGAGCAAGCGCCCCGGCACTGTTTGCGGTATGGCAGCGCCGGGGCGTAAAAGTGTGAGGAAGAACCGATAACGGAGAAAATTTATGACACCACAAATCATTGCACACCGCGGTGCTTCCTATCTTGCACCGGAAAACACCCTGACTGCCTTTAAAAAAGCCATGGAGATTGGCGCGGACGGCGTAGAGATAGACGTACAGCAGACCATTGACGCCGGGCTTGTAATCCACCACGACTATATGATCGATCTGCACACGGATATTTCCGGCAAGATCTATGATATGACCATGGGCGATTTAAAGGAACTGGATTTTGGCAGCTGGAAGGACGCCATCTTTCAGGACGAGAAGATCGCCACCCTGCAGGAGGCCATGGAACTGTGCAGGCAGATGCCGGGATGCACCGTGCATCTGGAACTGAAATCCACCATGGACAACGACCCGGACTTTGTGCCCCGGGTGCTGGAAGTGCTGCAGCAGACCGAGATGGTAGAACAGGTGATCCTTGTTTCCTTCAACCACGCGCTGCTGCGGCAGGCAAAGCAGTTGATGCCCGAATTGCGGGTGGGTGCACTGGTATACGGCGAGCTGGAAAGCATGCTGCTGCCGCCGCCCATCATCTGGAAGGATCTGGGACTGACCAACGGCATAGAGGACATGGAAGCCATGGACGCCGCCCTGCCGGAGAGCGCAGCCGACGAGGAAAACTGCAGCTGGATGACCCGCTGGATGAGCGATAAGGTAAGTATGCTGCGGGCAAACTTTCCCGGCGAGAGCCTGAACGAGATCTATAAAAACCTGTTGTCGCAGCGAGATCTGCCCGGCTATATCCGCAGTCTGGACTTTGTGCCGGAGTGGGTCAGCTGTGAGTACCACACCGCCTACAAAAACGCCGGTTTCATTGATAAACTGCACGAGATGGGCATCAAGGTGTCTTTGTGGACGGTGGACACGGAAGATTCTGTCCGCAGCCTGCTGCGCACCGGTGCCGATGCCTACATCACCAACCGCCCCGACCGCGTGCGGGAGTGGATGGAAAAGGAACAGGCGGCGACCGCCCCGACAGAGTCTGCCCCCACTGCTGCGGCAGACGCCGGGACATCTACCGCAGAGTAAACCGACCGGAACAGACACAAAAAAAGAGATAGGCTTTCCCGAAAGGGATCGCCTATCTCTTTTTCATTCATTTTATTCTGCTGCGTCGGTCAGCACAAAGGTCAGCTCTGCGGTGACGGCGCACTTGCCGTCCACCCATGCCGAGGCCTTGCCTACGCCCACAGCGCCGTGCTGCTGTACCAGCTCGCAGTGGAGGGTGAGCACGTCCCCGGGGGTGACCTGCTTGCGGAAGCGGGCACTCTTGATGCCGCCGAACAGCGCAAGCTTGCCCTTGTTTTCCGGCAGGCTCAGCGCTGCCACAGCGCCGGTCTGTGCCAGTGCTTCCAGCAGCAGTACGCCGGGCATGACCGGCTGCGCTGGGAAGTGGCCGTTGAAAAATTCCTCGTTGCGGGTAACGCACTTGCGGCCGATGGCCCACTGCCCCGGCTCGTAGTCCAGAACACGGTCCACGAGGGCAAAGGGGTAGCGGTGGGGCAGGATCTCCGCGATCTGCACACTGCTCAGGGTGTTGGCGTTTTCACGCACGGTACGGGGCTCTGCCATGGGTCAGCCCTCCCATCTGCGCAGGGCGATGCAGGCGTTGTGGCCGCCAAAGCCCAAGCTGTTGCTCAGCGCATACTGCATTTCCTGCTGCCGCCCGGTGTTGGGCACATAATCCAGATCGCACTCCGGGTCAGGCTGGGCGTAGTGGATGGTGGGCGGTGCAAACTGATCCCGCAGTGCCAGCGCGGTGAACACAGCTTCAATGCCGCCCGCGCCGCCCAGCAGATGGCCGGTCATGCTCTTGGTGCTGACCACGGTCATCTCCTTGGCGTGTGCGCCGAACACGGCGTGGATGGCGGCAGTCTCGCAGGCATCGTTCATGTGGGTGCCGGTGCCGTGGGCGTTGATGTGATCCACCTGCTCCGGTGCGATGTCGGCATCCACCAAGGTCAGCTTCATGCAGTCGATGGCACCTGCACCGCCGGGAGCCGGAGCGGTAAAGTGATAGGCATCGCAGTTGGCACCGTAGCCCACCACCTCGGCATAGATGTGTGCGCCGCGCGCTCTTGCGTGCTCCAGTTCTTCCAGCACCAGCACACCGCTGCCCTCACCCATGACAAAGCCGCCGCGGCGGGCGTCAAAGGGCAGGCTGGCAGCGTCCGGGTCGGTGGCGGTGGAAAGTGCCTTCATGCTGGTAAAGCCGCCGATGCCCAAGGGGCTGATGCAGCTTTCCGCGCCGCCGCAGACCATCACCGGCTCGTAGCCGTCCCGGATGCGGTGGAAGGCGTCGCCTACGGCGTTGGTGCCGCCGGCGCAGGCCGTGACCGGGCAGGTGCACATGCCCTTCAGACCGAAGCGGATGGCCACCTGCGCCGCTGCCATGTTGGCAATGGCCATGGGCACAAAGTAGGGGCTTACCTTCTCCATGCCCTTTTCCTCGCCGCGGGCGTGCTGCTCCTCGATCGTGGGCAGACCGCCGATGCCGCTGGACAGGATGACGCCGATGTCCTTGCCCTCGGCCTCGGTATCAAGGCCGCTGTCTGCAATGGCTTCGGCGGCAGCACCCAGTGCCAGCAGGGTAAAGCGCGCCATTTTGCGGACTTCCTTTTTGTCCACCACGGTCTCGGGGTCAAAATCCTTTACCTCACCAGCCAGCTTGCACTTGAAGTCGGTGGTGTCGAACTGGGTGATGGGGCCGATGCCGCATTTACCGGCACGGGCTGCTGCCCAGCTATCCGCCACGTTGTTGCCCAGCGGGTTCACCGTGCCAAGGCCGGTGATCACAACTCTGCGTTTTTCCATAAGGGTTCTCCTTTACATTGCCATGCCGCCGTCCACACAGAGCACCTGCCCGGTGAGATAGCTGCTTTGTTCTGCGGCAAAAAATGCCGCGGCGTTTGCCACGTCCTCCGGCTTACCGGCCCGGCCCGCCGGGATGCTGTGCAGCATTCCGGTGCGGACGGCTTCCGGCAGGGCGGCGGTCATATCGGTCTCGATCAGGCCGGGGGCCACGGCATTCACCGTGATGTTCCGGCCTGCCAGCTCCTTGGCCAGGCTCTTGGTCAGGCCGATGAGCCCCGCCTTGCTGGCGGCGTAGTTTGCCTGCCCGGCGTTGCCCCGCAGGGCCACCACGCTGGACAGGTTGATGATGCGGCCATGCCGCTGGCGCACCATGCGGCGGGCGGCCTCCTTGCAGCAGAGGAACGCGCCCTTGAGGTTTGCGTTCAGCACGGCGTCAAAATCGGCCTCAGACATGCGCAGGAGCAGACCGTCACGGGTGATGCCTGCGTTGTTCACCAGCACATCCACCCGGCCAAAGGCGTTGACCGCCGCGTCAAACAGCGTTTTGCAGCCCTCAGCGGTGGAAACATCGGCCTGTACGGCCACGGCGTCCACGCCCTCGGCGCGGCAGAGCGCTGCCGTCTGCTCCGCAGGCTCTGCGCCGTGGCAGTAGTTGACCACCACGTTGCAGCCCTGCTTTGCCAGTGCCACACACACCGCCCGGCCAATCCCCCGGCTGCCGCCGGTGACCACCGCCGCGCGGGTCACAGTCTCTTCGCTCATGCTTCGTCCCTCCATGCGGCCAGCGCGGCGTCCAGCTGCTCCGGTGTCTCCACCGAAGCGCACGGCACGCCGGGCAGGGTCTTTTTCACAAAGCCGGACAGGGCACTGCCGGGGCCGACTTCCAGAATGTGGTCCACACCCAGTTCGCCCAGACGGCGGAGGGTGTCCTCCATATACACGCTGCTCTGCACCTGCTTCACCAGCAGGTCCGGGATGGTGTCCGTTTCGGCCTTTTCGCGGCCCAGACAGTTGAACAGCACCAGGATCTGCATCTCACGGAACCGCTCGGTCTTGAACCGTTCGGCGAGGGCATCTCCGGCGGGGGCCATCAGCCGGGTGTGGAAGGGGCCGCTCACCTTCAGCGGAAGGCAGCGGCGGGCACCGGCGGCTTTGGCCAGTTCGGCAGCCTTATCCACAGCGGCCTTCTCGCCGCCGATGACCAGCTGGCCGGGGCAGTTGTAGTTGCAGATCTGCACACAGCCCAGCGCCGCAGCCTCTTCGCAGCAGGCGGAAAGCGCAGTGCGGTCCAGGCCCAGCACGGCGGTCATGCCGCAGTCGATGCCCTTGGCCGCATCGGCCATGGCTTTGCCCCGGTAGGCGGCCAGCTCAATGGCCTGCTTGGCGGTGAACACCCCGGCAGCTTCCAGCGCGGAGTATTCGCCCAGCGAAAGCCCGGCCACGACATCCGGCTGCACGCCCCGCTGGGCCAGCACGGCGGTGACGCCGCAGGCAAAGGCCACCATGCAGGGCTGGGTGTATTCGGTCTGATTCAGAACGCCGTCCGGGTCCTCAAAGCAGACGCGGTGCAGGTCAAAATCCAGCGCCGCGCTGTCGAAGGCGGCCCGGAAGGCGGGGGAGCTTTCGTAAAATTCTTTGCCCATGCCGGGGTGCTGGGCACCCTGACCGGCATACAGAACAGCAAGTTTCATAGGTCATGCCTCCATTCGGCGGTCAATTCGTCCATCAGTTCCCGGACGGTGTACATCCGGTCCAACCGGCCCACGTTGGCCCCGCAGAAGAACAGCCCCTCTTCCACATTGCCCTTCACCGCTTCGATGAGGGCGTGGGTGATGCAGTAGGGCACCTTGGCAGGGTCGCAGGTCTTTAAACAGCGGGCGCAGTGCCGGGGCGCAAAGCGTTTGCCCTTGGCCAGCGCCTGCACCAGCGGGGTGTTCAGCGCCCGGCCCGGCATGCCCACCGGGCTGTGGATGATGCGCACATCCTCCGGCTTTGCGGCCAGGAGCACGTCCTTGTAGGTCTGGCTGGCATCGCACTCGTAGGTGGGGATGAACCGGGTGGCCAGCTGCACCCCGGCGGCCCCCAGCTTTGTATAGTGGGCCATGTCGGCCCCGGTGTAGATGCCGCCGGCCACGAATACCGGGATGGCATGGCCGAACTGCGCCTCATAGGGCTGTACCTCGGCCAGCACTTCCGGCAGAATTTCGTCCAGAGACTGGCAGTGGTCTGCCAGCAGGTCGGCCTCGGCAAAGCCCAGATGCCCGCCTGCCTTGCAGCCCTCGATGACCACAAAGTCGGCGGTGCGGGCAAACTCCTTGGCCCAGCGGCGCAGGATGAGTTTAGCGGCCCGTGCGCTGGACACGATGGGCGCAATGGCCACCTCCTGCGTGCCCACAAGGCCGGGCAGCTCCAGCGGCAGGCCCGCGCCGGACACCACCGCGTCCACGCCTGCTTCTACCGCGGTGCGGATGGCAGCGGCATAGTCCTGGGTGGCCACCATCGCATTGATGGCCACCAGTCCCGCGCCCTTGGCAAGGGCTTTGGCTTTCTGGATCTCAGCGGTCAGGGCGCGGTGGTTGGCGCTTGCCGGGTCGCGGGCAAAATCCGGCTCCCGGTAGCCCGCATCGGCGGTGGAGATGCACCCCATGCCGCCGCAGGCCGCCACGGCCCCGGCCAGCCCGCCGAGGGACACGCCCACACCCATGCCGCCCTGCAGGATGGGCACGGGCAGGGCCTTTCCGGCAAGGGTCAGCATAGCTCGTTCAGCGCGGCGATGCGCTGCCTCCCGCCTTCCCACAGGTCGTTCAGGATGTCGGCCACGGGGCGCACCTCGTGGAGCATCCCGGCCACCTGACCGGCCATCAGGCTGCCGGTGGTGGTGTCGCCCTCAAACACGGCCCGGCGCAGGCTGCCGAGGGTGTATTTTTCCAGTTCCATCTTGTCGGCCCCGGCCTTTTCCTGCCGGACGTACTCGCGGCTCATGCGGTTTTTCAGCACACGCACCGGTGCGCCGACGCTGCGGCCGGTGACGATGGTGTCACTGTCCTTGGCCTTGAGCAGGGCGGCTTTATAGTTCTCATGGATGGGGCACTCCTCGCTTGCCAGCAGGCAGGTGCCCACCTGTACGCCGCAGGCACCCAGGGCCAGCGCAGCAGCCAGCTGGCGGCCGTCGGCGATGCCGCCCGCCGCAATGACGGGCACGCTCACCGCATCCACCACCTGCGGCACCAGCGCCATGGTGGTCATTTCGCCCACATGGCCGCCGCTCTCGGTGCCCTCGGCAATGACGGCGTCGATGCCCAGCGGCTCCAGATGCTTTGCCAGCACGGCCGCTGCCACCACGGGAATGACCTTGACGCCGGCGGCTTTCCACATGGGAACATACTTGCCGGGGTTGCCGGCACCGGTGGTGACCACCTGCACGCCCTCTTCCACCACGATCTTGGCAAACTCGTCGGCCTGCGGGTGCATCAGCATGATGTTCACGCCGAAGGGCTTGGCCGTCAATTGCTTGCAGCGGCGGATGTTCTCGCGCAGGGTGTCGGCGTTCATGCCGCCCGCGCCGATGATGCCCAGCGCTCCCGCGTTGGAGCAGGCGGCGGCAAACTCGCCGGTGGCGATGTTGGCCATGCCGCCCTGGATGATGGGATATCTGGTCCCTAAAATTTCATTTAAAAGTTTCATAAAGTTTTCCTGCGAAAGGCTTCCCCCTCGGGGGAAGCCTTTATTTCTTATACTCCACGATCATGCCGCCCCAGGTCAGGCCGCCGCCAAAGCCGATGCAGGCGATCGTCTGCCCCGGCTGCAGCTGCCCGGTCTCGGCCAGCTCGTTCAGGGCTACCGGGATGCTGGCGGCGCTGGTGTTGCCGTGGCGGTCCATGTTCTTGTAGAATTTGGCCGGGTCGGCGTGCAGAGCCCGCACACAGTGGTCGATGATGCGGCTGTTGGCCTGATGACAGACCACCCAGTCTACCTCGTCCAGCGTCTTGCCGGTCTCGTCCAGCACCGTGTGCAGGCAGCGGGGCAGGGCCTCCACCGCAAAGCGGAACACTGCTTTGCCGTCCATGGTGATGGGGGCGGAACCGTTCCGGTCCGGCCCACCGGCGTGCAGGACGTCGCTGCCCCGGGCCCCCAGCGTGAGGGCAAAGGGGGTGTCGGCCAGCCGGAAGATGGCCGCGCCCGCGCCGTCGCCAAACAGGACGCAGGTGGAGCGGTCGGCGGGGTCCATCAGGCGGGAAAGGGCTTCGCACCCGATGACCAGGGCGTACTGCCCGCCCAGCGTGGCCAGCAGGCCCCGCGCTACGGCGGTGCCGTACAGAAAGCCGGAACAGGCCGCGTTGACGTCCAACGCGGGCCGGTTCTCCGGCAGGCCCAGCGCCGCCTGTACCTGACAGGCCACACTGGGAGTGGCGTCCGGGGCCGACAGGGTGGCGCACACGCAGCAGGCGATGTCTGCCGGGGCAAGGCCGCTGCGCTGCAGCGCCTGTTTTGCGGCGGCAATGGCCAGCGTGGCGGCGGATTCGTCCGCGGTGCACCAGTGCCGGGTGCGGATGCCGGTGCGGGAGGTGATCCACGCGTCACTGGTGTCCACGGTGCGGCTGAGCTCTTCGTTCGTGACCGTCCGGCCGGGCAGCGCCCCGCCGGTGGCTATCAGCTGGAAGCCCTTCATGCGTTCCTCATTTCTCCGATCTGGCGGTATTTCTTGTAGCGCTGGTCGGCCAGGGCCCTGCCGTTCATGCGGCACAGCGTTTTCAGGTGTGCCCACAGGGCAGCGTCCAGTTGCTCAAACAGCACCGTGTGGCCGCGCTGGGCACCGCCCACCGGCTCCGGGATCACTTCTTCCACGATGCCGTCCCGGTACAGGTCCTGCGCGGTCAGCTTCATCATCTCGCAGGCTTCGCCGCTGCGGGAAGGATCTTTCCACAGGATGCTGGCAAAGCCCTCGGGGCTCAGCACCGAATAGACGGCGTTTTCCAGCATGAGGATGTGGTTTGCCACACCCAGCGCCAGCGCACCGCCGGAGGAACCCTCGCCGGTGACCACGGCAACGACCGGCACGGTCAGGCCGCTCATCTCCATCAGGTTGCGGGCGATGGCCTCGCCCTGGCCGCGCTCCTCGGCGTCCTTGCCGGGGTAAGCGCCCGGCGTGTCGATGAACGTGATAATGGGCCGACCGAACTTCTCGGCCTGCTTCATCAGGCGCAGGGCCTTGCGGTAGCCCTCCGGCCCCGGCATGCCGAAGTTGCAGGCCAGATTCTCCTCCAGCGAGGAGCCCTTGCGGTGACCGATGACGGTCACCGGCATGCCGTGGAAGCGGGCCACACCGCCCAGGATGGCGGGGTCCTCCTTGCATTGGCGGTCGCCCCGCTGCTCAAAGAAGTCGGTGAACAGGGCGGAGATGGTCTCGTCAATGTGGGGGCGGTCCGGGTGCCGGGCCAGAAAGACCCGGTCCTCGGCGGTCAGCGGGCCGCAGGCACGCAGGATCTCGTCCTCCTCTACGGCAAGCTCTGCCAGCTCGGCGGCGTGGGCCGTGATGGCGTCCATGTCGTCGCCGCTGCCCTTCAGGGCGGTGATCTGCGCATCCAGCGGAGCCAGCTGCTCCAGAATTTCCTTGATCATTCGTGTTTTCCTCCCACATGAAGCTGCAGCACCCGGATCAGGGTGTCGCGCAGCTGGTCGCGGGGCACCACCTGATCCACAAAGCCGTGCTCCAACTGGAACTCGCTGCGCTGGAACCCGGCGGGCAGCTTTTCGCCGATGGTCTGCTCAATGACGCGGGGCCCGGCAAAGCCGATCAGCGCCCCCGGCTCGGCCAGCATGATGTCGCCCAGGCTTGCAAAGCTGGCGGTCACGCCGCCGGTGGTGGGGTGGGTGAGCACGCTGACGTACAGCCCGCCTCTGGCGGAAAAGCGCTGGATGGCGGCGCTGGTCTTGGCCATCTGCATCAGGCTGAAAATGCCCTCCTGCATGCGGGCACCGCCGCTGGCCGAGAAGATGACCAGCGGCAGGCGTTTGGCTGCGGCGTACTCCACCGCGCGGGTGATCTTTTCGCCCACGGCGGTGCTCATGCTGCCCATGAAAAACCGGCTGTCCAGCACGGCAGCCACACAGGCCACCCCGCCGATGCGGCCGGCCGCCGTGACGGCGGCTTCGCGCAGGCCGGTCTTGTTCTGGGCGGCGGTCAGCTTTTCCGGGTAGCCGGGGAACCGGAGCACATCCTGCGGGGGCAGGTCGGCGTCCAGCTCCCGGAAGCTGCCGTGGTCCAGCACCAGACTGAGCCGGTAGTAGCCGCCGATGGGCATGTGATAGCCGCAGTTGGGGCAGACGTAAAGGCTGCGGGTCCAGATGGTGCGGGTGGCGCGGCGGCCGCACTGTTTGCACTCCACGAACTGGGGTTCATGCCAGACGGCCCCGGCATCCCGCCGGGCTTTCAGCTGAAAGGTGCGCTCCCGCATCCGGCCGGGGAACAGGTCTCGGATCTCGTTCATGGTGTTCTGCCTCAGATGTGTGCGGTGATGTAGTTGTAGATGTCGCCCACGGTCTTGAGCTTTGCCAGCTCCTCGTCGGGCACGGACACGCCGCAGGCATCCTCCAGGGCCATGTTCAGCTCCACGGCATCCAGGCTGTCGGCCTCCAGATCCTCGGTCAGGCTGGCCTCCATGGTCACCTTGTCCTCATCGCAGTTCAGGGTATCGACAACGATCTTCTTCATTTCTTCAAACGTCATGGTAATATTCTCCTTTGATCGGTTTGTATTTTTATTATCTAAAAAGTTTGAGGTTTCTTGCGAACACGACCATTATATCTGAATCGTCGGATAAGTCAAGAATAATAGCTAAAATATTTTAACTTTTACAATTCTGACACACTTTCCTCCACAGGGGCAGTTCCTCTTTTCCATTGCCCTTTTTCCCCAAACGTGCTAATATGGGTTCAGCACTCAGACAAGAAGAAACGAAAGGATGGATCCCATGAAATTCAGCGAAATGAGTTATACCCGCCCGGACATTGATGCCCTGCTGAGCCAGTGCAAGGCCCTGGCCGCCAAGGCCGCCGGGGCAGCCAGCGGCGAGGAGCTGGTGAATGTTTACTACGAGCAGAGCCGCGCCTTTGCCGATTACAACACCGCCGCACAGCTGGCAAGCATCCACTACACCTGCGACACCCGTGACGCTTATTGGAAGGCCGAGCAGGATTTCTTTGATGCCAACGGTCCCGCCGTGGAGAACGCACGGGTGGAGATTAGCCGGGCATTTCTGGCCAACGCCCATGTGGACGCGCTGACCGAAGCCTTTGGCACCACCTGCGTGGCCGGTATGAAGAATGCCGTGCTGGGCATGGATGACCGCACCGTGGAGCTGCAGAAGGAGTACAACGCCCTCGTCAGCCAGTACCAGCAGGTGTACGGCGGCGCACTGGTCGAGTTTGACGGCAAGCAGTTGACCATTCCCCAGCTGGGCCCCTATAAGGAGAACCTGGACCCTGCCGTCCGCCGCGCCGCCTACGAGGCCGAGGCAGCGTATTTCGATGCCCACCGTGACGAGCTGGACGGCCTGTACACCAAGATCGTCAAGAACCTGAACGCACAGGCGCAGATCCTGGGCTACCACGATTACAGCGAGCTTTCCTATGTGCGGATGAACCGCATCGGCTACGGCCCTGCCGAGATCCGGAAGTTCCGCGACCAGGTGGCCAGCGATGTGGTGCCCGAGCTGAAAAAGGTGATCGAGCTGCGCTGCAAGCGCACCGGCATCTCCCACCTGACCTTCTCCGACCTGCCTGTGGCGTTTCAGGACGGCAACCCCTCTCCCATCCCCGGCTACGATGCCCGGATGGCCGCCGCCCGCACCATGTACCACGAGCTGAGCCCCGAGACCGCAGAATTCATTGACTTCATGCAGGACAATGAGCTGTTCGACGTGGAGAGCCGCCCCGGCAAGATGTCCGGCGGCTATATGACCAGCCTGCCCACCTACAAGGCCCCCTTTATCTTTGCCAACTGGAACAACACCTCTGCTGACGTGGACGTGCTGACCCACGAGTGCGGCCACGCCTTTGAGGGCTATGTGGCCGAGCGTGACCCCAAGGTCCCCGCAGACCTCGAGTGCCCCGGCATGGAGAGCGCCGAGATCCATTCCATGGCCATGGAATTCCTGACGGCTCCCTGGCACCATCTGCTCTTTGGCAAGGACACCGGGAAATACGCCCTGCTCCACGCCGAGGACAGCTTCCTCTTCCTGGCCTATGGCTGCATCGTGGACGAGTTCCAGCACAGGATGTACCAGAACCCCGACCTCACCCCGGACGAGCGCAACGCCGTCTGGCTGGAGCTGGAGCACAAGTACCGCCCCTGGATCGATTTCGACAACCTGCCCTTCTATGGCCGCGGTGCCGGCTGGCAGCGCCAGCTCCACATCTATGAGTGCCCCTTCTACTATATTGATTACTGCCTGTCCACCATGGCCGCGCTGCAGTTCTTCCTGCTGAGCCTCAAGGACCACAAGGATGCCTGGGAGCGCTACCTCAAGCTGGTGCGCCGTGCCGGTCTGGCCAGCTATACGGAGCTGATGCAGACCGCCGGGCTGAAGGTTCCCTTTGAGGATGGCTCGATCAAGGCCATCGCCCAGCAGATGGGCCAGTGGATCGCAGAGCATCAGGTGTAAGCCCCCCGGCCTACGGAGATTTTTTCTTGCAAAATCCGCTCTTTTCTATGAAAAAGCACAGCGCCCCCGTTCACTGTAAGATCGCAGTGAGCGGGGGCGTTTTCTTGTGAATAGGAGGTCGATTTTATCGCAAATACAGACTATGGGGATATACAGAGCGGCACAAACCCCATAACCGGAAAGAAAAATTTCCATAAAACGCCAAAAAGCCTTCGGATAAGTCATACCCATACAAGAAAGTTTGAACTTTTCGTGAATTTTCTGTGTTTCGTCCATGGACAGGTGGGAACGGTTCTGCTACAATGGGTGCTGTTCGTTCCGCCGGTTCCCACGCGGCGGTTTTTGTTTTTACTATAACACAGGAGGAACTTTCATGTTAGAAAAGATCTTTCACCTGAAAGAAAACCACACCGATGTCAAGACCGAACTCATGGCGGGTGTCACCACCTTTATGACGATGGCCTACATCCTTGCGGTCAATCCCAGCATCCTGTCCGCTTCGGGCATGGATGCCAATGCGGTCCTGATCGCAACTTCGCTGGCATCTTTCATCGGCACTGCCCTGATGGCTCTGCTGGCCAACTATCCGTTCGCTCTGGCTCCCGGCATGGGCCTGAACGCCTACTTCTCCTACACGGTCGTCCTGACCATGGGTTACAGCTGGCAGCTGGCCCTGATGGCCGTTTTTGTGGAGGGCATCATCTTCATTGTGCTGAGCCTGACCAATGTGCGTGAGGCCATCTTCAATGCCATCCCCATGACCCTGAAGAGCGCTGTCAGCGTGGGCATCGGTCTGTTCGTTGCATTCGTCGGCCTGCAGAACGCAAAGCTGATCGTGAACAGCGATTCCACCCTCGTCACCTATCAGCACTTCAAGGGCGAGACCTTCCACAGCATCGGCGTGGGTGCGATCCTCACTCTGGTGGGCGTGCTCATCACCGCCATCCTGCTGGTCAAGAAGGTCAAGGGCGGCATCCTGTACGGCATCCTCATCACCTGGGTGCTGGGCATCCTCTGCGAGCTGACCGGCATCTACATCCCCAACCCCGATGCCGACATGTACAGTGTTATCCCCACCAGCTTCATCAGCTTCGATTTCTCTGCTCTGGGCAAGACCTTTGGTCAGGTGTTCAAGACCGATTTCTCCGGCGTGGGCATCCTGAACTTCTTCGCCGTCATGTTCTCCTTCCTCTTCGTTGACCTGTTTGATACCCTGGGCACCCTGATCGGTGTTGCTTCCAAGGCCGACATGCTGGATGAGGAGGGCAAGCTGCCCAATATCAAGGGCGCGCTGATGGCCGACTCCATCGCCACCTGCGCCGGTGCCGTGCTGGGCACCTCCACCACCACCACCTTCGTCGAGAGCGCTTCCGGCGTGACCGAGGGCGGCCGCACCGGCCTGACCTCCATGACCACCGGTGTGCTGTTCCTGCTGGCTGTGGTGTTCAGCCCCCTGTTCCTGACCATCCCCAGCTTTGCGACCGCTCCGGCCCTGATCATCGTTGGCTTCTACATGATGGGTTCTGCCCTGAAGATCGAGTTCGACGATCCTGCTGAGGGCATTCCTGCGTTCCTGACCATCCTGGCAATGCCCACTGCATACAGCATCTCTGAGGGCATCGCCATTGGTGTCATCTCCTGGACCCTGCTGAATGTCATCACCGGCAAGGCCAAGGAGAAGAAGATCAGCCCCCTGATGTATGTGCTGACCATTCTGTTCATCCTGAAATACATCCTGCTGTAACAGGTATTTGCGGCAAACAGAAAGCCCCGGCTCCGGCCGGGGCTTTCGTGCGTTTATTGGTTCTTGCGCGGGTGTGGCGGGCAGGGGCTCTTCCCCGGAATGGAGCGCAAGTCCGGCATACGGAAGTTCAGCGAGAAAGAGATTGAAGCGCTCCGGGTCATTGAATGTCTGAAAAAGGCTGGCATGGAGATCAAGGACATCCGGCAATTCATGGATTGGTGTGTGGAAGGGCCGTCCACCTCCCCGCAACCGCCCTTTTCCGCAAAACGCGGGCAAACTTCAAAAAATGTTACAATTTTCTCATGAAAAAGGGCGGTTTCCCATTGACAGGCTTGTTATAATAGGAGTGTAAAGATTTTTGAGCCAGCACTCGGCGGCTCGGATTGCTTGAAGGTTCCGATTTGCGGACTTTGGAAAAAAAGAAAGAGGCAACAGCATTATGACCAAGATCGATATTTTCTCCGGCTTCCTTGGCGCCGGTAAGACCACCCTTATCAAGAAGCTCATCAAAGAGTCCTTTGCAGGCCAGAAGGTCGTGCTCATCGAGAACGAGTTCGGCGAGATCGGCATCGACGGCGGCTTTTTGAAGGAGTCCGGCATCCAGATCAACGAGCTGAACGCCGGCTGCATCTGCTGCTCGCTGGTGGGCGATTTCCGCGCCGCCTTGCAGCAGGTGGTGGAGCAGTATCACCCCGACCGCATCGTCATCGAGCCGTCGGGCGTGGGCAAGCTGTCCGATGTGACCCGCGCCGTCGAGGGTGTGGCCGAGCACCTGGACGTGCAGCTGAACAGCTTTGTCACCGTGGCTGACGTGAACAAGGTCAAGATGTATATGAAGAACTTCGGCGAGTTCTACGATGACCAGATCAGCCATGCAAGCTGCATCATCCTGAGCCGCACCCAGACCGCCAGCGAAGAGAAGATCGCTGCAGCGGTGGCCATGCTGCGCGAGAAGAACCCCACCGCCACCATCGTCACCACCGCGTGGGATGCCCTGACCGGTGAGCAGATTTTGAACGCTATGTCCACGAAGGACGACTTCAAGGCAGAGCTGATCGCCATGGCAGCCAAGGCCAATGAGGAGCATGCCCACGAGGACGAGGAAGAAGAGCACGAGCATCACCATCATCATTACGATGAGAACGGCGTGTGCAGCTGCGGCCATCACCATCACGACGACGATGACGATGAGGACGAACACGAGCATCATCATCACGACCACGATGACGAGGATCACGACCATGACCACTGCTGCCATCATCACCGCGATGACGAGGAGGATGACCACGACCACGATCATTGCTGCCACCACCATCATGACCATGATGATGAGGAGGAGCACGAGCATCATCACGATGAGGACGGCCACTGCTGCTGCGGTCATCATCACCACCATCATCACGATGGCCACGATGCCGATGAGGTCTTCACCAGCTGGGGCGTCGAGACCGCCAAGAAGATCGCAAAGGCTGACATCGAGCATGCGCTGACCGAGCTGGATACCGGCAAGTACGGCATGATCCTGCGCTCCAAGGGCATCGTGGACGGCGGCGCAGACGGCTGGCTGGAGTTTGACTATGTGCCCGGCGAGTGGGAAGTCCGTTCCCGCGGCGCAGACGTCGGCGGCAAGCTGGTCGTCATCGGCTCCAAGCTGGACGAGAAGGCCATTGCCGGCCTGTTCGGCTGCTGAGCCCGGACAACACAGAGGAGGAAAACCGTTTATGGCAAATGAGATCCCGGTATACCTGTTTGTGGGCTTCCTCGAAAGCGGCAAGACCAAGTTCATCCAGGAGACCTTTGAAGAC
>ENA-UESS01000581-UESS01000581.1-human-gut-metagenome-genome-assembly--contig:-NODE-581-length-16001-cov-13.080696_pt1 | contig 16001 bp, 11 predicted proteins | sample MGYA00243004_ERZ508005 | MGnify/ENA primary metagenome ERZ508005 (study PRJEB26167, sample SAMN06115471) | human gut metagenome | host: Homo sapiens | place: China:Guizhou | collected 2016-06-29...
CATAATGGTTTTATATAATTTCTGTAATTCTTCCGGATTGTCATCCACGATGGCAAGCTTCATATTCATTTCCTCTCTGATGAACGGTTGAATTGTAATTTTTAACATTGTAACACAATTTCCTATATGAATCTATGCATCCAAATGACATTTCGTCCCAGAAGGGTTGACGCGCCCCCCAAAGGTATGGTAAATAAAAAGAATGAAAAAAATGTAAAGAGGATAATATTTGGGACAGGAAAGTCCTGGGTAGTAGGAGGAGAGAAAATGAAAGTAAGAGAGAGGTTAATGCGGAAGGTGATGGCAGTTGTGATCGCAGCAGCCACAATTTTTTCGATAAGCGGAGGGACGAAGGTTGTGCCGGTCAAGGCTGCGGTAGAAGTGGCAGAGGTATTGGATGAGACTGGAATGAAGATAGCGGGATATACAACGTTTGAAGTAGCGGCGAGAAATGTATATAATAATTATACAATCAAGATGCTGGCAGACGCAACGGAGACCTGTTCTGTTGATATTGGAAACAAAAATCTTACGATTGATCTGAATGACAAGAATTTGACGATTACACAGATTTCCACTATGAATGCATTGACGATAAAAAATGGAAGTATGTCAGCGGAAATTGATAATGCAAATGTTGGAAATGATCCAGTGTTGACATTGAATGATGTAAAACTAACGATATCACATCTTTACTGGGCTACTAATGGTGGTGTTGCATTGGAAGGAACAAGTCAGGTGGATATGGTTGGTGATTATTGCTGGCTTGAGAAGCTAACAATGCAGGAAAGTTGTGTGTTTGAGGTTGGAACAAACGCATATATCAATAATTATGGTAATGTCGCGAATGGTTTAGATGTAAAAGAATTTCTGCCAGAAGGGTATCGTTTTAATGCAAAGGGAACAAGAATCTTTGACCAACAGAGGAATGAGGCAAGCAATTATGTACTTCGTTATCGCAGGCTCACCGATTCACAGCTTACCGTTACACTCAATCCGGATACATATGTCTATGATGGCAATGAAAAAAAACCTACCGTGACAGTAACCTATGACGGACAGATACTGACAGAGAACACAAGCTATAAACTGACTTATGCAAATAACAAAGATGCAGGAACAGCGAGTGTCACGATCAACGGAATAAATAGTCTACATGGACAAATTGTGAAAAACTTCATCATCAAAAAGGCAGATCAGAATGCACCGACGGGATTGACACCGACGGCAGAAACAATTGATGGAAAAAATGATGGTCAGATTGCCAATCTGGCAACGACGATGGAATATAGTGTTGATCAGACAAGCTGGACCGCCTGCACAGGCACGACGCTGACGCAGCTTTCCGATGGCGATTATTACGTAAGATATAAGGAAACAAACAATTACTATGCGTCGCCATCTACCAAGGTAGTTGTTGCAAAGGGCGTGGCTCCATCCACAACAGGCGAGCAGACGACGACAGAAGGAACGACAACAACAGAAAATCAGACGACAGGTGAGCAGGCAACCACACAGCAGACATTCGTGGAACAGCCGGATGGAGCAACTACACAGGCAGGTGCCCCGAAGACAACAGAGACAAGCAAGAAAACGGATAAAACGGTTTCCACCGGAGATGCATATCCGATAGCGATTATGATTACGCTTATGCTTGGCGCAGGCGTCGGTATCACAGGTATGATCCGAAGAAGAAAAGAAAAATAGTTAATTGTGCAATTCATACACATGAGAGCAGGATGGAAGTCCTGCTCTTTTTTCGGAAGTAAATCATGTGGTATAGTGAAGTGAGCGCGATATATGACCGGAGCCCATGCGATGGGCGTGGGAGGAAGAAAGTAAGCAGAAAAACCAGGATTGAAAATAGAGGTGCATAGCGGGAACGGAAATAAATTTACAATTTCCGTATGAAATGGTATAAATAAAGAAGATTTTACAGATTGGAAATGCGTATGGAAGAATATGTGATCAAAAATCAAAAAAAGCTCCGGCTGGGCATTACGACAGGAACGTGTAGTGCAGCGGCGGCACAGGCAGCAGCGATACAGCTTCTGCTTGGGGTAGAAAGCCATGCGGTAACCTTGCGCACGCCGAAGGGGATGACGGTTTCCGTTCCGGTGTATCTGTTGGAGGCGGATGCAGACAGGGTAAGCTATAAGGTTGTGAAGGACAGCGGCGATGATCCGGATGTGACAAACGGCACGGATGTCTGTGTGACGGTGGCGTATGCGAAGCAGCGTGTGCGAGAGCAGATAGATGGAAGCCAAGACAGGTCCTGCGCATTTACCAGCGAATCATTTCCATATCTGACATTAGATGGAGGAATCGGCATCGGGCGTGTCACGAAAGAAGGCCTGGAACAGGCAGTCGGACAGGCGGCAATTAATCGTGTACCGCGGCAGATGATATTTGCGGCGGTGGCAGATGTGTGCGAGAAAGCAAATGTCAGTGAGCCATTGCACATCACGGTTTGGATGCCAGAGGGCGAGGCTCTGGCGAAGCGCACATTTAACCCGAAGCTTGGCATCGAGGGCGGACTGTCGGTGCTAGGAACAAGCGGAATCTTAGAGCCGATGAGTGAGCAGGCGATTGTGGCAACGATCGAGACGGAGATCCGGCAGTTGCATGCGGTCGGCGAAGAGAAAATATTAGTCACACCGGGAAACTATGGACAGGCGTATGCGTCTGAATATTTGAAACTTGATCTGACAAAGAGCGTCAAGTCAAGCAATTATATCGGTGATACGATTGACCTTGCAATCTCATATGGCATGAAGGATTTCTTGCTGGTTGGAAATATCGGAAAGCTGGTGAAGCTGGCGGCAGGAATTTTCAACACACATTCCAAGGTGGCAGATGGACGAGGAGAAATCTTCGCGGTGCATGCAGCGATGGCGGGCGCCGAAGCGAAGGTGGTACAGGAAATCTACGACTGTATCAATACCGATCGGATGTTGGATGTGTTGGAACGAGAAGGCTTGCGGGAAGTGGTGATGCAGAGTATCCTTGCGGCGATCGAGAAGCATGTCGCAGGCAGAGTCGGCGATACGATGCGGTTTGGAGTTATTGTATTTTCGGAGAAGTATGGATATCTGGGGCAGACGAGTGATGCGGAAAGAGAGTTAAATAAATGGTACATTTTGTAGGAGCGGGTCCCGGTGCGTGTGATCTGATCACTGTGCGGGGCATGAATCGAATCAAGGAAGCGGACGTGATTATCTATGCGGGTTCGCTTGTAAATCCAGAGCTGCTTTCCTATGCAAAGGCGGATTGCAAGATCTATAACAGTGCGCATATGACACTCGATGCGGTTGTGGATGTGATGCGGGAAGCAGAGGCAGCAGGTAAAGGGACGGTGCGCCTGCATACGGGAGATCCGTCGGTGTATGGGGCAATCCGCGAGCAGATGGATCTGCTGGATGAATATGGAATTGCATATGATGTGTGCCCGGGGGTGAGTGCGGTGTTCGGTGCCGCGGCGTCGCTGGCGTGTGAGTATACGCTGCCGGATGTGACGCAGACCTTGATTCTGACAAGAGCAGAAGGGAAAACGCCAGTGCCGGAGAAGGAAAATCTGCGGAGTCTGGCGGCACATCGCGCCAGTCTAGTGTTGTATCTGTCGTCCGGGCTTGCAAGAAAGGTACGGCAGGAGCTTTTGATCGGTGGATATGCAGAGGATACGCCGGTTGCTGTCGTGTATAAAGCAACGTGGCCGGAAGAGAAAATCATCCGCACGACACTGGCAAAGCTTCCGGAAGATATGGAAGCTGCGGGAATTACGAAGACGGCACTGATCATCGTATCTCCGGCACTTGGAAGTATCTATGAGAAATCAAAGCTCTATGACGCAGCATTTGCAACGGAATACCGCGGTGCGACGGAGATTGCCCTTCCGGCAGGGATCCGCCGCGTGCTGCTTATCACATGCAGTGTGCGTGGGTATGCAACAATGCAAAAATTGGCGAAGAAGCTGGAAAATATTTCCGGTGCAGAAATTATTGCGAAGGTAAAATGCGAGGCGCTTCCAGAGGTTTCAATGAAGGAAACAGTGAAGGCATGTGTTGACGAATATTTTGAACAGGTGGACGCTATCGTGTTCGTAACAGCAAGTGGAATCGCGGTACGGAGTGTAGCGGAACACCTGACACACAAATCCAAAGATCCAGCAATCGTGTGCATGGACGAATGCAGCAAACACGTGATATCGTTGGTGAGCGGGCATGCCGGCGGGGCAAATGCACTCACACAGATGCTGGCGGATGTGATGTGGGCAACACCGGTTATTACGACGGCGACGGACGTGGAAGGACAGTTTTCTATCGATGATTATGCGCGGGAACATAATTTAGTTGTGACGGACTGGGCGAAGGCGAAGGCAATCAGCGCAGAGGTGCTGGCGACCGGGGCGAAGCCTGTGTGGGTGGATGAAGCAGAGGTTTCGCAGGAAGAAGAGAAGAACGCATGCGGGAATAGAATCGATGTTCGGAGATTAAAGATAGGTTCGTATCAGGTTATTGTAACTCCACGAGATATCCTGCCAGATGAGAAAATGTTGCAGCTTGTTCCACTCTGCATCGTAGCAGGAATTGGATGCAAGAAGGGAACATCTTCGGATAAAATCGAGCATGCGGTGCAGGATGCATTTGCGAAAGCAGGCTTGCGGATGGAAGCGTTATGTGCGGTGGCGAGCATTGATTTGAAGAAGGAAGAGGCTGGATTGCTTGAATTCTGCGAGACGCGGAAAGTGCCATTTGAGGCATATACGGCAGAAGAATTGCAGGCGGTGTCGGGGACGTTTTCCGCATCCGAGTTCGTGACAGGCGTGACAGGCGTGGATAATGTTTGTGAGCGCAGTGCAGTGAAATATGCAAGCGAGCATGGCGCGAATGATGGAGAGCTGTTGCTTCGCAAGCAGGCGCAGGATGGCGTGACGGTAGCACTGGCGTATGTGGGTGTAGCGAGTGGAAAGTAAGCAGAAAAACCCACGCGGTGGGTGTGGGAGCCGAAAAACAAGCGAAAAAACCCAAACCAGAAGCTATAACATAGAAATATAGAGCAATAACGGAGAGAAATATGAGCGCAGATAGTAAGAAGGAATTGTATATTGTCGGGCTTGGCCCCGGCGCGAGACAGAAGATGACGCAGGAAGCAATCGACGTCGTGGAAGCCTGCGAAGTGATTGCGGGATATAAGGTGTACATTGATTTGCTGAAACCGTATTACCCGGATAAGGAATATCTGGTGAATGGTATGAGGCAGGAGGTAGAACGATGTCGGCTGGCACTGGAAACTGCGGCAGGCGGAAAGAAGACAGCGCTTGTCTGTAGTGGTGACGCTGGCGTATATGGCATGGCAGGAATCACATTGGAGCTGGCAACAGAATTTCCGGAGGTGGATGTACATGTGATTCCGGGCGTGACGGCAGCATTATCCGGTGCGGCATTGCTTGGCGCGCCACTTGGGCATGATTTTACAGTGATCAGTCTGAGTGATTTGCTGACACCGTGGGAGCTGATAGAGCGGCGTCTTGCGGCAGCCGCTGAGGGTGATTTCGCAATCTGTCTGTACAATCCGTCCAGTCACAAACGACATGATTATCTGCAGAAAGCGTGTCAGATTCTGTTACAGAAAAAATCTGGAGATACAATCTGTGGAATCACGCGGAATATCGGGCGCGATGGCGAAGAAAAACGAATTCTGACATTGGATGAGTTACTGGAGACGCAGGTGGATATGTTCACGACAGTATTTATCGGAAATTCCCAGACACGAAAAGTTGGTGACGCGATGGTGACACCGCGCGGATATAGAAGAGATAACGCATGAAAGTAGTCATATTTGGCGGTACAACGGAGGGGCGACAGCTTGCCGAGTATCTGATACAATTAAACAAGAAGCAGAAAATGCAGACTATCGAAGTCCATGTTTGCGTGGCATCGGAGTATGGTGCACAGGTACTGCCGGAGGATGCCGCACTCAAGGTGCATGTGGGTCGGCTGGAGCAGGCAGATATGCAGGAATTCCTGCAGGCAGTACAGGCAGCCCTCTGTGTGGATGCGACACATCCGTATGCGGTGATCGTGACACAGAATATCTATCAGGCGTGTAAGGCGGTGGAAGTTCCGTATATTCGCGTGCGGCGAGAGATGCATACCTGTGAAGCATCGGACAGTGTCTACGTTGAGGATACACAGGCGGCGGTTGATTATCTGAAAGGCGTGACCGGAAACATTCTGATTACGACAGGCAGCAAAGAATTACATTTGTATACGCAGATCCCGGACTATGAATCGCGCTGTACGGCGCGTGTGCTTCCAGCGCAGTCTGTGGTAGAGACATGTACGGAACTGGGATTTACCGGCAAGCATCTGATCTGCATGCAGGGCCCTTTTGATCTGGAGATGAATCTGGCAACTTTGCGCTATGCAAATGCTGATTTCCTTGTGACAAAGGCAAGTGGGAAGAACGGCGGCTACGATGAAAAATGTGAGGCTGCGCTTGCCACGGGAGTGCATCTGGTTGTGATCGGGCGTCCGAAGGAGCAGGTAGAACCGGTGATGTCACTTGCACAGGCAGAAAAATATTTGTTTGATATGATAAGGGGCAGAAAGGAGAATCAAAAGAATGGGGAATAATGAACACACAATCGTATATTTGATCGGTATGGGACCGGGAAATTCGGATTGCCTGACGCGGGAAGCGGTACAGGCATTATCGCAGGCGACCGTATGTATCGGTGCTTCCCGCATGCTTGCGATCTGGAAGAGTCTCTGTGAAGAAGATGGACGCGACGCGGAGCAGACATTTTATAATGCGTATAAGGCAGAAGAAATTGCAGAACTGATTCAAAATCATGTCGGAGAGACGATTGCGGTAGTGTTCTCCGGGGATATTGGCTTTTATTCTGGCGCGAAGAAGCTTTCCATGATGTTGCGGAAGGCTGTGGGGAAAGTCTGCAATATGGTGGATGACACGACAGGAACAACCGAACAGATACAGGCAGATAAAACAATTTATGAGCTTTGTTATATTCCGGGACTCTCGTCTGTTCAGTATTTGTTTGACAAAATTGGCTGGGCATGGGAGGATGCAGAGCTTATCAGCAATCATGGCGTCTCTGCAAATATTCCAGCGAAGGTGCTGCATCATGCGAAGGTTGGTACATTGCTTGGCGGTGAAAATCAGGTGGCAGAGGTCTGTAAGCGGCTTACTGAAGTGGGATTGGGAGAAATCGCGGTAGTCGTTGGAGAGCGGTTGTCATATCCTGATGAGAAAATTACAAAGAAGTATGCCAAAAATCTATGTGAGGAAACATTTGATAAGCTGGCGGTTGCGATATTTATAAATGATCATCCGCAGCCAAGGCGTTTAGCTCCGGGAATCAAAGATGAAATGTTTATCCGGGGTAAGGTGCCGATGACGAAGGAAGAAGTGCGGATGGTTGTAATCGCAAAGCTTGGAATTCAGGAAGACACAGGACTGGTGAAATATGATCAGAACAGCGGGCAATGCATGACAAGCAATCCTGCACCAGTCATTTACGATGTAGGAGCGGGAACGGGTTCAGTATCCATTGAGTTGTCACTCCTGACAGAGCAGGGAACGGTATATGCGATTGAGAAAAAGCCAGAAGCTGTGGAATTGTTGCATGCGAACCGAGAGAAGTTTCATGTGGGAAATATGGAGATCCTTGCGGGCGAAGCATCGGAAGTGATTCCAACGCTTCCTGCACCGACGCATGTATTTATCGGAGGAAATGGCGGAAATCTGTTCAAGATCATGGATCAGATCTATGCGAAAAATCCGAACGCACGCATTGTTCTGACTGCGGTCACATTGGAGACGCAGGCAGAAATGCTTACATTGGCAGACATAGCGAAGCGGCATAACGTGGATTTTAATATGGTACAGATGGCGGTGACGCGCAGCCGCGAAGCTGGCCCGTATCATATGATGCAAGCACAAAATCCGGTGTGGATCGTGACGATGGGATAGAAAATGTACAGGAGCGACCGGAAGAAACAATAGTATAGAAAATGCACAGGAGCGACCGGAAGAAACAATAGTATAGAAAATGCACAGAAACAGCCGAGAAGAAACAATAGTATGGAAAATGGACAGGAACAGCTGGTAAGAATCAATGGTATAACATGTACAGTTACAGTCGGGGAGAAACAATGCAACACAAGAATAATATCCAGGTAAATACCCCACGCGTGATGTTCGCAGCGACACGGAGTGGCAGCGGAAAAACAACCGTGACGTGTGGTGTGCTGGCAGCATTAAAAAAACAGAATATAAAGGTACAGGCGTATAAATGCGGTCCGGATTATATCGATCCGATGTTTCACCGGACGGTGCTCGGAATCGACACTGGAAATCTGGATACCTTCTTTGCGGATGCTGATGCGATTGGACGCATCCTGGCGCGAGACACGAAGGATGCAGAATTGATCGTGATGGAAGGCGTCATGGGATATTACGACGGTGTTGGTGGAACAACGACGATGGCAAGCTCTTATGAATTAAGCAAGGTTACGAAGACACCGGTCGTTCTAATCGTGGATGCGAAGGGCGCGAGTGTCACGCTTGCGGCGATCATCCGCGGAATTATGGAATATAAGAAGGACAGCCGGATTGTAGGGGTGATATTAAACCGTGTATCACCGATGTTTTACAGCCGGATCAAGCATGTGATCGAGACGGAATGTGGGATTCCAGTGCTTGGATATCTGCCGGAAGATGCATCATTTGCGGTACCATCCAGACACCTTGGACTGCTGCAACCGGATGAAATGCTGAAGCAGAGAGACTGGGTGGAAACAGTTGCGGAAGCTGCCAGAAAAACGATTGATATTGACGGGATTCTGGAGATCGCGGCACAAGCAGAGATGTTGCAGATACAGAAGGCGACAGGTGAGACAGAAAAAAGCAAGTTCCCAGCCGGTTATCGCATTGGCGTGGCAAGAGATGCGGCATTTTCCTTTTATTATCGGGAGAATCTGCGCATGTTAGAGGATATGGGAGCGACACTTGTGTACTTTTCTCCGCTGACAGATGCGCATGTGTCGGAGGTGGACGCACTGATCTTTGGCGGCGGTTACCCAGAGCTTTATGCAAAGCAGTTGTACGAGAATCAGTCGATGCGTGCGTCTGTCTGGCAGGCATTGGAAGCAGGCATGCCGTGCCATGCAGAATGTGGCGGTTTCTTATATCTTGGCAAATCACTTGCCGATGCAGAGGGAAATGTATATGAGATGGTCGGTTTCTTGGATGGTGCAGGATTCCGGACAGAGCGGCTACAGCGATTTGGGTATGTGGAGCAGAGCATACCGTTGGACTCGATGCCGCGCATCGGTTTTGCCTTGATCCTGATGCCGCCCGGAAGTGTGGAATTGTCGAGGGCCGCCGGTGTGTGCATTCCTGCATACACATTCGGGGCGCCTGTGACGATCTGGATATCGTTTCCATACTCGCCGCAGTCTACTTTACATGTGCAAAGATGCGTTCCCTCCACCGGGGTACATTCTTTTACAACACCGACAACGACACGGTCGATCTCAGCGGAGAGATCGATCAGTTCCTCTACCTCGAATCCGCAGCCGAAAAGCTTATCCTCTAACTCCTGGGCTGTCACGTCAATGTCAACATATTCTTTCAGCCAACTAAATGGTACTTTCATGATCTTCTCCCTCCCCTATTAGCCTTTGAACTGCTTCAGGAAACGAAGATCATTCTCATAAAGCAGGTTGATGTTGTTGATACCGTATTTTAACATGGCGATACGCTCGATACCGATACCGAAGGCGAGACCGGAATACTCATTCGGGTCGATGCCGCAGTTTTCAAGCACCTTGTGGTGTACGATACCGCCGCCGAGGACCTCGATCCAGCCGGTGTGTTTGCAGAGCGGGCAGCCTTTTCCACCGCACTCGAAGCAGCTTACATCGACCTCAACGCTCGGCTCCGTGAACGGGAAATAGCTCGGGCGGAGACGTGTCTTTACGTTGCTGCCGAAGATCGCCTGTACAAACTTGTCGAGCATACCCTGAAGGTCGCAGAGCGTGATCTTCTTATCAACAACAAGGCCTTCCATCTGGTGGAACATCGGGGAGTGAGTCGCGTCGGAGTCGGAACGGGACACGCGGCCGGGCACCAGAACCTTGATGGGGGGCTTTTCCATGTCCATGACGCGGATCTGACCGCCGCTGGTCTGGGTACGCAGCACAATGTCGTCTGCGACATAGAACGTATCCTGCATGTCGCGGGCGGGATGGTTCTTCGGCACATTCAGGCGGGTAAAGTTGTGGTCGTCGTCCTCGATCTCGGGGCCCTCGTAAATCTCAAAGCCCATACCGGCGAACACGTCGATGATCTCATTCTTGACGAGGGTGATCGGGTGCAGGCTGCCGGTTTGGCGAATCTTGGCGGGCATCGTGATGTCGACGGTCTCGGCGGCGTTGCGGGCCTCGAGCGCGGCCTTTTCGACCTGCTCGGACAGGGCCTGATACTGTGCCTCGGCCCACTGCTTGAACTCATTGATGGTCTTGCCGACGGCGGGACGGTCCTCCTTGGGGACATCGCGCAGACTCTTGGTCAGGCCCGCGACCTCGCCGTTCTTGCTCAGGTATTTCTGCCAGAAGTCAGAAAGCCGGGCTTTGTCGGTGACGTCTGCGCTGGCCTGCTCAATGGCGGTGCGCAGCTCCTTGATTTTTTCTTCCATAGTACACCTCTGCTTGAAGTAGGGCCGGAGCAAACAAAAAGGCTCCGTCCCTGTGTTGAATCAGGGACGAAGCCTTGCAAAATACAATTCTCCGCGGTACCACCCGTGTTCCGCACTGTAAAGTGCGGCACTCTTTGCTGCCGGTAACGGTGCAGAGCCGTTGCGCACTACTCGGCCTTGGCCTTTCCCGCGCACCACTCGGGAGCGAACTTCCGCATAAGCGCTTTACAGACGGCTTGCAGCCGGTGACCGCCCTCTCTTGCCTAAAGCAGCTTGTGCATACTTTCTCCGTCGCTGTGTTTTTGCGAATACTTATTTAGTATAGCGCGGTTTGCGCCGGCTGTCAAGCCTGCGGCAGCGGATACTTCTGCTTATCCTCTACGCTGATGGCCGGACCGAGCTGGACCTCGATGATTTTCAGCTCGCTGTCGGCAAAGACTGTGTGGCGGCAGCCGGCGGGCATCGTCAGGATATCCCCTGCCTTCACGTCGCGGCGCACGCCGTCCAGAATCGCATGGCCGGTACCGGAGATGACGGTCCAGACCTCGTCGCGGTTCTCATGGCTGTGATAGTTCATGCCGTGGCCGGGGGTGAGCGTGATCTTGATGGTCATGCTCGCGTCCTCGACGTCGAGCACGCGGAAGGACCCCCAGGACTTTTCGGCAAACATGATCTGCTGATGGATGCTGTCCACATACGGCTTGATGTAGCTGGACTGCTCCTTGTCAGAGACCAAAATGCCCTCCGGGCTGGCCGAGACGACGACGTCCTTCAGCCCCATGCAGAGCACGGGCACGTCCAGCTCGTTCAGTACATGGACGTTCTGGCAGGTGTCGTTCAGCATGGCCTTGCCGATGCTCGGCTCCTCCATGGCCTCGGTCAGGGTGTTCCAGGTGCCCATATCCTTCCACTGGCCCGCAAAGCGCATTACCTGAATTTGGGACTCATTCTCGACAACGGCGTAGTCGAAGCTGATTTTTTTCAGCGTCTCGTACTTATCGAACAGGTCCTTGTAATCGGTGAAATCGATCAGTTCGTGGGCCTTGTCCAGCACGTAGCGCAGTTTGTAGGCAAACACACCGCCGTTCCAGAGCGCACCCTGGGCAATGTACTTTTCGGCGGTGGCGGCGTCGGGCTTTTCTTTAAACGTTTTGACCGGGCTGACGGCGTCGGCACTCTGCGGGATAATGTAGCCGTACTTTTCGCTCGGGTAGGTCGGCTCAATGCCCATCAGGGAGAGGTTCGCGTTCCCCTGCCCGGCCAGCTCGGACAGTGTTTTCAGCGCGGCGAAATAGTCATTGTTGACATAGGGGTCTACCGGACAGACGACGACAGCCTCATCAAGGCCGACACCCTTGACGTCGTGCAGGTAGGCTGTTGCCAGTGCGATGGCCGGGAAGGTATCACGGCGGCACGGCTCGACGCAGATGCCCACCGAATTGTTCAGCTGGTTGTGAATGGACGATACCTGCGTCTTGCTGGTGGCAATCGTCACGCTGGCGTCGGCGTCGACCTCCTTGATCTGGCGGTAGACGCGCTGGACCATCGACTCGTACCCGTCAGCGGTCTTGAAGATTTTGATGAACTGCTTGGAACGAATGTCGTTCGACAGCGGCCACAGGCGCTTGCCGGAGCCGCCGGACAGCAGGATGATATTCATAGCGTTTCCTTTCAGCGCTCGGCGCGCATCGGGTTGTTCAGAAAGTCCTCATAGGACAGGCGCAAGCCGTCCTCCAGCTCGGTCTTGTAGGTCCAGCCGAGGTTTGTCGCCTTGGAGACGTCCAGCAGCTTGCGGGGCGTGCCGTTGGGTTTGGAGGCGTCCCACTCGATCTTGCCGGTGTAGCCGACGACCTTGGCAACAAGCTCGGTCAATTCTTTGATGGTCAGCTCCTTGCCGGTACCCGCGTTGACCGTCTCGTTGCCGGAGTAGTGGTTCATCAGGAACACGCAGAGGTTCGCCAGGTCATCCACATACAAAAACTCGCGCAGCGGGCTGCCGTCGCCCCAGCAGGTGACGCTCTCGACGCCGTTGACCTTCGCCTCATGGAAGCGGCGGATCAGTGCGGGAACCACATGGCTGTGGGTCGGGTGGTAGTTATCGTTGGGGCCGTACAGGTTCGTGGGCATGACCGAGATATAGTCCGTGCCGTACTGGCGGTTCAGGAACTCGCAGTATTTGAGGCCGCTGATTTTGGCGAGGGCGTAAGCCTCGTTCGTCTTTTCCAGTTCGGAAGTCAGCAGGCAGCTTTCCTTCATCGGCTGCGGAGCCATGCGCGGATAGATGCAGGACGAGCCGAGGAACTCCAGCTTCTTGCAGCCGTTCTGCCAGGCAGAGTGGATGACGTTCATCTCGAGCGTCATGTTGAACCACATGAAATCGGCCAGCGCCTCCTGATTGGCGACGATGCCGCCGACCTTGGCCGCAGCAAGGAATACGTACTCGGGCTTTTCCTCGGCAAAGAACTTTTCGACATTTTCCTGACGGCAAAGGTCAAGCTCCTTGTGGGTGCGGGTGATGATATTGTTGTAGCCCTGGCGCTGCAGCTCACGCACGATGGCGCTGCCCACCATGCCGCGGTGCCCGGCAACGTAGATTTTTGCATTTTTGTCCATCATAATAAGTTACCCTCTTTTGAATAAATTATTTGATAACGCCCTTTTCGAGATACTCAGCCAGGTTCGTCTTGATGTGCTCCTCAGCGCGCTCGACGGCAACCTTCTTCATGTCGTGGTCGACCATGATCTTAACGAGCTGCTCAAACGTGGTCTTGGTCGGGTTCCAGCCCAGCTCGCGCTTTGCTTTGGACGGGTCGCCCCAGAGGTTGACGACATCCGTCGGGCGGTAGAAGTCGGGGCTGACCTCGATGGCCGTCTTGCCCGTGGCCTTGTCGATGCCCTTCTCGTTCATGCCCTCGCCGACAAATTCCAGCTCGATGCCCACATCGTGGAAGGCCAGCTGGCAGAACTCGCGGACGGAGTGCTGCTCACCGGTGGCAATGACGAAGTCCTCGGGCTTGTCGTTCTGCAAAATCAGCCACATGCACTCGACGTAGTCCCTGGCATAGCCCCAGTCGCGCAGGCTGGACAGGTTGCCCAGATACAGCTTATCCTGCTTGCCCTGCGCAATGCGGGCGGCGGCCAGCGTGATCTTGCGGGTGACGAAGGTCTCGCCGCGGCGCTCGGACTCGTGGTTGAACAGGATGCCCGAGCAGCAGAACATGTTGTACGCCTCGCGGTACTCTTTCACGATCCAGAAGCCGTACTGCTTGGCGACAGCGTAGGGACTGTAGGGGTGGAACGGTGTGTTCTCGTTCTGGGGAACCTCCTCGACCTTGCCGTACAGCTCGGACGTAGATGCCTGATAGATGCGGCAGGTGTCCTTGAGGCCGGACAGGCGCACAGCCTCCAGCACGCGCAGCACGCCGGTGGCATCGACGTCGGCGGTAAACTCCGGCACATCAAAACTGACCTGCACATGGCTCTGGGCGGCGAGGTTGTAGATCTCGTCGGGCCGCACGGTGCTGACGACGGAGAGGATGCTCATGGAGTCGCTCAGATCGCCGTAGTGCAGGTGGAAGTGCGGGTGACCCTCCAGATGGGCGATGCGCTCGCGGTAATCGACGGAGGAGCGGCGGATGACGCCGTGGACGTCGTAGCCCTTTTCCAGCAGGAACTCAGCCAGATAGCTGCCGTCCTGGCCGGTGATGCCGGTGATGAGTGCTTTTTTCATAGGTTACTACCCTTTCATCTGTATCTTGCGCAGCGTACTGCGCGGATTATCGTATCTTGTTTGTTATTGTACCGCATTATTTTGTGCTTGGGCAGTGGGAATCTTGCAAAAGACTAGCATTATATTGACTTTTTTGGTATACTGGGTTCCGGGAGGTGACGCGGATGGATACCCCGCTGTTTGACGGTGAGCTTGTGCACGCCCGGCGCATGATCTACACGCCGTCGGCGTTTGCAAAATCGAACCTTGTGCATCTGCAGGAGGTCGGGCAGCTGCAGGCACGCAGCCCTCATGCCAGCACCCGGCAGGGGCTGGCCTCCTACCTGTTTTTTGTGGTCGAAAGCGGCAGCGGCACGCTGGAATATGAGGGCGAGACCCGCGTGCTAAGCGCCGGGGACTGTGTGTTTCTCGACTGCCGCCGCCCCTATCGCCATTATACGGGCGACGATTTGTGGCAGCTGCGGTGGGCGCACTTTTACGGCCCGAATATGGCAGCCATCTACAAAAAATACCGTGAGCGCGGCGGCCAGCCGAGCTTTCACCCGGAAAATACCGCACCCTATACCCGCCGTCTCGAAGCACTGTACACGCTGGCGGCCTCTGACAATTACGTGCGGGATATGCAGATCTGCGAGGTACTGTTTGCCCTGCTGACCCTTTTGATGCAGGAGAGCTGGCACCCCGAAATTGTGCGCACTGCGGGCACGAAGCGACAGAATGTGCAGGAGATCAAGGACTATCTTGACCTGCATTTTGCCGAGAAGATCACGCTGGACGCGCTGGCCGAGCGGTTTTACATCAACAAGTTTTACCTTACGCGGGTGTTCAAGGAGCAGTTCGGGCTTTCGGTGACGAGCTACCTGACGCAGCTGCGCATTACGCAGGCCAAGCGGCTGCTGCGGTTCACGGACAAAAGCGTGGAGAACGTTGCGCAGGAATGCGGGCTGAACGACGCAAATTATTTTTCCCGCTTATTTAAAAAAGTAGAGGGCACGACGCCGGGGGAATACCGGCGGCAGTGGTGAGGATAATAAAAAAACCTCCCCCGTGGGGGAAGGTGGACGAGCGCAGCGAGGCCGGATGAGGGGCAAGCTGCCGAAGCTGCCCGGTAAACGGGCTGCCGCAGCAGCTCCGCCCTCATCAGTCCGCTTCGCGGACAGCTTCCCCCTCGGGGGAAGCCTTTTTTGTTTTCAGTTCTTCCTCGACCCTGTCAAACCGCTCCAGGAACGAATGCTCCACACCCTCGGACTTGTAGCCGGGCATTGTGTCGAGCGATACAGCGTGGATACTGCGGAAGATGCTGTTTTCGATGTTCGGGTTGTCGCGCATCAGGCGGCGCAGCAGGACCTTGACCTCCTGCCGCTTGGAGCCGCCTCCGCCGTTGTCGCAGATGGTGCAGTTCTCCGTGAAGCGGCAGGCGCACTGGATGAATTCCAGCTGGTTATACTGCCGCCAGGCGATGATGTCCTCCTCATGAACGCAGTACATGGGGCGGATCAGCTCCATGCCCTCAAAGTTGTCGCTGTGGAGCTTGGGCAGCATGGCCTG
>ENA-UESS01000588-UESS01000588.1-human-gut-metagenome-genome-assembly--contig:-NODE-588-length-15943-cov-16.312492_pt1 | contig 15943 bp, 10 predicted proteins | sample MGYA00243004_ERZ508005 | MGnify/ENA primary metagenome ERZ508005 (study PRJEB26167, sample SAMN06115471) | human gut metagenome | host: Homo sapiens | place: China:Guizhou | collected 2016-06-29...
TTACGAGGAGGTTTGAAGAAGCAGTCGGTGTGCTATACACATTTTCACTCAAACAAGGTTTTTAGAGGTGACCATAAGGGAGCGTTACTGCTTCCTTGCGATGGAGTACTCGTCGTCGGACGAGTAATATGGGCAGTTGTAGTTAGTTCCGCACATGAATCGGTACATCTCGTCCTCGTCGAGGTTTACCAGACATGTCCAGCAGTCGCATTCCTCGTCGTAGACGTAATTTACGCAGTCGTCGCAGTTTGTCATTCCTTGTTCTCCTTTTCCTTGTCCGCGTTTATCGCGCGGAATGCCTGTTCCAGCGTCCGCACGCCGATTATCTGAATGCCGTAGTTTTCGCTGCGGCTGAGCGACGAGAAGCTCTGTTTCGGGATTATGCACCGCTCAAATCCGAGCCGCGCGCCTTCCTTGACGCGCTCCCTGACGTGGGAAGCCGCACGTACCTCCCCGCCGAGCCCGACCTCGCCGAACACCATCAGCTTTTCTGGTATCACCTTGTCGCATAGCCCGGAGTACAGCGCCAGCGCCACCGCCAGGTCGGCCGCAGGCTCGTCCAGCCGGAGGCCGCCGACTATGTTGACGTATACGTCGACCCCGCCGAAAAAGAATCCGGTGCGCTTTTCGAGCACCGCGAGTATCATGTAGAGCCGGTTGTAGTCGAAGCCGGTGGCGACCCTTCTCGGCGCTGACAGCGTGGATTTCGTAACCAGCGCCTGGACCTCGGCGAGGATAGGGCGGGTGCCTTCGATGGTGCAGACTACCGCGCTGCCGGAGACCGTAGTGATACGCCCGGAGAGCATCATCTCCGAGGGGTTCGTGACCTCGTGGAGGCCGTCGTCGTCCATGTTGAACACGCCTATTTCGTTGGTGGAGCCGAAGCGGTTCTTTATCGCCCTAAGAATGCGGTAGGAAAGCTGCTTCTCGCCCTCGAAGTACAGCACTGTGTCCACGATGTGCTCCATTATTTTCGGCCCGGCTATGCCGCCGTCCTTGTTGACGTGGCTGACTATGAAAATCGGGATCTCCTCGGATTTTGCGAGGTGCATGAATGCGTTTGTGCATTCCCTGACCTGCACGACGCTTCCCGCCGAGGAGGTTATCCCGCTGGAAGTTATGGTCTGTATCGAGTCGATTATCACGATATCCGGCTTGTTTTTCCTGACCGCCTGGATTATGCTTTCGCAGTTGTTGCCGGAGGCGAGCAGCAGCCCTCCGCCGGTGACTCCCAGCCGGTCGGCGCGGAGCTTTATCTGACGTTCGGATTCCTCGCCGGAAACGTAGAGTATAGTGTGCTCGCCGCCCATGAAGCCGCATATCTGGAGCAGCAGCGTGGATTTTCCGATGCCCGGGTCGCCGCCGATAAGCACCAGCGAGCCTTTCACAAGACCTCCGCCGAGCACCCTGTCAAGCTCGGAGCTTCCCGTGCCGTAGCGTATCTCGTCGTTGCAGTCCACGTCGCCGATGGGGCTGAATTTAAGCTCCGCCGCCGGAGCAGAGTACTTCCCGCCGATGACCGGCGCCGGCTCTGCTTCTTCGATGGTGTTCCAGCTTCCGCAGGCGGTGCATCTGCCGTTCCACTTTGAGTATTCCTGCCCGCATTCGCTGCACACGAACACGGTTTTCGGTTTTGCCATATTTTCTCCTTTTCTATGGAAGCGCTGAATAAACCAAGGCGTGCTTACGCGTCTGATTTTGTTACGCTGCGCTTTATTCAGCGTAGCCCTAGTCATATTTCCCGGGACTTGCTCATATCTTATGAACAAATAGACAATTTGTCCGGGGGTAATCGAAATGAAATTCAACAAACAAACTCTGAGATTCGCCGCGTGCATGGCGGGGATCTTCGCTTTCCTGGCGGTCTGCGCAAGGGTGACCGACAGCGCCGTCCCGACCTCCGCGGAGGCTTCGGAGCGTCCGGTCATAGTGCTAGACGCGGGTCACGGCGGACTTGACAGCGGCGCGGTGGGGAAAAGCGGCGTCCTTGAAAAGGACGTGAACCTTTCCGTGGTGAAGCACCTCCGGCAGCTCCTGGAGCTTTCCGGGTTCCGCACTGTGCTGACCCGCGATGAGGATATCTCCATCTACGACCCCGGAGTCGAGGGCATACGCAACCAGAAGCTCTCCGACATGGATAACCGGCTTGAGATAATCCAGAGCTATCCCGACAGCATATTCCTGTGTATCCACCAGAACAACTACACCGACCCGAAGTACTTCGGCGGGCAGATGTTCTACAATAACAACAATCCCGACAACCGGACGCTGGCGCAGATAATGCAGGCGCGTTTCGCGCAGCTCCAGCCGGGAAACGACCGTGAAATAAAGCTTTCCGGCGACGAACTGTTCCTGCTCAAATCCAACAAGAACCCGTCGCTGATGATCGAGTGCGGCTTCCTTTCGAATCCCGAGGAGGAAGCGAAGCTCGCCACCGAGGAATATCAGCAGCAGCTTGCGTTCACGATATACAGCGGCGTGCTGGAGTACGTCGACGCGGTGTCGGAGCAGCCCGAAAGCGCCTGGACGGACGAGGAGGCCGCCGTCATTTCTGAATATAATAATATCACGGCAGAATGATTATGTCAAGATGATTGACAATTCCCATCGGCGATGATATAATAGATACAGTATTATATTGAATCATCAGGAGGGAAGTTATATGTCAGATACACCTGTTAATCCTTTTGACGACGCAGAAGAGATCGCCAAGAAGTCGATGGTGCTGTTTTTCCTTATCGACTGCTCCGGCAGCATGGGCGGCAGTAAGATCGGCACTGTAAATTCCGTTATGGAGGAGCTTATCCCCGAAATCAAGGGAATAGGCGGCGCGGACGCGGATATCAAGCTGGCAGTCCTGAAGTTCTCCGGCGGCTGTGAGTGGATGTACGACGAGCCTATATCCATCGACGAGTTCGAGTGGAAGCCCCTCGACGCCGAGAACGTCACCGACCTCGGCTGCGCCCTCACCGAGCTTGCCGCGAAGCTCTCCAGAAACGAGTTCATGAAGTCCCCGAGCCTTTCGTTTGCTCCGGTCATGATACTCATGTCGGACGGCTATCCCACCGACAACTACGAAAAGGGGCTTGATATCCTGTCGAAGAACCGCTGGTATTCCAACGGCATAAAGGCCGCGGTCGCCATAGGCGAGGATGCAGACCACGATATACTCGCGCGGTTCACCGGCGACCCGGACAGCGTTGTTACGGCGCACAACGGCGAAGCCCTCGCGAAGCTGATAAAGTTCGTTGCAGTGACTTCCTCGCAGATCGGAAGCCGCAGCGTTCGCCTTGCGGAGTCCGAGGAGGATATGCGCACAAAGCAGCAGTCCGCGGCGGAGCAGATACGCGAGTTCGCCGACAGCGACGAGATAAGCGCTGACATCGAGGCTGGCTGGTAATGCAGTTCAGCGGCTTTGCTGTGTCGGTCAGGGGAGCTTCCCACGAGGATTCGGGAACGCCCTGCCAGGACAGCGCAAGAGTGCTCATCACCGATAAACTGGCGGTCGCTGCGGTGTCCGACGGGCACGGGAGCGAGAAGCACTTCCGCAGCGCCTCGGGCAGCGAGATGGCGGCGCGTGTGGCTCTGCGCTCGGTCACGGATTTCTGCGAACGCAACGGGAGCCTCGGCGCGGTGTTCCTCCACGACCCAAGGGAGGCGGCTCGGCGTATCGCCGGGAACATCATATGCGGCTGGAACGATGAAATTGCCGCGCACATGCGGTTTTCTCCGCTGACCCCGAACGAGCGTGCGATTTTCGAAAAATACGGCGGGCTTCAGCCGGAAGTGATGTACGGAGCGACCCTGATACTTGCCGCAGCCGATAAGGACGGCGTTTTCGGGCTTCAGATAGGCGACGGGACGTTCACGCTGGAGACGGATTCCGGAGCGGAGTTCCCTATGCCGGAGGACGAAAGGCTGGTCGGAAACCTCACGACCTCACTGTGCGACTGCGACGCGATAAACAGCTTCCGCAGCTTCTGGCGGGAGGGGAAGATGGTCAGCGTGACTCTTTCCAGCGACGGGCTGATCAATTCGTTCCTGAGCAGCGCTGACCTGCTGAATTTCGCAGGACGTACCGCACGGCTTTCTCAGCAGGATATCCCGGCTCTGTCGGTACACCTGCGGGAGCGCTCTGTCGAGGGCAGCCGGGACGATATCTCGGTCGCGGTGATACGCGCTGACAGAGGATAATGGATATTTTACCCGCCCGGAACGATATTCGGGCGGGTTTTCGCTTTGATTAGAGCATGAAAATTCAATTTTGTATGATTTGCAATAATTCGAATGCGAAAAAGCTCAAAGTTTGTTGCTTTGGGCAAAAAAATCCACGCTTGTGACAAAAATGCGCGTAATAACGCGCGGTTTTTTTACTGTAAAATGCTTGACTTTTGCCTATAATTATGTTATAATTTCATAATGTATCATAATGGATTTGTGCGCGAAAAAGCCTGTTTTTGACGTTTAAAATGCGCCAAACACCGGTTTTTTCCAGCAAGCCTGAGACCGGAATTTTGTTAAGGAGTGATAAAGCCGATGGTGAATGTAAAGCCCATACAGCTCGGAAAAACCACCCGAATGAGTTTTTCTAAAATCAATGAGGTAATCGACATGCCGAACCTCATAGGTATTCAGAAGGATTCCTACGAGTGGTTCCTGCAGGACGGTATCAAGGAAGTGTTCAGGGACGTTTCCCCGATCACTGACGCAAACGGCAAATATGAACTCTCGTTCATAAGCCACCGTTTCGACGACAAGATCAAGTATACCATTGAGGAGTGCAAGGAGCGCGACGCGACATATGCAGTCCCGATCCGCGTTACTGCCAGACTTCTGAACAAGGAGACCGGCTCCGTAATCGATAACGAGATCTATATGGGTGATCTGCCGCTCATGACTGACAGCGGTACATTCGTTATCAACGGCTCTGAGCGTGTTGTAGTATCTCAGCTCGTTCGTTCACCGGGCGTTTACTACGGTTTTGAGCACGACAAGACCGGTAAGAAGCTGTTCAAGGCGACTGTTATCCCGAACCGCGGCGCATGGCTCGAGTACGAGATGGACGCCAACGACGTGTTCTATGTCCGCATTGATAAGAACAGAAAGATCCCCGTTACCACCTTCCTCCGCTCCATCGGCCTTTCCACCAATGCAGAGCTGACCGGAAAGTTCGGCGACGACCCCAGAATCACCTGCACCATCGAGAAGGACAGCACCCAGAACAAGGAAGAGGCTCTTCTCGAGGTCTACAAGAAGCTCCACCCCGGCGACATGGCTTCCGTGGAGTCCGCGCAGAATCAGCTCAACATGCTGTTCTTCGATGCCAAGAGATACGACCTCTCCAGATTCGGACGCTATAAGTATAATAAGAAGCTCGCTATTTCTGAGCGTATCTACGGCAAGAAGGCTGCCGAGGCAGTTATCGCGCCGCTGACCGGTGAGATCCTTGTCGACGAGGGTGAGGTAATCACAAAGGAGAAGGCTCTCGAGATCGAGAATGCCGGCGTTATCGACGTTACCGTCGTTCACCCCACACGCGAGGGCGCTACCGTAAAGGTATGCGGCAACGGCATGGTCGACATCAAGACCTACACCGGCGATATGGACGTTGAGTCCCTCGGCATCAACGAGCATGTGCGCTTCGCTGTCCTCCGTGATATCCTCGAGGAAGCGGCAGGCGACCAGGACACCCTGCGTATCCTCATCAAGGCGCGCGCAGAGGAGCTTATCCCCAAGCACATCACAATTGAAGATATATTCGCGACCGTAAGCTACTTCATCGACCTCTGCGAGGACGTCGGAAACGTGGACGATATCGACCACCTCGGCAACAGACGTATCCGCTGCGTAGGCGAGCTGCTCCAGAACCAGTTCCGCATAGGCTTCACACGTATGGAAAGAACCATTCGCGAGAAGATGGCGCTTTCCGGTCAGGATCAGGAGAAGGTAACTCCCGACTCCTTCGTTAACTGCCGTCAGGTTATTTCCGCGATGAGAGAGTTCTTCGGATCCTCTCCGCTGTCGCAGTTCATGGATCAGAACAACCCGCTGGCTGAGCTTACCCACAAGCGCCGTCTGTCCTCCCTTGGTCCGGGCGGTCTGTCCCGAGACAGAGCCGGATTCGAGGTCCGTGACGTACACTACTCCCACTACGGAAGAATGTGCCCGATCGAGACCCCTGAAGGTCCTAACATCGGTCTGATCTCCTACCTTGCTACTTTCGCAAGGATCAACGTTTACGGCTTCATCGAGGCTCCCTACAGACGCGTTGACAAGGCTACCGGCAAGGTCCTCGACGAGGTCGTTTACATGACCGCCGACGTTGAGGATAACTACGTTGTAGCTCAGGCGAACGAGCCCCTCGACGAGGAAGGCAGATTCGCCAGACCCCGCGTAAACGCACGATGCCGCGACTCCATTCTTGAAATCGAGCGCGAGAAGGTCGACTTCATGGACGTATCGCCTAAGATGGTCGTTTCCGTCGCTACGGCTATGATCCCGTTCCTCGAGAACGACGACGCGAACCGTGCTCTGATGGGCGCGAACATGCAGCGTCAGGCGGTTCCGCTTATGGTTACCGACAATCCTATCGTCGGCACCGGTATGGAGTACAAGGCTGCGGTAGACTCCGGCATAGTTGTATGCACCAAGGAGGACGGCGTAGTTACAGAGGTTGACGCAGACAAGATCGTTGTTACAAACGATCTCGGTCAGGAGCGTATCTACAGACTTATCAAGTTCAAGCGCTCCAACCAGGGCAACTGCGTAAATCAGCGCCCGATCGTAAGCAAGGGCGAGCGTGTAAAGGCCGGCGACGTTATCGCTGACGGCCCCGCAACAAAGATGGGCGAGATCGCACTCGGCAAGAACGCCCTCATCGGCTTCATGACATGGGAAGGCTACAACTACGAGGACGCCGTACTCATCAACGAGAAGCTGGTTTACAATGATGTTTATACCTCTATTCATATAGAAGAATACGAGCTCGAATGCCGCGACACCAAGCTCGGTGCGGAAGAAATCACCCGCGATATCCCGAACCTCTCAGACGACGCTCTGAAGGATCTGGACGAGCGCGGTATCGTACGCATCGGCGCAGAGGTACACTCCGGCGATATCCTCGTCGGCAAGGTTTCCCCGAAGGGCGAGACCGAACTGAACGCAGAGGAGAGACTGCTCCGCGCTATCTTCGGCGAGAAGGCGCGCGAGGTACGTGACAACTCCCTAAGAGTTGCGCACGGCGTAAGCGGTATCGTAGTTGACGTAAAGGTATTCGACCGCACCAACTGCGACGAGCTGTCCCCCGGAGTTAACGAGAAGGTCCGCGTTTATATCGCACAGAAGAGAAAGATCTCCGTCGGCGATAAGATGGCGGGTCGTCACGGTAACAAGGGTGTCGTTTCCAGAATTCTCCGTCAGGAGGATATGCCGTTCCTGCCGGACGGTACTCCGCTTGACATCGTGCTGAACCCTCTGGGCGTACCTTCCCGAATGAACATCGGACAGGTGCTCGAGGTACACCTCGGCTACGTAGCCAAGGCGCTCGGCTGGAAGATCGCAACACCGGTATTCGACGGCGCGCACGAGCAGGATATCCGCGAGCTGTACGACGCTGCAAGATCCATCAACAACGGCAAGGTAACAGAGGAAGCCGACCGCATATTCAACATGGGCAAGGCTGACGGCGACCGCAAGGAGCCTGAGCTGCTGGGTCTCAACTCCGCAGGCCTTGACTTCACAAAGCTGCCCCTCACCTCCGACTGCAAGACGCAGCTTACCGACGGCCGCACCGGCGAGAAGTTCGACGGCCCTGTAACCGTTGGTTACATGTACTACCTCAAGCTGCACCACCTGGTCGACGATAAGATCCACGCTCGTTCCACCGGTCCTTACTCCCTCGTTACACAGCAGCCTCTGGGCGGTAAGGCTCAGTTCGGCGGTCAGCGTTTTGGTGAGATGGAGGTTTGGGCTCTGGAGGCTTACGGCGCTGCTTACACGCTTCAGGAGATCCTGACCGTTAAGTCAGATGACCTTATCGGCCGTCAGAAGACCTACGAGGCTATCGTTAAGGGCGAGCCGGTTCCGAAGCCCGGCGTACCTGAGTCCTTTAAGGTAATGATCAGAGAGCTTCAGGGTCTCGGTCTGGACGTAAGAGTGCTTGACGAGAACGGCGAAGTTGTAGACCTCAGAAACGACGGCGACGAGGACGAGGACGACAACCGTTATCCCGCAGAGACCTTCGAGATGAACTACTCCAACGATGACGCAGAGCTTGAAAAGAGCGGCTACGGCATCATCGACGAGGAAGACCTGAAGGAGAACGGCTCTGACGACGACGATTTCTCAGATGATGGTTTCTCGGACGGAGAGCCTATTGACTTCGGCGAGGACGAGTGATCCTGCCGGGCTTTCCCGTAAAGAGTATACAGCCTGCCGGCGGCGCGCCCCTGCTCATGTGCAGGGGGGCTTCGCAGGCTTTGATAGAGAAATGAGGTAAATATATTGAATACGACATTTGAGTCAATGAAGATCGGACTTGCCTCTCCCGACCAGATCAGAGAATGGTCCTACGGCGAAGTGCTGCGTCCTGAAACCATAAATTACCGTACCCAGAAGCCGGAAAAGGAAGGTCTGTTCTGCGAGCGTATCTTTGGTCCGCAGAAGGACTGGGAGTGTAACTGCGGCAAGTACAAGCGCATTCGCTTCAGAGGAAAGGTCTGCGAGAAGTGCGGCGTTGAGGTAACACGCGCTAAGGTAAGACGCGAGCGTATGGGTCACATCGAGCTTGCGGCTCCGGTTTCCCATATCTGGTACTTCAAGGGTACCCCTTCCCGCATCGGTCAGATGCTGGATATCTCCCCCAAGCGCCTTGAGGAAGTTCTGTACTTCACAAAGTACATCGTTATCGACCCGGGCGAGGCCAAGGAACTGAGCAAGAATCAGCTCCTGGAGGAGAAGGAATATGCAAATTTCCGCACCAAATACGGCAGCGACTTCAAGGCCGGCATGGGCGCGGAGGCTATAAAGGAGCTGCTCCAGGAGATCGACCTCGAGAAGCTCTCCGCAGAGCTGAAGGAGGAACTCTCCGCAACACAGCAGGGTCAGAAGCGCGTCAAGCTGCTCAAGCGCCTTGACGTAGTCGAGGCATTCCTTCAGTCCCACAACCGTCCCGAGTGGATGATCATGGACGCAGTTCCGGTAATTCCTCCGGATATCCGCCCGATGGTACAGCTCGACGGCGGAAGATACGGCGTATCCGACCTTAACGATCTGTACCGCCGCGTGATCAACAGAAACAACCGTCTGAGAAAGCTCATCGAGATGCACTCCCCGGAGATCATCGTCAGAAACGAGAAGCGCATGCTCCAGGAAGCTGTAGACGCACTCATAGACAACGGCAGACACGGCAGAGCGTACACCGGTTCCAACAACCGCCCGCTCAAGTCCCTTTCCGACCTGTTAAAGGGTAAGCAGGGACGTTTCCGTCAGAACCTGCTCGGTAAGCGCGTCGACTACTCCGGACGTTCCGTTATCGTCGTTGGTCCTGAGCTGAAGATGGATCAGTGCGGTCTCCCGAAGGAGATGGCTCTCGAGCTGTTCAAGCCGTTCGTGCTCAACGACCTCGTTGAGAAGGGTTCCGCGCAGAACATCAAGCAGGCTAAGAAGATGGTAGAGCGCGCAGAGGATAAGGTCTGGGACTCCCTCGAGTGCGTTATCAAGGATCACCCCGTACTGCTCAACCGTGCGCCTACGCTGCACAGACTTGGTATCCAGGCGTTCTCGCCGGTACTCGTTGAGGGTCGTGCGATCAAGCTCCATCCGCTGTGCTGTACCGCGTTCAACGCGGACTTCGACGGCGACCAGATGGCGGTTCATCTTCCCCTGTCCGCTGAGGCTCAGGAAGAGGCGCGCACACTCATGCTCGCTGCAAAGAACCTGTTAAAGCCGTCCGACGGACGCCCTGTTACCGTTCCTACCCAGGATATGGTACTTGGTTCCTACTATCTGACCCTTGATAAGCCCGGCGAAAAGGGCGAGGGCAAGGTATTCCGCGACGCTAACGAGGCTCTCATGGCTTACCAGGACGGCGTTATCTCCATTCACGCTGCGATCAAGGTAAGAGTTACAAAGGATCTCGGCGACACCAAGATCACAAAGCTCGTTCCCGCTACCGTTGGACGTATCATATTCAACGAACACATTCCTCAGGATCTCGGCTACGTTGACAGAACCGATCCGGAGCATCAGCTCGACTATGAGATATCCTTCAAGGTCGGCAAGAGCCAGCTCGGTAAGATCATCGACCGCTGCCTGAAGATTCACGGAACCGCTACTACCGCCCAGGTACTCGACAAGATCAAGGCAATGGGCTATAAGTACTCCACCAGATCCGGTATCACCGTTGCTGTCTGCGACGCGGATATTCCTCCGCAGAAGGCTCAGATCCTCGCAGACGCTGACGCTAAGATTGCAAAGCTGAACAAGCAGTTCAACCGCGGCTTTATTTCCGATACCGAGAGAAAGGCAGAGTTCATCAGCATCTGGAACCAGGCTACCGAAGATGTTGGTACCGCGCTGAACGACAACCTCGATAAGTACAACAACATCTACATGATGGCGGACTCCGGAGCGCGTGGTTCTAAGAACCAGATCCGTCAGCTTGCCGGAATGCGTGGACTTATCGCCAACACGTCCGGTGCGACCATCGAAATGCCAATCAGGGCTAACTACCGTGAAGGCCTTAACATTCTGGAATACTTCATCTCCTCTCGAGGCGCGCGTAAGGGACTTGCCGATACCGCGCTGAGAACCGCCGACTCTGGTTATCTGACCAGACGACTGGTAGACGTATCTCAGGAGGTCATCATTCGCGAGGACGACTGCGGAACTACAGACGGCATCGACGTTTACGAGATCCGCGAGGGCAATCAGCTCGTTGAGCCGCTTGCAGAGCGTCTCGTGGGCAGATACCTCTCCGAGGACTTCAAGGACGCTGACGGCAACGTACTCGTTTCCAGAGAAAAGCTGATGAACGATCAGGACGCAGCAAAGATCGTGGCTACCGGCGCCGAGAAGGTAAAGGTACGCTCCGTGCTTACCTGCGGTCTGAAGAACGGCGTTTGCGCTCACTGCTACGGCGCATCGCTGGCTAACGGTCAGCTCATCAATATCGGCGAGGCTGTTGGTATCATCGCGGCGCAGTCCATCGGTGAGCCGGGTACACAGCTTACAATGAGAACGTTCCATACCGGTGGTATCGCGTCCGCCGAGGATATCACACAGGGTCTTCCGCGAGTTGAGGAGCTTTTCGAGTCCCGCCGCCCGAAGAACGCTGCGATCATCACCAAGGTTTCCGGTAAGGTACGCTACGAAGAGATCAAAAAGACAAGACACGCTATAATCACACAGAATGACGGCACCGAGGAAGCATATGCAGTTCCGTTCGGTTACAGACCTAAGGTATACGACGGAGATAACGTTATTGCCGGCGACGCACTGACCGAGGGCTCCATCAACCCGCACGACGTGCTCGAGGTAAAGGGCGAGGAAGCAGTTCAGAACTACATCATCGCCGAGGTACAGAAGGTTTACCGTTTACAGGGTGTTGATATCAACGATAAGCATATCGAAGTCATCGTACGCCAGATGATGCGTAAGATCCGCATCACTGACCCGGGCGACAGCTTCCTGCTTCCCGGCTCCATCATCGGCAAGAACGAGCTCACCACCGTTTGCGAGGAGATCCAGGCAAGGATCGACGCAGGCGAGGTCGGACTCAGAATGCCTGAGAGCGAAGCGGTTCTGCTTGGTATCACTAAGGCTTCTCTGGCAACAGACAGCTTCCTGTCCGCGGCTTCCTTCCAGGAGACCACCAGAGTGCTTACAGACGCGGCTATCCGCGGCAAGATCGACCCGCTGCTCGGTCTGAAGGAGAACGTTATCATCGGTAAGCTCATTCCCGCTGGTACAGGTCTCTACGCTGAGGAGCGCGAGGCTGAGAAGGCTGCCGCCGCTGCCGCAGCAGAGGCTGAATCAGCTCCCGAGGATAACGCTGGTTAAAATGCACAAAAATAAAAGCGTATAATTGATAAGTAACGGTGTTTGCTACAAAGTTTCGGCGAAATTCTGCGAAACTCTTGACAAACACCGTTCTTTGCTTTATAATTTATAATTGCGTGTGAGTATATTTTCGGACAGCTCCGGAAAAATATGATCGTGCGAAAATTTATTGGAGGTGAAATAATGCCAACGTTTAATCAGCTTGTCCGCAAGGGACGCGAGGTTTCTGAAAAGAAATCCAAGGCTCCTGCACTCCAGAAGTCTATGAACACACTGCGCAAGCAGCAGGTAGACCAGTCTTCTCCCCAGAAGAGAGGCGTGTGCACAGCCGTTCGTACTCAGACCCCTAAGAAGCCGAACTCCGCGATGAGAAAGGTTGCCAGAGTTAAGCTTTCTAACGGTTATGAAGTTACAGCTTATATTCCCGGTATCGGACACAAACTGCAGGAACACTCCGTTGTTCTGATCCGTGGCGGCCGTGTTAAGGACCTTCCTGGTGTGCGTTACCACATCATCAGAGGTACACTCGACGCTCAGGGTGTAGACAAGAGAATGCAGGGACGCTCCAAGTACGGTGCTAAGCGTCCGAAGGCTGGAAAGAAAGCGTAATTTCTGACTTATTGCTGTCAGACAAGGCATTATTTTTGATAGAGCCTCTGTTTGGACGGCGGAAGGTCAAGCCACACTATGTAAAGTATGGCTCTTATGCTTTCGAGTACCTATGATTTTCATTTCGTATGAAGGAGGGAAGTAAAGTGCCAAGAAGAGGTAATGTTCCGAAGCGTGAAGTTCTTCCGGATCCTGTGTACGGCTCTGAGCTCGTAACAAGACTGGTAAACAATATCATGCTCGACGGAAAGAAGGGCGTAGCCCAGAAGATCGTTTACGGCGCATTTGAGATCGTTGCTGAGAAGACCGGCAAGGACGCTCTGGAAGCTTTCGAGGAGGCAATGGAGAACATCATGCCTAACCTCGAGTGCAAGACCCGCCGTGTCGGCGGCGCTAACTATCAGGTTCCTCTGGAAGTTAGCCCTGCCCGCCGCGAGACCCTCGGCCTGCGCTGGCTGACCGCTTACAGCCGCGCCCGTGGCGAGAAGACCATGTCTGCTCGTCTGGCTGCTGAGATCATCGACGCCACCAACGGTGTCGGCGGCTCTGTCAAGAAGCGCGAGGATACGCACAAGATGGCCGAGGCCAACAAGGCTTTTGCCCACTATCGTTATTGATTCGCTGTCGAGGAGGTATAAGCCATGGCTACGCCGAGAGATGTATCTCTGCAAATGACCCGTAACATCGGTATCATGGCCCACATCGACGCAGGTAAGACCACCACCACCGAGCGCATCCTGTACTACACCGGTATCAACCATAAGATCGGTGAGGTTCATGACGGCGCTGCTACGATGGACTGGATGGAACAGGAGCAGGAGCGTGGTATCACCATCACTTCCGCTGCTACCACCTGCTATTGGAGCCATACCGAGACCCAGCACGATCCGGCTCTCTTCAAGAAGAACCGCCATCGTATCAACATCATCGACACCCCGGGTCACGTTGACTTCACTGTTGAGGTTCAGCGTTCTCTGCGCGTTCTGGACGGTTCCGTTACCGTTCTGGCCGCTAAGGGCGGTGTTGAGCCGCAGTCTGAGACCGTTTGGCGTCAGGCTGACGAGTACAAGGTTCCCCGCATGGTGTACGTCAACAAGATGGACACCATGGGTGCCGATTTCTACCGCTGCGTTCAGATGCTCCATGATCGTCTGCACGCCAACGGTGTGCCCATCCAGCTGCCCGTCGGTCAGGAGGATACCTTCAAGGGTATTATCGACCTGATCGATATGCAGGCTGACATCTACTATGATGACATGGGCAATGATGTCCGCGTTGAGCCTATCCCCGAGGATATGCAGGAGAAGGCTCAGGAGTACCATGACAAGCTGATCGAGGCTGTTGCCGAGACCGACGAAGAGCTCATGATGAAGTACCTGGAAGGCGAAGAGCTGACCAAGGAAGAAATCAAGGCGGCTCTGCGTAAGGCTACCATCTCTAACGAGATCGTTCCCGTTGTCTGCGGCTCCTCCTACAAGAACCGCGGCGTTCAGAAGCTGCTGGATGCCATTGTTGACTACATGCCGGCTCCTACCGACGTTGCAGCCATCAAGGGCACCAACCCCGAGACCGGCGAGGAGGAAGATCGTATCTCCTCCGACGACCAGCCGTTCGCAGCTCTGGCCTTCAAGATCATGACTGACCCGTATGTCGGTAAGCTCTGCTTCTTCCGTGTGTACTCCGGTACGCTGGACGCAGGCACCACCGTCTACAACTCTGTCAAGGATAACAACGAGCGTATCGGCCGTATCCTGCAGATGCACGCCAACAACCGTAAGGACATCGACACCGTTTACGCGGGCGATATTGCGGCTGCTGTCGGTCTGAAGAATACCACCACCGGTGACACGCTGTGCGACGAGAAGCACCCCATCATTCTGGAGTCCATGAACTTCCCAGAGCCCGTTATCCGCGTTGCCATCGAGCCCAAGACCAAGGCCGGCTCTGAGAAGATGGGCATTGCGCTGGCAAAGCTCGCTGAAGAAGACCCGACCTTCCGCACCTGGACCGATGAGGAGACCGGCCAGACGATCATCGCCGGCATGGGCGAGCTCCATCTGGAGATCATCGTTGACCGTCTGCTCCGTGAGTTCAAGGTCGAGGCCAACGTTGGCGCTCCCCAGGTTGCTTACCGCGAGACCATTCGCAAGGAAGCCAACCAGGAAACCAAGTACGCCCGTCAGTCCGGCGGTAAGGGCCAGTATGGTCACGTTAAGATCAAGCTGGAGCCCAACCCCGGCAAGGGTTATGAGTTCGTCAACGGTGTCGTTGGCGGCGCTATCCCGAAGGAATATATCCCCGCTGTTGACAATGGTATCCAGGGCGCGATGAAGTCCGGTGTTCTCGCCGGCTATCCCGTCGTTGATGTCAAGGTCACCCTGTGGGATGGTTCTTATCATGAGGTCGACTCCTCTGAAATGGCGTTCTCCATCGCTGGTTCTATGGCATTCAAGGATGCCATGAAGAAGTGCGATCCCGTCATCATGGAGCCCATCATGAAGGTCAATGTTATCGTGCCCGATGAGTATATGGGCAACGTTATCGGCGACCTGAACAGCCGCCGCGGCCAGATCACCAACCAGGAGTCTCAGGACGGTACCGCCCGCGTGACTGCTATGGTTCCTCTGTCCGAGATGTTCGGCTACGCCACCGACCTGCGTTCCAAGACCCAGGGCCGTGGCCAGTACTCCATGGAGCCTGATGAGTATCAGCAGGTTCCCAAGAGCGTTGCCGACAAGATCATGGCCGAGCGCGCTCACAAAGTCTGATTTTTTAAGTCATACTTCATAAAATAGACTTGCAATTTCTCTTTAAATTTTGTATGATAGTCTTACGCAAGACTACCAATATGTTTTAATTAAAGGAGGACACTTCCAATGGCTGAAAAGGAAAAATTTGACCGCTCTTTGGAGCACGTCAACATTGGCACCATCGGTCACGTTGACCACGGCAAGACCACTCTGACCGCTGCCATCACCAAGACTCTGGCTCTGAAGGGCGACGCCGACTTCATGGATTACTCCAGCATCGACAAGGCTCCCGAGGAGAAGGCTCGTGGTATCACGATCAACACTGCTCACGTTGAGTACCACACCGAGAAGCGTCACTACGCCCACGTTGACTGCCCGGGCCATGCTGACTACATCAAGAACATGATCACCGGTGCTGCTCAGATGGACGGCGCTATCCTGGTCGTCGCTGCTACCGATGGTCCCATGCCCCAGACCCGTGAGCACATCCTGCTGGCTCGTCAGGTCGGCGTGCCCTATATCGT
>ENA-UESS01000592-UESS01000592.1-human-gut-metagenome-genome-assembly--contig:-NODE-592-length-15853-cov-10.037335_pt1 | contig 15853 bp, 9 predicted proteins | sample MGYA00243004_ERZ508005 | MGnify/ENA primary metagenome ERZ508005 (study PRJEB26167, sample SAMN06115471) | human gut metagenome | host: Homo sapiens | place: China:Guizhou | collected 2016-06-29...
AAGTCTGGAAAGAGCGTAGAGGGCAGACCGGAATTTCAGAGAATGTTGGATAATATTGAGAATGGAACAGATGAGGTACAGTTTGTACTGGTGTTCAAGCTTTCCAGATTCGGTCGTAATGCGGCAGATGTATTAAACTCTTTGCAGAGGATGCAGGATTTTGGAGTGAATCTGATCTGTGTAGAAGATGGAATTGACAGCTCAAAAGATAGTGGAAAGCTGATGATTTCTGTTCTGTCTGCGGTGGCACATCCGATCCCATAGAATGGGCTCTCAAAGCTGTTACCGGAATAAGTCATGTAATACAATCCGTTATGTTTAAGCACATAAGATCCTTCATTCACACGCGGCCACACTTCTTCCCATGCCTGCGAAACATGAATGCAAGGACGCATCGTCTCCGTTTTAATCGTCATATAATCGTCCTCCAGTTCCGCTACCCATACGTTATTGCCATCATTGAAGCGAACGAAGAAAAGATAAGGTTTTCCATCTTCATCAATAAACAGGGAGCTATCGATCATCTTCTCGCCAGCAACCATCGGTTTCTTCTCGTTCTGCCTGAACGGACCTAACGGAGAATCGGCTATGGCCACACAGATGTGTTCGTCTGCCGTATAATACATATAAAACTTCCCGTCAATCTCGTAAATCTCCGGTGCCCAGAAGCGGCTATCCGCCCAAACATCATCTTTATGAAGTGCAAGCCCGTGCAGTTTCCACTTCCTGAGATCTTTTGATGTATACACTTCAATACCGTCGGCCGCATGCGTTCCGTAAGCATAATAAGTTCCATCGTGCAATAGAATAAAAGGATCGCCCAACGGAACCGACTTTGTCACGGTTTTTGTTTTTGACCTGTTTTTTGCTCCGGCAACTCCTGTATAAGAACAAAACACAATCAGCAGCCCCAGCAGCCATACTCCGGTACTAATCTTTTTCTTTCCCATAATATAATCTTTTTTCAATATAATACAATCATTATTTCATCCGGTCTTTAGTAAACTGAAACCAATCCAGTTTCAATAGGTTCTCGGTACCGGTCTTACCTTTGAACAGCAGATACAATTTCTCTTGCCGCCCTCTCGCAATCCGTTCAAGAGACGTTGACTTGATTTCCCAGGATTGGTCGCCACCCGTATTGCCCACTTCGAGCACTCCGATAGGTTTTCCCTTCAAGGAACCCAGATAAACCTCTATCTTCCCGCCTTCGGTACCTGAAGCAACTTTAGCTGTAAACGTGCCTGCCCCTTTGCCTAAATCTACATTCCGGTAGAGCAAATAATCGTTATTATCGATCTGCCCCATGATAAATCCGTTCTCGGCCGCATTCTTTTCAAGAGCTATCCCATATAGGTTATGGAAGCTTTCCGCCTCAAAAATACGGTTCAGGTCATCCGACCGATCTTCTCCAAAAACTTTCAATTCAAAAATACTTAATGCATTTTCGGCATTCTTCTTGTCCAGCCCGTCTGCTCTCAGGGGGATGTCAACCCCTTCCAGAATGGTCAGACGGATAAACCTTGCTTTCACCGGAGAATTGCCCGGCTTCGTATCCGTCACCGGAGATTGTCCGACACCGTCCGTACTCCGGTCTGCAAACACTTTCCACAAATGACTGCCGGAGGCTGCATCCAGACTGTCGGCTTCTTTCTGTGACAAATATTCGAGTTTATACTTGTAAGTACGGCTTGTAAACTCAAAAATTGTCTCTATCTCATCCACTTTACACTCGCTGCCCAAATCTACAATCAGCCAAGGCTTATGTGCACCGACTCCGGGATCCCAATGGGTCCCGTAATTCTCGTCTACGGCAAAGTTACCGGCATAACAGAATGAAATGCCGTGTGTACGATAGCGGGGAGCAAATTCCGAATCATCATACACCCTCGCCGAAGAGGTCAAGGTCTGCTTTCCTAAAGCAAGATTCGTACGATGATCGCCCGGAACATCGGGAGCAACCGTTACCCCTTTGTGGGTTGGAGTAATGGGACGGATACTTCCATCCTCATTAAAGAAAACTTCGTCGATACAAGTCTGCCGTTTACTGTCTACAAAAGGATAATGTTGCCGATGATAAGCAATAAACGTACGCCCTCCGTAACAGAACATCGAATGATGTCCGGGACCCAAAATCCGATTGGCATCATCACGTTGCAATACAGGAACAGTCATAGACCGGTTGATCTCCCGGTAAGGCCCCGTGATCTTATCGGCTACGGCATATCGGACATTATAATTCTCGCTACCGTTAAACGACCACATCAGGTAGTATAAATTATTTCTCTTAAAAATAAACGAAGCTTCAAAAGCATTTTTTATCTCTTCTATCTGCGTATAGTGGTAAGTGCCGATAAATGGATTGGAATCGCTTTTGGCGAATACCGGATCACTGTTGTCAATATAGATCTTTCCGGCCTCATCGAACTTCAACTTCATAATCTTAAAGTGCCAGGAGTCAGTTACAATATACATCGTCCGGTCATCATCCATAAAAAACTGTCCGTCATATCCCTTGAAAAGCATCTTACCGGGAGCTGCCCCATTGGCATCTTCCCACGGCCCCAAGAGGTCATCCGCCATACCGACAAAGGTATTCGAAGCAATGCTATACATCAGATAATACTTCTTTGTATCCGGATTGTATTCGATACTGGGAGCCCATACACACAAGGTCCCGGCATAGTCCGTCCATGATTTCGGGAAAGCGATCACTTTATTCTTCCATTCCTTACAGTCCTTGGAGTACCACATCTGGGCCGGATACACATTTTCACCACCCGCTCCGTCATTGGTTCCGAAAGCATAAAAGGTCTTGGTCCGGTCATCATAATAGAAAGATGCGTCTGCCAGATAAGCAGGCACAGTCGGATTTCCCGTCTGCATCGAAAAGACATTCACATCTTCCGGTTCAGTCCCTATATCCTTGACGGTCAAAACAAAGTCTTTAGTCAAAGCCACGTCTCCCTTCCGGACCGTTGCTGTCAGGGTTGCCTTCTTGTTTCCGGTTCCCGCATCGGGGCGGTAAAGCTTTCCACTGTCACTGATGTACTGCCCCTGAGCCGAGCTCCACGAGATGGTAGTACCGCTCTTACCGGACGAAGGCAACACAAGGTCGGTGGTTACCGCCGACAAATCGCCCAACGAAAGTCCGTCCCTGTCTTCCTGCACCAACCGCCCGTCCGCTACCGATGCAAGTTCGTATACCTGCCGGTCTGTCAAGGCATAGTCATACAACCTGAAATCATCAATCCCGCCATTCAGATATGGATCGGGCCAGGTCGGCCGGCCAATGTAATTATCGGTCGTACTACCTAACAATGAAGGATTCACGGTGAAGTCCGTCTTTATTTCAGCTTTCACTCCGTCTACATAAAGAGTGCCGACACTCCCTTTCAGAGTGAAAGCAAGATGATGCCAGGCGTTAGCCGACAGTTTACCTTTCTGACGGGTATATGCAATGCGTTCTTCCTTGTCGGTATGATTTCCACTCTCCTGTGTCTTCGTCATAACCAGAGAAACGCCGTTCTCTTCATTCCCTCTTTGGGTTGTCAAAATCAGGTAACGGTCTGTTCCGCAAGCAAACGTGCACACCGTTTGGTTGTCAGACTGTTCATTCAGATAGACCCAGACAGACAAAGTGAAATCTTTCACATGTGCCAGGACTCCGTCCGGTAACTTGAAGTGTCCTTTGTTACTGAGTCTTGCCGCTCCCTGCTGCAGACCCGGCCCCCACTCCACCGTACCTCCGTTGATCCGGGCATCATATTTGGAACCTCCGCTTCCACTGTTACGGGCTGTCTCTCCTCCCTGTTCATCGAAGTTGAATTGAAGGAAAGGAACTTGCTGCACCTGTCTTTCCACCTGTTGTATCTGCTGCCCATACACAGGAACAGATAACAGGGTAAACGCCCCCAACAGGATCAATCCCGGAGAACAGGAAAAAGGGGATTTCCTTAAAGAATTTATAAACATAAGCCAATATCTGTTTTAAATATCACCAATATACCTATATGACACATTATTATCCAAGCGAAGCTTTACGCCTTGACAACGGCACCACCTGAAACCAGGTAAGCGAACGCCACAGCCACTCCATGGGACCATAGTAGAATCTCTTAATCCACCAATTGCTATAAGCAATCTGGATGACACAGAAAGCCGCTCCCAGCAAAAAGCTCTGCAAATAGTTGAACTCGACAGCAAAGTTCCCGCCAAAACCATAAAATAGGGAAACTCCGACTATCGACTGCGCCATATAGTTCGTCACACTCATCCGTCCCACCGGAGCAATACGGTCGAGCACTTTCTGCCCCTTATACCGATAATACAGCAAAGTGAAACCGCAGAAATAAACCATCATCTGTCCCAGATTGCCATACGTCTTGAAAAGAGTCTGTCCTACCCGCAACGCAAACCCGTCCACTCCCCATACCGGAAGCAGGAAGGCAACAGCATAAAATACTGCCCAGAAAGCCAGACAATAAGGTAAAAACAGACGACTGTACTTCACCATCTTTTCCTCACTTTTGTGAATACCCTGACGCCCGATCAGCATTCCGGCAATAAACAGTCCCAATAACTGGAGGTAACGGAAATTATTGAATACCCACAGGCATTTGGCCGACTGTCCGTCGAACGTATTGAAACTCAGTACATCCATCAGTGATCCATTGATAAAGACATCGGCCGCCCTTTCAAAAAGCCGGTCCATATAGGCTGCCGCAGCAGTCGGTTCGTTAGCCACATTGTCGCTGAGCAGAGATACAAAACTAATGACTGCCGGTATCTGCAGAAACAGCAAAATGCATAGCACCAGCAACCATCTGGTGGAAACTTTATAAAGAGGAATCAAGAAGACTCCTAATACGGCATAGACCATAAAAAACTCTCCCATATAGACCAATCCGTTGATATAGCCAAACAGGAACAATAAGGCAAGCCTCCAGAGGAATCGTCCCCGGAAATCGACTCCTTTAGCTGCCTGAGACTCCATCTGCATGAAAAAGCTCAAACCGAACAAAAGGGAAAACATAGCGTATGATTTCCCGGAAAACAAAAAATAGAGTGAATCGTATACTGCCGTATCTATTGCCTGCCAGAAAGGAGACTCCACAACCGGAGCTAAAGTCAGGTCGAAACGCTCCATGCAATGCAAGAGCATGATGCCAATCAGTGCGAACCCCCGCAAAGCATCGATCGAATTAATACGCTTTTTAGGTGTGATCGTTTGTGTATGTGTCATGATATGAATTAAAAACAGGATATAAAAAGAGGCATAAGGATATAGAAGCAGATCTGCCGGACCCTATATTCCTTATGCCAATACAACTAAAAAAACGCTTGTGTTATTTTCCGTTATCTACCGAAAATTTGAAGATACAATGACTATTGTAGGTTTCACCCGGACGCAATACAGCCGAAGGCCATTCAGGTTTGTTCGGAGTATCGGGATACTTTTGAGTCTCCAGACAGACAGAAGCACGTTGATTGTAAGTAATACCTTTCTTTCCGGTCAGCGAACCGTCAAGGAAGTTTCCTGCATATACCTGAATACCGGGTTCGTCAGTGTATACATCGAGTACGATACCGGTTTTGGGTGATTCAAGAGTAGCGGCCTTACGGGTAATATCGCCTTTGGCATTCAACACCCAGTTATGGTCGTAACCATTACCGTTCTTCAACTGCACGAAATCGAAATCATTAATGCGTTTTCCAACCGGAGTCGGTGTGCGGAAGTCCATCGGAGTACCTTCCACTGTTACAATCTCGCCACTGGTCATAAAGGTACTGTCCACGGGAGTATAAGCATCGGCGTCGATAGTCAGCAGATGATCGGCATTGCTGCCTGCATCTCCGTCCAGATTGAAATAAGAGTGGTTGGTCATATTGACAATGGTCGGTTTATCCGTTTCTGCCTCATACTTGATATCGATGGCATTATCATCTGTCAGCTTCATAATAACCTTACAGGTGATATTACCGGGGAAACCTTCCTCGCCGTCTTTTGAAAGATAAGTCAACTCAAGTTCCTGCGGTCCCACCTGCTTGGCATCGTATACCTGATATTGGAATCCTTTCGGACCACCGTGCAGGCAATGTCCGTAGTTATTGCGCGGCAACTGGTATTCAACTCCATCTAAAGTAAATTTTCCCTGATTGATGCGATTGGCATAACGACCGATGCTGGCACCGAAGTCCGAAGGCTTGCTGATGTAATCCTGAATAGAGTCGAAGCCCAACACTACATCACGCATCACCCCTTCTTTATCGGGAACCATTACCGAAACAATACGTCCTCCAAAATTAGTGACGCAAACCTCCATGTTGTTCTGATTACGGAGTACATACAAATCGGTTTTCTTTCCGCCCACCTCAGTCTGGAAATTGCTCTTTACCAAACCGGAATCCGTAGTAGCCTTTTCTGTCTCTGCACAACCGGCTACAAAGAGGGCACCCAGTGCCCACATAGCTAATTTTCTCATTATTAAACTGTTTTGAGTTTTATTCACCACAGAGCGACACGGAGTCCCACTGAGTTTTTAGACAGATGAACAAAAGGACAAACTATTCTTTATTTGTTCATCTGTTCTTTTGTCTGAAAACAAATAGAGCGCAGCCAATCAATCTCTGTGGGACTCTGTGCTACTCTGTGGTGAATCTCATTCATTTCTGTTTCGTTATATTCTTACTGTATACTATTCAGCATATCCACTTTACCTTCATTCACCAGTTTCAGGATCAACTCACCGAACAAAGTATTCTGCCATGCAAACCAGGCACGGGTAAATTTCTCAGGATTGTCTTTATGGAAAGACTCGTGCATGAAGCCTGTACCTGCATCCGTATTCATCAGCATCTCGATGCACGACTTGATCTCCGCATCATCCTTGCTGGTGAAAGCTTTCATCATGATACTCATGGGCCATACCATATCGTATCCGATGTGTGGTCCGCCAATGCCCTCGCCTGCCTTACCTTTGAAGAAGTAAGGATTGTCGAGGCTCCATACAAAACGGCGGGTATTCTGATAAATCGGATCATCAATCGACACATCACCCAGATAAGGCATTGCCAGCAGGCTCGGAACGTTGGCGTCGTCCATCAGCATGTGGTTACCAAAACCGTCCACCTCGAAAGCATAAATCTTTCCGTATTTGGGATGATTGTAAACGGCATATTTCTTCAGGGCTGTTTCCACCTCGTTTGCCAAAGCCTTGCATTCATTGGCCAGAGCCGTCTTTTTATTCACGGTTGTCAGTATCTCGGCTGCCTTGCGGAGTGAAGATACGGCAAAGAAGTTGGACGGAACCAGATACTGCAATGTCGTGGCATCGTCCGAAGGACGGAAAGTGGAAACAATCAGTCCGACAGGTTTCACCGGATTACCCAGTCCGTCGTTGGTCACTGTATCGAGAGCACGCTCTGTCTTACGTTGGAACTTATACGGACCCACACCGTCTTTGCGCTGTTGTTCCTTAAAAGTACGCAATATGTTGGTGATTGCCTGTATCCATTCTTCATCGAAGATACTGGCATCCCCTGTTGTCTTCCAGTACTGATAAGCCAGGCGCAACGGATAGCAAAGCGAGTCGATCTCCCATTTGCGTTCATGCAACTCAGGTTTCATATCCGTCAGGTCGCTCATCCATTCACCCCCTTTAGGACCATCATTGAACGCATTGGCATACGGATCGATATTGATACATTTAAACTGGCGGTTGATAACTCCGGCAAGCATTGTTTTCAGTTCCGGATCGGAATTGGCCAGTTGTACATAAGGCCATACCTGAGCCCCCGAGTCACGGAGCCACATGGCATGAATATCTCCTGTATATACAAAAGTATCGGGTTTGCCGTCTTTGCCTTTACGGAAGTGTACGGTGGTATCCAGTGTATTGGGGAAACAATTGGTAAACATCCAGGCCAGCTTTGAGTTACGCAACAGTTTCTGTACACGTATGATTTCGTTTTCTACAGCCTGCGAACGGAACAGACGCTTAGCGGGTTCCGGACGGTTGTCTTTCTGAATAGCATCTGCCACACAAGTATAATGCGACAACATACCTTCGGCCTTCAGTGCTGAAGGCGCACAGAGCAGTGCCGCAGTAACGACACATGCTCCGATCATTTTCTTTGAGTTTTTTCCTGGCATAATCTTGATTGGTTTTTATTAAGTAATCTGTTTCTGTCCAGCCTCAACGTACCTCTTTAGAGAACGAATACGGGAAATCCGACTCGCGTACTCCACGCTGTTTGTTCGGAGTAGACGACATTTTCATCGTAATCTTCGCTCCGTTCATCAGTTCTTTATGTGTCAGGTAGTTGCGAGTCAATGTTTTACCGTTTACGGTCATTGACGCAATGTAACGGTTTTCATCGCTATTGCCCGGTGCGCTGATCTGCACGGTCTTGCCATTTTCCAGATGCAGCTTCATCTGTTTGAAGTACGGCGTACCCATCACGTACTGATCCGTTCCGGGGCAAACGGGATAGAATCCCATAGCAGAAAATACATACCATGCCGAAGTCTGTCCGTTATCTTCGTCACCGCAATAACCGTCGGGATTGGGTGTATAGAGTTTATCCATCACTTCACGAATCCAATGCTGTGCTTTCCACGGTTGTCCCGAGTAATTGTACAGATATAGCATGTGCTGGATGGGTTGGTTACCATGTGCATACTGTCCCATATTCATAATCTGCATTTCACGGATTTCGTGAATCACACCGCCGTAATAGCTGTCATCAAATACAGGAGGCAGGATAAAGACAGAATCCATCATCTGATTGAACCCTTGCTGTCCGCCCATCAGGTCGATCAGTCCCTGAGGATCATGGAATACAGACCAGGTATAGTGCCAACTGTTTCCTTCGGTGAAGGCATCGCCCCACTTCAGCGGATTGAACGGTGACTGAAATTGTCCGTCCTTATTCTTGCCACGCATCAGCTTATGCTCTTTATCGTACAGGTTCTTGTAGTTCATGGCACGCTGTGCATAAACGGCTATCTCCTCTTCAGGCTTGTTCAAGGCTTTACCCAACTGATAGATGCACCAGTCATCATAAGCATATTCCAGCGTACGGGCGGCATTTTCATTGATGCCTACATTATAAGGTACGTAGCCCAGTTGATTGTAATATTCATAACCGAGACGTCCGGTAGACGAAACCTGCGGATGAACAGCATTTGCACCGTGTTTCACAGCTTCCCAAAGAGTTTCTATATCGTAACCTTTCAATCCTTTCAGATAGGCATCAGCCACTACTGAAGCGGAATTGTTACCTACCATACAGCCCCTGTGCCCGGGACTTGCCCATTCGGGAAGGAATCCGCTTTCCTTGTAAGTATTTGCCAGTCCCTCCTGCATCTTTTCGTTCATCGAAGGATACATCAGGTTGAGGAATGGGAACAGACAGCGGAATGTATCCCAGAAACCGGTATCGGTAAACATATATCCCGGCAGCACTTTACCGTTGTAGGGACTGTAATGTACCGGTTTCCCTTTGGCATCCAGTTCGTAGAAGCTTCTTGGGAAAAGTACCGAACGATAGAGGCAAGAGTAGAATGTACGGAGATGATCGGTATTATCGTCTTCCACCTCAATACGTCCCAGAACCTTGTTCCATTCCTGGCGTCCTTTGGCTGCAACAGCTTCCAGATTGTCTTTACCCAGCTCTTTCAAGTTCTGTTCTGCCTGCTCGGGGCTGATAAAAGAAGAAGCCACTCGTACGTTGACCGTCTCTCCGCGACGTGTAGAGAACCCGATGATACCACCTGCATGTTTATCTTTCGATTCCAGCTCACCCGGACGGATGTTGCCGTTGGTAACTGCTGCGGTAAAAGTGAACGGTTTATCGAACACCAGTACAAAATAATTCTTAAAGTTCTCCGGCACTCCTCCACTGTTCTTGGTTGTGTAGCCGATGATCTTGTTCTCTTCCGGAATCACTTTCACATACGAACCGTTGTCGAAAGCATCTACCACTACATAAGAGTCTTTACTCTCAGGAAAAGTGAAACGAAACATCGCCGCACGGCTGGTCGGAGCAATTTCAGTCGTGACATCATGATCGGCCAGATATACTTTATAATAATACGGTTTGGCAACCTCAGCTTTATGCGAGAACCAGCTCGCACGTTGATCCTGATCGAACACGACCTTTCCCGTAACAGGCATAATGGCAAACTGCCCGTAGTCATTAATCCACGGGCTGGGCTGGTGAGTCTGCTTAAATCCCCTGATTTTATCGGCATCATAGGTATAAGCCCATCCATCCCCCATCTTCCCGGTTTGTGCCACCCAGAAGTTCATTCCCCAAGGCATGGCAATAGCCGGATATGTATTTCCGGTAGATAAAGCATGCTTTGACTGGGTACCGACCAGTGGACTTACATAATCCACCGGTTCTGTCGTGCTCTTTGCAAAAGTGCAGAAAGCAGTACCCAATACGCCAACAAGTAATAGCGCTAATTTCTTCATGATATTAATAGTTTTAAATTCACCACAGATTACACGGACTAACACAGTTTTTTTAATCTTTAGTATCAATGGGAAAAATGATTAACCTGTGAAAATCCGTGTAACCTGTGACAGAATCTTATTTTTTCAACTTCTTCTCAAGCATCTTGATATAGTATCCGCCTACTACCGAACGAGCTTGGAAACCTCTCTGGTTCGGACGATCGGTAAATACCCAGTCAGACATCGGCACGCGATCGGTCGTCTCGTTCATGAACAGATAAACCGGATCGATAAACTTCTCGAATGTAGCTTTGTCCGGTGCCAGTGTAGCAGTCCACATAATCCAGTCGGTCTTGGTATAAGTTTCACGGTTATCCAGCGGCAATCCATATTGATTCTGTTTGCCAAGATAGTAAGCTATCTCTTTCTGTGCAACTGTTTCAGGGAATATCTGCAGATTCATCAGTTTATCCCATACCAAATTGTATTTCTGGCTCCATGTTCCGGGCTTGTCAAAAGTCAGGCGGTAGTGATCGCCGTCATCTGCCATCTTCACCCATTCGGCAGCCATTTCTTTGGCTTTCTGTGTATATTTCTCAGCCACTTCTTTCTTGCCCAGCTTATCGGCCAGGTAGCCATAAGACGCTACACCCAGGATGGCTTTGATAGACAGGTTGGCATTGTGTGCAAAGTGTCCGGCAAAGTCGTCTGTACAAAGTTGATTTTCCGGATCGAGTCCATATTGAGCCAGATAATCGGTCCAGGTTGTCAATACATCCCAGTGTTTCTGCGCATAGTCGGCATTTCCTTCGACAACAGCAGTCGCAGCAGTCAGTATCAGCATATTTCCCGATTCCTCGATCGGCATATCTCCACCGTATGTCTGGCCGTTAGCCAACGGATAAGTACCTACATCATGTGCAGCGAACGGCTTATTCCATTTTCCGCTTTCGCTATAATAGAAGATGTGGTTCATCAGACCTTTTGCCAATTCCGGATTGTATACCAGGAACAAAGGAGCAGAAGGATAAGTGATATCCACCGTACCGATCGAACCGTTGCTGAAGTTCTCTTTTGAGAGGAACAGCAGGTCTTTATTGGGGGCTTCCACCAATTTGTGGGCAGCGATTGCCTGGCGATAAGCCAATGCACAGAGTTCGGCATACTTACGTCCGCCTACTTCAGTAGCTTCTTTCATCAGGTTAGCATCGAATGCAGCACATTTATCCATCACTGCATCATATTCCTTATCAGCTTTCGCAAACTGCGACTGAATGGTTTCGTTTCCATTGCGATTCCAGTACGGACGAAGATTTTCACCGAAATACTGAATAGAGTACAAGTCATCGTAACCCAGCAGCAAGTGTCCTTCCGCTTTCTTCGTTTCACCCAGTGAGCGAACCAGTGCCAGCTTGTCACTTCCATCGGTCTTGGATGATGTCAATTTTCCGTCGATGAAACTCTTTCTTAGGGTCTTTCCCTCTCCGGTAGCGCATGAACTGTTCTCCTTATCGGCAGCCATGTAGAAGTATCCCCAGTCAATGCGGACATCATCTCCCTTTTTACCCAATATTTCCTGGTTGCGGCTTCCCGTCTTGAGGTATAGCAAATTACCTTCTGTAAAGCTTTCGGCTACAGCTTCCTGATGAGGCTGGTCGAGTGCCCACTGCGGTCCTGCTTCGAAATACAGTTCTACGTTATGTTTATTTCCGTCATTCGAAGCCACTTCATAGGTAAGATAGCTCACCGGACGAGTCATCAAATCGAGATTATCCATAAAGAGAGGTGAAGTGAACGCAAGTTTCAAATCCACCGGTCCGCAAGTAAATTCGTAGTTGGTCTGCATAGCCTGCACGTCTACCGATTTCTGTACTGCTGTCTGAGTAAAGTTCTGTGTATTGTCTTTCTCTACCAACAGACCGCAATCGATCAGACCGTTGGCAACACGGTTGTTACAGTAAATTGCAATCAGGTTCTCTCCCTGTTTCAGTGCGGCCACAGCCTCTTCCGGCAGTTTGGCAAGCATATGTTTCTTAGCCGAGTTACCGGTATCCACCACCTTCACGCCATTCACATAGATGATGGCGTCATCGTCGTGAGAATATTCCAGATATACATTTTTACCTTGCAGGTTGTCTTTAATATCCGCTTTACGGCGTATCCAGATATACTCTTCTCCCCACTGGGTCTTGGCTGTACTTTCATTCTCCATAGTACCGAAAGCACCTTCTCCTTCTTTCCATGCCGCATCATTAAAGTCGGCATTCTGCCAGCCGTCAGCCGGTTTCTTTGTTGTATACTTAGCTGTCCATCTGCCTTGTTCCGAGGTCTTAACCAGCGGAAGCAGCTCAAGTTCTTCCGTTCCCATGAAACGGTAAATCTGTCCGTCTACCTTGGCAACACCCAAGAACGGGAAGTCCTTACCGGTCCAGTGTTTCACCGGTCCGTCATACAGATTATCCGTAAACGACCAGGCACTGGTGTAAGGGTCAATCATCACCAACGGATAGGCCGGTGCACGCATCTCACTTTTTTCACTCTTGACGTCCTGCGGTGCCCCACAACTGCTCAGCATGGCAGCTGCACCCAAGAACAGAGTCGATAGTTTAAGCTTCATAACTTCAGATTCTTTTTTTATAGTTTTTACCATTCAATATCTACTTGCACGCCGGCGGGGTCGTTCTCGAACTTCAAGAGCAGGGTACGCGAACGCTCTTCCCACAATTTCTCCGGCTGAGGTTCTTCTTTCCCGTTCACGCAAACCCGTATCGGCTGTTTAGGAAGCAATATCCTCGAAGCGTTAGTCGTATGCAACGGGCTCTTGGCTACAAACGAATAACTTCGTTTTCCTGCCTTTTCATCGTATATCCTGGAAGCACCGCAAAGCACTTTCGCCTTTGCCCGTCCCGAAATCCGTTTGACATTATATAAGTAACCTTGTTCGCCCGGACGAATCACCTTATGTGTCAATACCGGAAGATCTTTATCAAACAGGTCGATATACACCCCCGAAAGTTCCATCGGAGCATCCGATACACTTTCGTCCAATACGGCAGCAATGGTATATGATCCCCGTTCGAGCAGGAAACTGTTTTTCAGTTCTACTTCTTTCCCGGCACTCTTTCTGTAAGCAGCCGAAACCGCATCGAAATATTGCCGGTCATTTCCGCTTTTCAGGACAAAGTGTTTCGGATCTTCACGTATAACGGTCACCATACCTTTTCCACAAGGGTAAGTTCCGGCAGCAGGTACTCTGTCCAGTCCCAGTTTCTCGAACAAATGTTCCGAAGGAGCCTTATATTGATTTCCGTTGGAATTCCACCATTCAAGCACCGACTGATAAGGATCGATATCTTCGCCGCAATAGATCAGCGCTCCGCCTTTTCTCACCCAGTCTGCCAGAAAATCATGATATCGGGGTTCCATCGGTTTCATGTTCGAATAAGACATTACAAGCACCTTCAGCCCCTTGAATGTGTCGCCGAACGGAGTATTCTCCATGTGTACCAACTCCACCGGTATTCCTCTTTTCAATAACGGCAGGGTCTGTCCATAGAAACTGCTGAATTGCGGATCGTCATAGCCATCATGATCGGGGAAACGCTGAAACATCAGCGAATTTGCCATCAGTACCCCGATGCCGTGCGTACCGCTCACCTGAGTTTCCGAAGTCCGTATGTCGTTCAGCGTATTCACCATAATCTGCATCTGTGTGGAGTAGTCGCGCGGAATACGTTCTTTCCGGTCTGTTCCCGCTACTTGGTACAGCCCCTGATAAATACGGTCCGGCCAAGGCATCACTTCGTATGTGTCTACCGCCGGATACATCAGTTGGGCGGCAAAAGTAGCCTGGTAATTTATTTTATAATCGAGCCAGTCTTTCGCCCGGTCCTCGATGGGGTCGGTCAGGAAGTACATCTTGCGGTTTAACGGGGCTGTCATCGATTTCATACATCCATATTCAAGAAAAGCATTCTCAAATACCCGTTCTTTCTTCACTCCGTCATAATAGTTCGGTTCGCGGGCGGTTCCCGTCCAGACCTGCGCGATATACCCATCCACACAATCCAGCGAAGCCAGGCTCGCTTCGGGACTTACGATCTGCCACGATGTATAGTTGACAAGTGAATGTGTAGGCACAAAGCACTTCACATCCAGTCCTTTCGATTTGCCGTACGTTTTGGCATACGTGAATATCTGATTAAGCGCGTTGTAGTACAGATAATATTTCAGTTTATTCGATAAGTAGGTATTCTCAGGAGATTCATGTTGAGCTCTCCACGGGAATCCATAATATTTTTGCCATTCGGATTTGAAGGCTTCACTGTATCCGCCCCGCATCCAGAATTCCGGTTCTTCCAGATAAATAGAAGTAATGCCCGCATCGATCACCCGTTTGATCTGCTTCTCCTGCATGTAACGGATGAAACTCTCAGTAGGCACAATATAGGGAATCAAGTGCCCGTGCGCAATCTCCCGCCCCTCGCGGTCGCGCTGGCCCTCTTTGAGGTGATCTTTCACCCCATCCCATTTTCCAAGAAAATAATCCTGATAATCTCCCCAGGCTACCCCTGTCATAAACTCGGCCCGGTACCCTTTGTCTCTCCACGATTGAATGCGTTGCTCAAAAGTAACGCCTTTCTTATCCAGCGTTCCGTATACCATCACGGCATCGGCACGCACATCTGTTTCCGGTTTCCACGACTCTGCTGTCTGGAAATTCGTTTTTGTGCCTGTGGCGGTTTGAGAATAGACGCCGCCACAGGCCAAAAACAAACCAATCAAAACTAATACCCTCTTACTCATGTGTTTGTGTTGTCACGTGTTTGTGTTGTTATTTGAATGGAGAAATCACTTGCATCAGTGCGGGACATCCGCTGGCATCATAGCTTTCCATCACACCTGTCGGGCAGGGTTTGGCTGCATCCTTGAATGTCACATTACGCTTTACATCCCGGTTGTTCCACGCCACGTCTATGTTGTGACGAAGCCAGTCCATATATTGGGGCTGATTGCCATCTTCTATCAGGCGAATGATGTACTGTGCAAAAATGGCAGCATAAATTCCCTGTTCCACTCCATTTTTGAATGGAAGCAATCCATCGGCATCACACATCTCGTTGCGGACGTAGTCGGCAGCCAGAACGGCATCGTCCAGATAAGCTTTCTCGCCGGTTGCTTTGTACAGCATCACGGCCGAACCGATAAATGTAGCCTGATTATAAAGTTGGGTTGTCCAGTCTATGTCCATACCGTTCTGTCTCTGGAAATGATAGTGCATATTGTCTGCTATGCGGCCTTTCTCCTTGTCGAAATAGCCCTCGATGTTGTGGTTCACCTTGTAGCTATTGATGTATTGCATCTGTCCACCATTGTTCAGTTCCGGA
>ENA-UESS01000599-UESS01000599.1-human-gut-metagenome-genome-assembly--contig:-NODE-599-length-15762-cov-6.974498_pt1 | contig 15762 bp, 8 predicted proteins | sample MGYA00243004_ERZ508005 | MGnify/ENA primary metagenome ERZ508005 (study PRJEB26167, sample SAMN06115471) | human gut metagenome | host: Homo sapiens | place: China:Guizhou | collected 2016-06-29...
AACTCAGTCATGAAAAAAGATGAACGCCTGAATTTTTCCGACCGGACACCCTCCGTGCGGAGACTTGTCGTGTCGCTTGTCCTGATGCTGCTGGCCGCCCTGCCGGCAGCGGCGCAGAACAAGAAAATCACCGTCGATCTGGACAACGTCCCGGTCCGGGAATTTATCAAAACCGTGGAATCGCAGAGCGGTTATACATTCGCGTATAACAACTCCGAAATCGACCTCACGCGCCGCGTGAGCGTCAAGGCGGCCGACGAAAACGTCGTGGACGTCGTCATCCGCGCGCTCAGCGCCCAGAACCTGACCGCCCGCATGGAGGGCAGCCGCATCGTCGTCAGCCGCAAACCGGCCGCCGCACGCGTACAGACGGCGCAACCCGTAAGGGGGGGGGTAGTGACCGGAACGGTCAAAACGATTTCGGGCGAACCCGTCATCGGCGCCAGCGTAATCGTCTTGGAGACCAACCGGGGCAACGTCACCGGTCTTGAGGGCGACTTCTCGGTCGAGGCCACGCCGGGCCAGACGCTCTCCGTCTCCTTCCTCGGCTACAACACGCAGCAGATAAAGGTCGGCAGCCAGACGTCGTTCGACATCACGCTGACCGAGGACAGCAAGCAGATCTCCGAAGTGCTGGTCGTCGGCTACACTCCGATGCGCAAGAGCGACTTTACGGGATCGATCGCCAGCGTCAAAGCCAGCGAACTCTCCGCTACCACGCCCACCGTGGGCCAGTCGTTAGTCGGTAAGGTCGCCGGCGTCGAGGTCCACCAGACCAGCGGTGCGCCGGGCGACGGCGTAACCATCCGTGTGCGCGGCGTCAATTCGCTCTCGGCGAGCAGCGCTCCCCTTTACGTGATCGACGGCTATCCCGCTTCGGAGGACGTATTCATCAACCCCAGCGACATCGAAAGCATCGACATCCTGAAGGACGCCGCTTCGGCCGCAATTTACGGTTCGCGCGGTGCGTCGGGCGTCGTACTCATCACCACCAAGCGCGGCAAGGACGGCGAAGCCGCCAAAGTCAGCTACGACTTCTCGTACGGTATCCAGCAGCTCGACCACAAAGTGGACCTGCTGAACTCGACGCAGTTCCGCGACCTGCTGATCGACGCCCGCAACAACTCCTACCGCCTGCGCGCCACGGCCGCCGGCGTGTCGTGGAGTCCCTACGACGACAATACGATCCGCGCCGCCAAAGGCTTCTCGCTGGCCGAAGTGGGCATCCACCCGATGTTCTACGACTTCACGACCCGCACCCCCGTAACGCCGCAGTACGACACCGACTGGCAGGACGAGCTTTTCTCCAACGCCGGCATCATGCGCCACAACGTATCGGTCATCGGCGGCACGAAGGCCATCAAATACATGGCCAGCGTCGGTTACATGGATCAGGACGGTATCATCGCACCGTCGAACCACAACCGCATCAACGCCCGCATCAACCTCGACGCCCAGATCACCAAGCGCCTGACGGCGAGCATCAGCTACTCGATGTACGACGCCAAGAACACCGTCGTACAGGCCGAGGGCCGCATGATCAACGACGGCGTGATTCAGAGCGCGCTGATGTACCTGCCCAACCTGCCGGCCTACGAGGAAAACGGCGATTACGCCCGCAGCGCCATGATCCGCATGAAGACGGACTGGGGCATGAACTTCCCCGAAAACCCGCTGGCGATCGCCAACGAGCTGGACATCAACGAGAAGATGTCGCGCCACAACCTCAATCTCAATCTGGTTTACGAGTTTCTCCCCGACCTCAAGCTCTCGGCCCGGCTCGGCCAGCAGTGGTACAACTACCGCTATTTCTATTACCGCCCGATGAGCATCGGCCGCGACGCCGCCCCCGCCTACAGCGAGGAGCTGCGCTCGTCGAACATCGCCCGCACGACCTCGACCTACGACGTGGACCGTCTGGGCGAGTTCACGCTCAGCTATAAGAAGAAGATCGGCCGCCACCACATCGACGCACTGGCCGGCTACACCCTCCAGAAGAAGACCTACGACCGTCTGGGCGTCGAAGCTACAGGCTTCGCCGACGACCGCATCCACGAGGTTACGGGCCACGGTTCGAACGCTTCGGACATCTCGCTCTACAGCACCCGCAAGGCCGCATGGGCCATGATGTCGTTCCTGACCCGCGTCAACTACTCGTTCGACGACCGCTACACACTGACCGGCTCGTTCCGCGCCGACGGTTCCTCGCGTTTCGGCATCGACAGCCGCTGGGGTTACTTCCCCTCGGTATCGGCCGGCTGGACGCTCTCGAACGAACCCTTCCTCAAGGATGCGCTCAAGGACGTGGCTTCGATCCGTCTGCGCGCCAGCTGGGGTAAGAGCGGCAACAACGACATCGGCAACTACGCCTCGATCGCCTCGATCTCGACGGGCAGCTACGCCTTCGGCAACACCCCCGTCTCGACGACCTACGAAGGTTCGTTCGCCGATGCTGCGCTCGGTTGGGAGACCACCACGCAGACCAACATCGGTATCGACCTCGGATTTCTCGGCGGCCGCCTGAACGTGATCGGCAACTGGTACAACTCCATTTCGACGGACATCCTCTACAAATACCCGATCTCCTCGATCTCAGGCGCGACCTCGACGACGACCAACATGAGCGGCGCCAAGATCCGCAACCGCGGTTTCGACGTCCAGCTCGACGCGCGCCTGCTGACCGGCAAGGTAAACTGGAACTTCAGCACCAACATTTCGGTCAACCGCAACAAGGTCGTCAGCATGGGCGGTCTGGACGACATCATCTCCACCACCGAACGTTCGGTAGGCTCCCACATCACCAAAGAGGGCAAGCCCATCGGCTCGTTCTACGGCTATCAGGCCGTAGGCATCATGTCGAAGGCCGACTATGCCAACGCCCTGCTCGACCGCGACGTCTACATCAAGAACGGCAACAAATTCCCCGAAGGCTACCAGCTCAAGGGTCCGGCCGTGGCTTCGTACGCCCTCGACAACCTCTCCTACGGCAATGCCATCTGGAAGGACGCCAACGGCGACGGCGTCATCACCACCGACGACAAGACGATCATCGGCGACGCCTACCCCGACTTCACGGGCGGCTTCTCGACCAGCCTGTCATGGAACGGACTCGATTTCAGCGCCAGCTTCGCCTATTCGTACGGCGGCGAGGTCATCAACTTCCAAGACTACTACCTCTACAACATGGAGGGATCGGGCAACCAGTATTCGATCGTCGCCGACCGCTACATCTCGGACGCACAGCCGGGCCGCAACAACGTGCCCATCGCGTCGCGCATCTCGACGACCAACACCTCGCTCAAACTCTCTTCGTATTACGTAGAGGACGCTTCGTTCTTCCGCTGCGCGAACATCACGCTCGGCTACACGCTGCCCAAACGCTGGACCAGCAAGCTGCACATCACCTCGTGCCGCGTCTACGTCAGCGGCGACAACCTCTTCACCATTACCCCCTACCGCGGTTACAACCCTGAGGTGTCGTATAAAAGCAGCAACATGATGCCGGGCTTCGACTGGGGATGCTACCCCCTCTCGCGCATCTATTCGGTCGGTTTAAACTTAACTTTCTAAATCTTGTACGAATATGAAGATCAAACATATGTTCATCCTGCTCGCCGCCTCGGTCTCGACGGCGTCCTGCGGATTCCTCGACGAATACGACCCCAACTCCACGACGGTCGGCAACTTCTACAAGTCCGAAGCCGACATCGTCACCTCGCTCAACGGCGTCTATGCGTCGCTCACGCAGAGCTACTACTACACGAACAACCACTACTTCACCGACGTCCGCTCGCATGACACGGCCGTGACGGACAGCGGCGCCAACAGCGGCATTCCCTACCAGTTCTACAACTATACGCTCACCGAGGAGAACTCCTACGTATACAACCGCTACACGCAGCTCTTCAAGACCATTTCGCGGGCCAACACGCTGCTCGCGCATCTGGACGACGTGAGCTATTCCAACGGCGACGCGCGCAACACCTACGAAGCCGAAATCCGCTTCCTGCGCGCGCTGACCTATTTCCATCTGGTGACCGAGTGGGGCGACGTGCCCCTGATCCTGACCGAGCTCAAGACCAAGGACGAGGTGCAGGCCAACAACTACCGCCGTCCGAAGAGCGAGGTCTACAAGGCGGTCTTCGCCGACCTCGACTTCGTGCTCGGCAGCCCGCTGGCCGACATGCAGCCCGCATCGGAGTGCGGCCGTGCAAGCAAGGCCGCCGCGTGGACGCTCTACGGCAAGGCCAAACTGCAATACGCCTGCGACGAGGATTTCGCCTCCGAGAAGTCGGCGTCGCTCACTTCGGCCATCGAAAAGCTCACCGCCGCATGGAACCTGCGGTCGTTCGGCGAACTGTCCGACATCCCCTACAACGCGATCTGGGACCTCTCCACGCAGAAGTCCTGCGCCGAGAACATTTTCCAGATCAACTACATCCAGAACAACGCCGACCTCGGCTCCACTTGGAACTACCTCTTCGGTCCCAGCAAAACCGGCATCACCTCGAACAAGGTGGGCCTGATGCAGAACATGACCACCAAGAGCGTCTACGACGCCTTCGCCAAGGAGGACGTGCGCAAGAACTACCTGCGCGAGACGACCGTTGCGGGCGTAACCTACTACCACACCATGAAGTACGCCGATCTGGAGTGCGGTGCGAACGGCTACGGCGGCAACAACTGGATCGTCATGCGTTACGCCGACGTAGCGCTGATGCTGGCCGAAGCCTACTACTGGCAGGGCACGGAGCCGACGGCCAAGAGTTTCCTGAACATGGTCCGCAAACGCGCAGGACTGGGCGACTGGTCGGGCACCGACCTGCGTCAGGGCATCTACGACGAGCGCCGCAACGAGTTCATCCAAGAGGGACTCCGCTGGCAGGACCTGCTGCGCATGTACTCCAAGCAGGAGATGATCGAACATTTCAACGCGATCAACCCCAACTTCGGGCTGAAAGACCTGCTGCTTCCGATCCCCTACAACGAACGCATCCTCAACACCGAGGGACTTTACCAGAATCCGGGCTACGGCGTAAAATAAACCGACGACGTCATGCGATTCACAAACAGAATCATATTGATCCTCTGGGCGATCGGAACCGGGCAGTTCGCTGCCTGCTCCGACAGCGGCACGGAGGCCCCCGGACCGGAAAACGGGACTCAGACCATCGTCTGGACGCCCGCAGTTCCGGTCAGGGACGCCGCAGTCGTCTTCTCGCTCGAAGGCAGTCCGGATAACGTCCGCAGCGTATTGTGGATGTTCGGCGACGGCGCGACCGCGACTTCGGGCGCAGGCGAATCGGCCGAACACACCTACCGGACGGCCGGCACCTACACGGTCAGGGCGACCGTCACCCGGCTGCATGGCCCGATGACCGAACTCTCGGCCACGGTCGCCGTCGCCGATACGGAGGCCGCGATCGTCGTCAGCAACGACCATCCGGCCCGTATGGAGCAGGTCGCCTTCGCGCTCAGCCGCATCCCCGGCGTGTCGGGCGTCGTCTGGAATTTCGGCGACGGCAGCGCGGCGCAGCGCGTGACCGACCCGACGCAGCGGGTGGAACACCGGTATGAAGCCGACGGACAGTACAGGGCCGGCGCCGCCATCTCCTACACGGACGGCACGACGCAGACCCTGACGCAGACCGTCACGGTCGAAGGCCCCTCCCTGAGCCGCTCGTGTATGAATTTCGACACCGGCAAAATGTGGATCATGGCCCACCGCGGCAACTTCAACAACGGCTACGATCTGGCCCCCAACTCCATGGCGGCGTTCCGCAAGTGCGTCGAACTGGGATGCGTGGACTTCATCGAAACCGACGTCCAGATCACCAAGGACGGGCAGGTCATCTGTCTGCACGACAACTACCTCAAGCGGTTCACCGACTACAGCTCCTATGCCGGCGACGAAGGTTACGTCATCAACTTCACGCGCGAGGAGCTGCGGAAATTCCGGCTGAAAACCACCGACGGCAAGGTGACCGGCGAACAGATTCCGACGCTGGAGGAGGTCCTCACGGAGCTGCGCGGCAAGGTCTGGTTCAACCTCGACAAATGCGGCAGCGACGACGTGGACATCGCCAAGGTCTACGAGGTCATCAAACGCTGCGGCTGTCTGGACCGGGTGCAGTTCTATGTCGGAACCAACAGCGACAGGGCCGCTTGGCTGGCCCGTCAGGAGCAGCCGGGAATCATCGCCCCGCACGCCAACAACGCCTCGGCGCTGGCCGCCATGTCGGCATTCGCCCCCGTCTACATGATCCAGACCTCGACGGGCTATGTCAACAGCGCATGGATTTCGTCGCTCAATGCCAAAGGGCTTTCGGTCTCGAACCTGCTCGACGACGAGGGCGCGGCCTTCCGCAACGGCAACACCGTCACAATGGACGGCTTCGTCGCCGCGGGCCTGCGCATGATCCAGTGCGACTACCCCGCCCTGATGGACGAATACCTGAGAGGCAAAGGGAAACGCTAAACCTTAAAATTTCAAAAAATCAATTTCAATGAAAAGAATACTATCATATCTGAGTATCGTGTTGCTCTCCGCATCGGTCGCATGTTCGGACAGCAGCGAGATGGACAAGGCCTACAACTCGGTCATCACCCCCGGCTTCACGTTCGGCGGGGAGGAGATCATCGCGGGCATCACTCCGGTCACCTTCACCAATACGACCACGGCGGAAGGGACGACCGTTTCCGAATACTTCTGGCACTTCGGCTTCGCCGGAGAGGGCAACTGGTCCGAGGAGGCCGCTCCCGACCCGATCGTCTACAACCGTCCGGGCGACTACACGGTCACCCTCACGGCATGGGGCGCCGACGGCAACCGCGCCACGACGACCAGAACGATCACCGTCCTTGCGGACAACGTGCTGCCGACGGCCGACTTCAGCTACTCGCCCCAGATGATCAGCATCGGCACGACCGTGACCTTTACGGACAAATCGACCGATTCCGACGGCGAAATCGTATCGCGCGAATGGCTCTTCCCCGACGGCACGACCTCGACGGACATCAACGCGACCTACACGTTCGAACAAATGGGCATGTTCAACGTCCAGCTGACCGTGACCGACGATCGCGGCGGCTCGAACAGCACCTCCAAGGCCATCAACGTCCGCGCAGGCGACGTCAACGCCTTTACGCTGCTCTGGTCCACTGCGGTAGCCTCCGCCGATGCGCTCTGCGCGGCGAGCGTCGTGGCAGCGAGCGACATGGGCTATATCTATTCGGTATCGGGCGACGGCAAAATGGTCGCGCTCAACACCGACGGCGCCAAGGTATGGGAATACGACGCCATGGCAAAAGACGGCGTATACCTCAAGAGCGAAATCTCCTATCCTTCGGTGGACACCGACGGCACGGTTTACTGGGTGGCGCACGGTTACGGCGGCTCCTCGTCGGCATCGCTCGTCTATGCGTTCGACGGCGCGACGGGTTCGGTGCTCTGGAAGAACACGACGGCCTACGCCCCGGCGGCGCGCATCGCCTTCTCGACGCCCTGCATCAGTCCGAGCATGGTCATCGTCGGCAGCCGCGGCACCAACGGCGCGATCCGCGGATTCGAGAAGGCCACCGGCAAGAACACCGCAACGGCCACCCCGGCCAACGGCGGCGGCACCTCCGGCACGATCGCGCTCAAGAACGGCGTGGTGATCTTCACCAACACAGCCCAGTACGGCTACGGCATCATGGTTCCCGACGCATCGTTCGTCTGGTCGCCGGTTCCGACCTCCGACACGTTCGCTCCCAACAAGATTCTCTCGGCCGGCCGCTGCCAGCCCTGTGTCGATGCCGACAACTGCGTCTACCTTCCCGGCATCGCCGAAGGATCGGGCACTTGGAACCTCGCGAGCTTCGACTGCACGAACCTCACCGCATCGTCGAAGAAAACCCCGAAATGGAGCGTGAACCTGCCCGACGGATTCCAGCAGACGGGCGCATCGCTCAGCGCCGACGGCACGACGCTCTACATCGTCGCCGACAAGGCCACCCCCTCGGTGGTCTACGCGCTGAACACCTCGAACGGTTCGACCCGCTGGTCGTACACGCTCGACGCGGCAAGCAACAGCATCCCGGCCGTCGATAATCTCGGCCAGATCCACCTCTGCACCAAAACGGGCGATTACGTCGTGCTGAGCGCCGAGGGCGAACTCCGCTACAAGGAGCATCTGGCCGACTCGGTGGACGGCTCGCCGACGATCTCCGAATGGGGCTACTCCTACTTCCTCGGCAAGGACTCGGCGGCAGGTGCGCTCAAGGTTTACTCCGTAGCGCTGCCCGGCGTCACCTCGCCCGCAGCTTCGGCGTGGTCACAGTACGGACAGAACGCACGTCACAGCAACTACCAGAAATAACCGAATGTAGAATTCCGGAGGGGCGGCGGTCCGCAGGGCCGCCCCGCCTTCCGAGAAATATAAGGAACATGAAAAAAACAATAATTCTCGCGATGTTCGCAGCGCTCTGCACCCTGACAGCCGGATGCGCCGACCATTTCAAAACGGTACTCAACGACAAGTACTACGAGGACGACACGCCCTCCCGCGAACCCGACATCACCGAGCAGACGCTCACGCTCGGCAGCTACAACCTCTGGATTTCGGGCAAGGGCACGGGCGACTACCTGTGGACCAACCGCCGCACGGTGCTGGCGCAGTCGATCGTCAAAAACAAATGGGACATCTTCGGCTTCCAAGAGGCCAACGGAACGATCCAGAACGAGCTGCCGACGCTCGTCGGGCAGCAGGGCGGCAAATACGAATGGTGGTTCGTGGGCCGCGACTCGCAGGACGGCGTCAGCGGCGAAGCGCTGGGCATCGCCTACAACCCCGAACGTTTCGAGCTGACCGACAAGCACTTCTTCTGGATTTCGCCCACGCCCGACGAAATGAGCTACGGCTGGGACGAGCTGGGCTATCACCGCATCGCCGCCTGCGCCATGGTGACCGACAAACTGTATAACAAGCAGTTCTTCATGATGGTCACCCACGCCCCGCTGGGCGCCACGGCGCGCGCCGAGGGCGCCAAACTGCTGATCGAGCGCGAAAAGATGTACAACCCCGACGGCATCCCCTCGATTCTGGTCGGCGACATGAACGCCGCCATGGACGACGCCTCGTCGAAGACGCTCCGCACCCATTGGAACGACTCGTTCCTCACGGTGGAATCGGATTTCATCAGCGGTCCCGTCGGCACGTTCAACGGCCACAAAATCACAGCCGACCTCACGCAGGCCACGGCGCGCATCGACTACATCTACTCGCGCGGCGACGTGGAGCTAAAATCCTACAAGGTGGACAACACCGTTTACGGCAACATCTACCCTTCGGACCACTGCCCCCTGACGATTCAGTTCGACACCGACTACGAGAAACCCGCACCCGACGTGGTCGAGGGTTCCGGAACGGCCGCGGACCCGTGGCAGCTCAACTCCGTGAGCGACTGGAACACGGTCGCCGCGTCGATCAACAGGCAGGCCGAAGACGCCGTCTACACATCGTCGGCCTACTACCGCCTCACGGCCGACATCGACTTCGACAACAAGAACCTCACGCCGATCGGCTTTGCGGCCGACAACACGATCTATTTCGAGGGCGAATTCGACGGTGCGGGGCATAAGCTCCTCAACGTGAAGCTCGTCGCTCCGGGCAAATCCTGCGGCGTATTCGGCGCCAACAAGGGCACGATCCGCGATCTGGCCGTCGAAGGCGCGCTTTCGACCGAATTCGAGATCGCGGGCGGCATCGTCGGCATAAACGCCGGCGTCATCGACGGGGCGACCTTCAAGGGCAACATCACGGGCGGCGAAGGCGCCAAGACCATCGGCGGCATCGCAGGCCAGAACAAGGGTACGCTGGTCAACTGCGCCAACCTCGGCGGCACGATGAAGACCGACGCCCCGAAAGACCCCAACATGGGCGGCATCGTCGGACAGATCGCCAAAGGCGGCGACGGGCTGGGCCGCTATGTCATCAACTGCTACAGCCGGGTGGACAGACTCGAAGCGAAACACAACGACGTCGGCGGCATCGCCGGCATCGTCAGCGACGACAGCTTCGTCATCAACTGCTACTCGACCGTGGAAAAGATCACAGCCAACAGCTCCTACGCATCGGTGGTGGGTTACAGCAAGAAAGGCAACCTGCAGAACATCTACGGCAACTCGGCATGTCCGTCCAAGTCTGCGGCGAACTCCGCCGTCGGCAGCGACAAGGCGGCCGGAACGGTCTGGAAAAAGACGACCTTCGCCCTGCTCTCGCTCGACGAGATGAAGTCGGGCGCCGTCACCGTACCTTCGAGCGGCGAGTCGTGCGCAAACTTCGCCGCAGCGCTCAACGCCGGCGCGGCGCTCTTCAACGACACTCCGGCGGAAACGCTGCCGGGCAAGCCCGACGTCGTCCTGCGCAAGTGGACGGCATCGGAGAGCTATCCCGTACTGGAAAAATAACTCTTCAGGAGAACCGGAACTTTCCGGTTCTCCCTTTTTAAACCGAACGAAATGAAACGTTACCTACTCATCCTCTGCGCAACAGCCGGTCTGTACGCCTGTTCGCAGCCGGCGGCCGAAACGACGGACAAAGCCCGGTTCGTCCGCGCGGAACTCCACAACCCCTCCTCACGGTACGTCGTGGTGGTCTCGCACCGCGGAGACTGGCGCAACTGGCCCGAAAACTCCATCCCGGCGATCGAATCGGTGATCGGCATGGGGGTAGACATCATGGAACTGGACCTCAAGCTCACCAAGGACAGCGTGCTGGTCCTGTGCCACGACAAGACGATCGACCGCACGACTAACGGCCGCGGCCGCGTCTGCGACATCACCTACGACTCGATCCGGCGCTGCGTGCTGAAAACCGGCCACGGCGTGAAGACCTCGCTCAAAATGCCGACCCTGCGCGAAGCGCTCGCCGTCTGCAAGGACCGCATCGCGGTGAATATCGACCAAGGCTATGAATATTACGACCTCGCGCTCGCCATCACCGAGGAGCTGGGCGTCACGGATCAGGTGCTCATCAAAGGCAAACGTCCGGTGGAGACCGTCTCTGCAAAATTCGCGTGATACGGACACAACATGATGTACATGCCGATCATCGACATCCTCAAGCCGCAGGGCAGGGAGCTTTTCGAGGAATATGCCTCGAAGGGCGTCGTCCCGCTGGCTTACGAAGTGTGCTGGGACGACTATACGCCCCAAGTCGAAGCCTGCATGCGGCAGGTCGTCGCAAGCGGTTCGAAACTGTGGGTCAATTCGCTCTGGGACTCGCTCTGCGGCGGTCTGAGCGACGACAAGGCCTTCACCGAATCGCCGGACGAGGTGTACGGCCGCCTGCTGGACATGGGCGCTTCGATCATCCAGACCGACCGGCCCGAACTGCTGATCCGCTACCTCGAAGCGCAGGGACGGCGCAAATAACCGAGCGACATGAACAAATTACTGATCTGCATGGCCGTCGCATGCGTGACGGCCGTCAACGCCGCGGCGCAGAGTTTCTCGGCCGCGACCTACAACATCCGCCAGCTCAACGCCAAGGACACGGCCGAGGGCAACGGCTGGGAGCGGCGTCTCCCGGTGATCTCGTCGCTGATCCGGTTCCACGACTTCGACATCTTCGGGGCGCAGGAGGTCTTCCACAGCCAGCTGCAGGGCATGCTCGCGGCGCTGCCCGGCTACGATTACGTCGGCGTCGGACGCGACGACGGGGCCGCGGGCGGCGAATACTCCGCGATCTTCTACAAGCGCAGCCGCTTCCGACTGCTCGATTCGGGCCATTTCTGGCTCTCCGAAGACCCCTCGAAGCCCGGTAAGGGCTGGGACGCCAAATACGTCCGCATCTGCACATGGGGCCGGTTCTATGACAGACAGAGCCGTCAGCGGTTCTGGTTCTTCACGACCCACACCGACCACCGCGGCGAACAGGCTCAGGCCGAGAGCTGCCGCCTGATACTGGCGAAGATCGAAGAGTTGTGCCGCGGCGAGCGGGTCATCCTCACGGGCGACTTCAACGTGGGCGAGACGAGCCGGAGCTATGCGATCCTGCGCGACTCCGGCATCCTGTCCGACACCTACGACACGGCCGAAATCCGCTATGCCGAAACGGGCACCGAAAACTGGTTCGACCCCGACATCAAGACCTTCCGCCGCATCGACTACCTCTTCGTAACGCCGGGCTTCCGGGTGCTCCGCTACGGAATCCTGACCGACACCTACCGTTCGGAAAACCCGGACGGCGGGGAGCGGAAATTCCGGGCCCGGACTCCGTCGGACCACTTCCCCGTGCAGGTCGAACTGGAATTCACGAAGCGGTAACATTCCGATTAACCTGATGACGCAACCAACCTGCTTATGTCAATACTCTCATTTTTCAGAAAAAGCGCACCGGCGCCGCGCCTGCCGAAGGACGACGACGCCATGATGCGTCTCTACAAAAAACTCCGCTGGCAGAGCTTCATCGCCGGCACCGTCGGCTACAGTCTCTATTACGTCTGCCGCACGAGTCTCAACGTGGTGAAAAAGCCCATCCTCGAAAGCGGGGCGCTGGACGCCACGCAGCTGGGCGTCATCGGTTCGGCGCTGCTGTTCGCCTATGCCATAGGCAAATTCGTCAACGGCTTTCTCTCCGACCACAGCAACATCAAGCGCTTCATGGCGGCCGGACTGTGCGTCTCGGCCGTCGCCAACCTGCTGGTCGGGGTGCTGGGGTTCGCGGGCGGCGCGGGCTTGGCGGGCAACATGACGCTGTTCGTCGCCTTCGCCGTGATGTGGGGCGTCAACGGATGGGCGCAATCGATGGGCGCACCGCCTGCGATCATCGCGCTGTCGAGGTGGTATCCCCTGAGCAAACGCGGCACTTACTACGGTTTTTTCAGCGCCAGCCACAACCTCGGCGAATTCCTGTCGTTCCTCTTCGTCGGGGCCGTCGTCGGCATCTTCGGCTGGCAATGGGGCTTCGTCGGCTCGTCGGTGGCGGGCGTGTTGGGCGTAGCGGTGATCGTCTTCCTGCTTCACGACACCCCTGAATCCAAAGGATTGCCTCCGATCGAGGTGCTGACCGGCGAGGAGTCACCCGGACAGAGCCATGACCACGGTTCGACCTCCGACTTGCAGCGTTCGGTCATCCGCAATCCCTTCGTCTGGGTGCTGGCCCTGTCGAGCGCCTTCATGTATGTCTCGCGCTATGCCGTCAACGGTTGGGGCGTGCTGTTCTTGCAGGAGGTCAAGGGCTACTCGCTGGCTCTGGCCACACAGGTCATTTCGGTCAACGCGCTGCTGGGCATCGTCGGGACGGTCTTTTCGGGCTGGTTGTCCGATACGCTGTTTCACGGACGCCGCAATGTGCTGGCCTTCGGTTTCGGCGTGCTGAATACCGTCGCGCTGTGTCTGTTCCTCTATTCGGGCGACGGCATACTCGTCAACATGCTGAGCATGGTGCTCTTCGGTATGGCAATCGGCGTGCTGATCTGCTTCCTCGGAGGTTTGATGGCCATCGACATCGTACCCCGCGAGGCAACCGGCGCGGCCCTGGGCATCGTCGGCATGGCCAGCTACATCGGCGCGGGGTTGCAGGACATCGTGAGCGGGTGGCTCATCAACGAGGGAAAAACGGTCGTCGACGGCGTCGCTCGCTACGATTTCGAGGCCGCAGCCCTCTTCTGGATCGCGGCCTCGGCCCTTTCGTTCATCCTCGCGCTATGCGTGTCGAAGCGCTCGCATATCTGAAAATTTCCAACTGAAAATATTAACCGAAACAATTGATTGAATGGCAAATTTAGACAAGTCGAAAAATCATTCGATTTTTGGGCGGCCGTTTTCTCGCCTTGGCTTAGTCCGAGTAAGTCAGGCTCTGCACTCGACTTTACGAAAACGCTGCTCCTCATTCCGCCGCTTTACAGCCGGCGTGTTGGCAACGTTGGCTTTGGCGACGGCCGACACGGCTTTCGCCTTCAACGCCCTGTCGAAACCGCAACTCCCGCCAAAACCTTCGACGGCGAAGTCCGGGTCCGGTACGGCTGCTCCGGCACCCTCCGCACAGCGTTCGCAACCCTCCGCATCGTCGGACAAGACGGTAACCGTAACGGGTATCGTCCGCGACGAGGCTGGCAAACCGATGTCCGGTGTGGGTGTTATCGTCAAGGGCATGCTCACGGGCACGGTGACGGGTACCGACGGCTCCTATGCACTCAAGGCGCGTCCCAACGACGAGCTGTCGTTCAGCTTTCTCGGCTATAAGACGCAGGAGGTCTTCGTGGGCAGCAAATCGACCATCGACATCACACTCGTGGACGAGGCGCAGGCCATCGACGGGGTCGTCGTCACGGCTTTGGGCCTCAAACGCGACGAGAAATCGCTCGGCTACGCCGCCTCCAAGGTCGACGGTGACGTCCTCGCATCATCCGCGACATCCACCAACTGGCTCTCGGGTTTGACGGGACAGGTTGCCGGACTGACATTGCAGCAGACAGGTGCCGGCGCGGGCGGTTCGATGCGCGTCACGCTTCGCGGCGAGTCATCGCTCGACCTGAGCAACAACGGAGCGCTGTTCGTCATCGACGGCGTGCCGATGTTCAACACCTCGTCGGGCATGGGCGAGTCGGCGTATGCCATCGACTACGGCAACGGTACGGGCGACATCAACCCCGACGATATTGACAACATCACGGTGTTGAAGGGCCCTGCGGCCACGGCTCTCTACGGTTCGGAGGCCGCCAACGGTGCTATAGTCATCACCACCAAGTCGGGTGACAAGGAGGACGGCAACGTCAGCGTGACCTTCTCGTCGGATTTCGTCGCCGAGGTCGTCAATACGTCGCCTGATTTGCAGTACGTCTATGGCCAGGGCGGTACCAAAGGACACGATACGTTCCATTACGGCGAGCCGGTCGACGGCAACGAGGTTACGACCACCGACGCTACATCGTGGGGTCCCAAGATGGACGGTACGCCTTACTACCAGTTCTACGATGAGAAGCGCGGTATCGGCCTCGATCAGAACGGTCTGCGCGTCAAGACGCCGTTCGTCAGCTACGGCAACTGGTTCAAGGACTATTTCAAAACGGGTTGGACAACGACCAACTCGCTGTCGCTGTCGGCCAAGCTCAACCGCAATAACTCGATGCGGCTCTCGATATCCGACACGCGCAGCGAGTCGATTACACCCAACTCACCCGCCATGCGACAATCGATAAAGCTCAATTCGCATAACAAGGTCAACAATTGGCTGTCGATGAATACGTCGATCACTTACTATCGCCGCGATTGCGACAACCTGCCGCAAATGGGTTACGGCCAAGCGTCGGTCATGTACTCGCTGTGGTGCATGGCGCCCAACATCAACATGGACTGGGCACGCGATTACTGGATCGATCCGGGCGTGCAACAGAATGCCAACCTGACGGGCGCCAAGAACAATCCCTATTTCGTGGCCTACGAATGCCTCAATACGCTCGACCGCGACCGCATCTTCGGAAACACGTCGCTCGACCTGCATCTCTACAAAGGTCTCGACCTGATGCTGCGCGGCGGTATCGATTTTTCGCGCGACCACCGCACCATGCGCCAGCCCAAAAGCTCCTATTCGCAGCGTTACGGCATGTATCGTGAGGGAAATGTCAGTTCGTTGCAATTGAGCACGGACTTTCTGCTCAAGTACGGCCGCAAGTTGGGCGCCGGATTCGACATGAAGCTCAATTTCGGCGGCAGCATCATCAACCGCATGTTCCGCGAAACAACCCAAACGGCCGAGCAGCTCAAACAACCCGGCG
>ENA-UESS01000601-UESS01000601.1-human-gut-metagenome-genome-assembly--contig:-NODE-601-length-15735-cov-18.608124_pt1 | contig 15735 bp, 9 predicted proteins | sample MGYA00243004_ERZ508005 | MGnify/ENA primary metagenome ERZ508005 (study PRJEB26167, sample SAMN06115471) | human gut metagenome | host: Homo sapiens | place: China:Guizhou | collected 2016-06-29...
TTTGAGGACAACTACACCATCGTCACCGAGAAGCACACCTTCACCGCTCCCTTCGTCAACGCCGAGGAGACCCAGTATCTCTGCATCGAGGACCACTACACCAATGGCCGTCCTCCGCTGGAGCTGGGCGGTGTTCTGTACTGCGACCGCGAGACCGTCGATAAGATCGAGAAGATGAAGGTCTGCACCTGCCTGAACCCGCTGCACACCGCCATGTCCATCTATGGCTGCATGCTGGACTACACCCTCATCTCTGCCGAAATGGCCGATGAGGACCTGCGCCCCTTCATCCAGAAGATCGGCTACATCGAGGCTATGCCCGTCGTCGTCGATCCGGGCGTCCTGAACCCCTATGAGTTCATCGGCGCGGTCATCAACCGCCGCCTGCCCAACCCCTTCATGCCCGACGCACCTCAGCGTATCGCTACCGATACCTCCCAGAAGCTGGCCATCCGCTTCGGCGAGACCATCAAGGCTTACGAGGCCCGCGGCCTGGACAAGAGCAATCTGGTCCTGATCCCGCTGGTGCTGGCAGGCTATGCCCGCTACCTGAAGGGCATCGACGACAACGGCAAGGCCTTTGAGATCTCGCCCGATCCGATGCTGGCCGAGCTGCAGGCCATCGTGGCTCCGCTGGAAGTCAAGGAAGGCGAGCAGGACTTCAGCTGCCTGAAGAACCTGTACAGCCGTGCCGACATCTTCGGTGTGGACCTGTATGCGGTCGGTCTGGGTGAGCAGATCGAGGGCATGGTCAAGGAGCTGTACGCTGGCAACGGCGCAGTCCGCAAGACTCTGCACAAGTACGTCGTCGCCCGCTGAGCGCTGACATCCTCTTTTTAAGTTAAGCTATCTTCGTCCCCACGCTGCGTTTTGCTTTGCCGCAGCGTGGGATTTTTTATACCCTCTCAGTCTCGCTTCGCTCGCCAGCTCCCCCGATGGGGGAGCTTTTGTGCTGTATATGTTGCCGCTGCGGCAAAACCTCGCCCTTCGGGAGAGGTGGCAGCGCGTGAGCGCTGACGGAGAGGGTGGAATTTCCGGCAAATGCCTTTACTTATAGCCGATTTTTTGCCATAATAAGAAAAAACGGAACCGGGAGGAGACCAGCATGAAGGTCATGATCTTTGACGTGGGCGGCACCGAGATCAAATACTCGGTCATGGACGATGCGATGAACCGGTACGAGTCCGGCAGCATCCCGACGCCCAGCGACAGCCAGCCGCACTTTCTCGAAACGTTGGCGCAGCTCTACCGCCCCCACAGGGACGAGGTGGACGGCATCGCACTGAGCCTGCCCGGCTTCATCGACGCCGAGCACGGTGTGGTCCTGGGCGGCGGTGCGCCCTCCATCATCTATAACATCGGCACTCCGGTGGGCCCGCGCCTGGCCGAGCTCTGCGGCTGCAAGGTCTGGATCGAAAACGACGGCAAAGCAGCTGCCATTGCCGAGCTGCAGCGTGGTGCGCTGCAGGGGTGCAGCAACGCGGCGGTGTTCGTCATCGGCACCGGCGTGGGCGGCGGTCTGATCGTCAACGGCCAGCTGGTGCGCGGCCGGGACTTCACCGCGGGCGAGTACAGCTTCATGAACACCAACGCCGACGCCTGGAGCGACAGCAAAAAGACGATGGCCGGCCAGTGCAGCACCTCCGCGCTGCTGGATGCCTACCGGGTGCGCAGGCAGCTGCCTGCCGATGCCCCGATGAACGGCAGGCTCTTCTTTGATGCGGCCAACGCAGGGGAGCCGGAGGCGCTGGAAGTGCTGGAAGCCTTCTGCAGGGCGGTGGATGTGCAGATCTACAACCTCAGCGTCCTGCTGGACCTCGAAAAGGTGGCCATCGGCGGCGGCATCAGCGGCCAGCCCCTCCTCATCGAGACCCTCGACCGGGTATATGAGGAAAAGATCCTGAAGGGCCATCCCTTCAGCGAGGAGCAGGCCCGCAGCCTGCCCCGGCCGGAGATCGTGCCCTGCGCGTTCCACAACGAAGCCAACCAGATCGGTGCGCTGGTCAGCTACCTCAACGCATTTTACCCGCAGAAATAAAGTGCCCAGAGCAGCTGTTTTTCGATGGTTTGTATTTCTGGCTTGAAGCAAAGCGAAAAATGGTGTATTATAATGGGTATTGAATCATGAGCAGTACCGGGCGGTTTGGCCCGGATGAAGGGGGAACTCCACCATGGCTGATAAAAACTTTTTGACCGAGATCATCGACGCCGACCTCGCCGAGGGCAAGGTCAGCGAGATCCATACCCGTTTCCCGCCGGAGCCCAACGGCTACCTGCACATCGGCAGCGCCAAGGCGATCTATATCAACTGGTCCATCGCAAACCAGTACGGCGGCAAGTTCAACCTCCGCCTCGACGACACCAACCCCGCCCGTGAAGGGGAGGAGTATGTCAACAGCATCATCGAGGACCTGCACTGGCTGGGTGCCGACCCCAACGGCGGCATCTTCTACGGCAGCGACTACTTCGACAAGTGCTATGAGTATGCCGAAAAGCTCATCCTCGAGGGCAAGGCATATGTCGATGACCTGACCCGCGACGAGATGCGCGAGTACCGCGGCAGCGACGCAGGCAAGCCCTCCCGTCCCTCTCCGTGGCGCGACCGCACCCCGGAAGAGAACCTCGACCTCTTCCGCCGGATGCGTGCAGGCGAGTTCAAGGAGGGCGAAAAGACCCTCCGCGCTAAAATCGACCTCGCCAGCCCCAACATGAATATGCGTGACCCGGCCATCTACCGTATCAAGTACGCCGAGCATCACCGTCAGGGCAATAAGTGGTGCATCTACCCGATGTACGACTTTGCCCACCCCATCCAGGACGCCATCGAGGGCATCACCCACAGCATGTGCAGCCTGGAGTTCGAGAACCACCGCCCGCTGTACAACTGGGTCATTGAGAACATCTTTGGCACCGCCTTCCCCAAGCAGCGCGAGTTTGCCCGCCTGAACATGACCAACACGGTCATGAGCAAGCGCTACCTGCGCGAGCTGGTGGAAATGGGCATCGTGGACGGCTGGGACGATCCCCGCATGCCCACCCTGTGCGGCCTGCGCCGCCGCGGCTACACCCCCACCTCCATTTTCACCTTTGTGCGGGAGGCCGGCATCTCCAAGTCCGACAACCTGATCGACATGCGCCAGCTGGAGGCCTGCATCCGCAGCGAGCTGGACCTGACCGCCCAGCGCCGCATCGCCGTGCTGGACCCGGTCAAGCTGATCGTGGACAACTACCCGGAGGACAAGACCGAGTACTTTGACGTGGCCAACAATCCCAACCGCGAGGCCAACGACACCACCACCCGCAAGGTGGCCTTTACCCGCGAGCTGTGGATCGAGAACGAGGACTTTGCCGAGGTGCCGCCTCCCAAGTTCAAGCGCCTGACCCTCGGCGGGGAAGTCCGCCTGATGGGTGCCTACATCGTCAAGTGCACCGGCGTGGACAAGAACCCGGACGGCAGCATCGCGGCCATCCACTGCACCGCCGACCTGGAGACCGGCAACGGCAACCCCGCCGACGGCCGCAAGGTCAAGGGCACGATCCATTGGGTCAGCGCTGCCCACTGCATCGACGCTGAGGTGCGCCTGTACGACAAGCTGTTCACCGAGGCCAACATGAACGCCATCCCCGAGGGCAGCGACTACAAGGACTACCTGAACCCGGAGAGCGTTGTGGCCTGCACCGGCTGCAAGCTGGAAGAGAGCCTGAAGGACGCCAAGCCCGGCGACAAGTTCCAGTTCGTGCGCACCGGCTTCTTCACCCCGGACAGCAAGAACCCCGGCGTGTACAACCGTGTGGTCACCCTGCGCGACAGCTTCAAGCCTGCAAAGTGAAAAAATCAACCCGTCAAGTCAAAAGGAGCATCTGATTTTTTATGAAAAAGACAATGACCCGCAACATCGTCATCATGGCCATCGTCACTGTCATCATGGCAGTGGTGCTGAGCCTGTACATCAAGAACACCGGCACCGTGCCCGCTGCCGACAACGCCGCCAACCTGACCGACGGCACCTACACGTCCAGCGCACAGGGCTGCCTGAGCGAGGTGGCCGTCACCGTCACCGTCACCGGCGGCAAGGTGACCAATGTGGCCATCGACGCTTCCGGCGAGACCCCGGACCTGGGCGGCAAGGCTGCTGAGACCCTGGCAGATGAGCTGACCAAGACCGGTTCCACCAACGGCGTGGATGCCGTGGCCGGTGCTACCATGACCAGCAACGCCGTCTTTACCGCAATGGACGATTGCCTTGCACAGGCAGGCAATGCAGCATCCAACCTGAAGGACGGCACCTACACCTCCAGCGCCAAGGGCTGCCTGAGCGATGTGGAGGTCACCGTGACTGTTTCCGGCGGCAAGGTGAGCGAGGTGGCCATTGATGCTTCCGGCGAGACCCCGGAGCTGGGCGGCGCTGCTGCCGAGACCCTGGCAGATGCCTTGACCAAGGCTGGTTCCACCAACGGCGTGGATGCCGTTTCCGGCGCGACCATGACCAGCGAGGCCGTGTTCACTGCCATGGACGACTGCCTGAGCCAGGCCCAGTAAGACAAGAACGCAGAATGCCCCGTGGGTGACCGCCCACGGGGCATTTTTTGATGGATGCACGCACCCGGATGCAAAAACGCCGTCCGCAGGGAGATTCTCTGCGGGCGGCACTGGTTTTTATGGGGTCGGGGGTTCAGGCTGCATCAGACCGCACGGCCGGCGTCGTTGCCGCCGCGGATGGCCAGAGCGATGTTGAAGGGATTGGCGCAGTCGCCGATGGTGTACACTTCCTTGCAGTCGATGCCGTCCACCAGACTGGTGTTGGGCAGCATGTCGGCACCGTTGACGATGGCGTCGCACTTGATGTTCATCTCCACACCGCTGTCCAGCGTGAGGGTGGCCACATTGCCGCTGACCGTCTTGATGGCGGACTGCGGATAGGACTTTACGCCCAGAGCGTACAGGGCGGTGGTCATCATTCGCATGGCGTGCTGGGACTGCTGCATGTCGAACTCGGAGGCCGGGTTCGGGGTGACGATGGTCACGTTCTTCTTGTGCACGGTCAGCCACAGGGCGGCGTCAAAGGCCTGCGCGTTGGAGCCGTAAACGATCACGTTGTTGCCCATCTCGGTGAACATGAAGTTGTCCATCTCCACCACGGGGGCGCTGCCGTCACCGTCCACGGTCAGGGTGTCGCGCAGGCCGCCGGCGGCCAGGATGACGGCATCCGGTGCTTCGGAGTGGATGAGCTCCTGGGTGACCTCGGTGCCGGTCTTGACTTCCACACCGTTCAGCTCCAGCTGACGGATCAGGTAGTTCTTCAGGTCGGCCAGATTCTCATGGGGGCCCTTGACGGAAGCAGCAAAGTCCAGCATGAAGCCCAGGGCACCGCGCTTCTCGTACAAGGTCACGTTGTGGCCGCGGGCAGCTGCGATGCGGGCAGCCTCCATGCCGGCGGGGCCGCCGCCGATGACCATGACCTTCTTGGAGGTGGCTGCAGGCTCCAGCTCGTAGGTAGCGGGGCCGCCCTCGCGCATCACGCGCTGGGTCAGGGCGTTCACACGGCAGTAAGCCATCTGTGCGTTGGCCTCGTTGCTGCCGATGTGGCAGTGCAGGCAGCGGGTGCAGGGTGCGATCTCGTCAATGCGGCCTTCCTTGAGCTTGTTGACGTACTCCATGTCCACGGTCAGGGGGCGGGTCATCAGGAAGAAGTCGGCCTTGCCGTCCTCCAGAGCCTGCTCGAAGAAGTCGGGTGCGTGGGCGGGATCGTTGTAAGTGACAACGCCGCAGGGGATAGACAGCGCCTTTTTATACTCGGCGGCAACGTTCAGGCCGATGCCGCAGCCGCTGGTGTTGCCGATCAGCATGCCCTGCCAGTTCTTGCTGAAGTCGTACTGGGTGCCGAAACCGGTGCAGCCCTCGATGCCGTTCAGGATGAAGTACAGGTCGGCACCGAACTGGGCAACGTGGTGGCCCAGGGGTCCCAGACGCAGGTGCATGGAGTCGCACCCGGCCTGCTCGAACAGCTTGGCGGCGGCAATGCCTTCTTCCATGGTCATGGCCAGGGTGTGCGGGGTGGTGACGGCAGAATCCAGCGTCATCATGGTGGGGTTGTTGGAGATGTTGTCGTTTTCTTCGATGCAGTTGATCAGGATCTGCATGTTGAAGTCCGGGCCGCACTCCTTTTTCACACCCTCGATGATCTCGGTGATGAAGCGGGCACGGTTTTCGATGGAGCCGATGCCGTACTCGTCGGTGCGGGTGTTGTGGAAGCGGGACAGGAAGTGTGCGGGCATATTGAAGCCGGCGCAGTTCAGTTCCACGCAGTCAAAGCCCATCTGCTGCAGACCCTTGGCGACCTCCACAAAGTGTGCCTGCTTGGCGTGGATGTCGTCAATGGTCATGTCATTCTCGCCCATGCCGAAGCCGGACATCTGGTAGCCCATCTTGGCACCGTACTTGTGGCACTCGTCCACCAGCTTCTGGCCAAAGGCCAGGGTGTCGGCGTCGTAGGAGCCGCCTTCCGGGACCTCCAGCGCTGCGATGGTCTCCACATAGATCAGGGCCACGCCGCCCTTGGCCAGGTTGACGTAGTAGGTGAGCAGCTCATCGGTCAGACCGGCCAGATAGGTGGCGGAACCGGCAGCGGACTTGACCATGCGGTTGGAAATTTCCATAGAGCCGATGGTCAGGGGGCTGAACAGCGTGGTCAGCTCCTTGGTGTTGGAGCGGAACTCGCTCTCGTCCAGCTGAGGGTTGATGGAGGCGGTGTAGAGCTTGTCGGTTGCCGGAGCGGCGGCAGCGGGGGTGGTGGTGCCTTCGGCGGCGGACCCGGCCGCAGAGGCAGCAGCGGAGGAGGCGGGGGCTTCGGTCTTGGAACAGCCGTTCAGCAGGCCCAGACCGGCGATGCCGGCGGCACCGGCAGCAACCTTCATGAAGTTGCGGCGAGAGATGTTTGCCATGATGTGTTCTCCATTCTTTTTCGTTCTTCTGTGTTTGGTACTTCTTCTTTCGCGGCACATTGATTGTGTTTTCACAAACGATGTGGTATAATTATAAACCCTGTAGCAAATACATGGTCAATACAGAAATGGTAACAAAAAGGTGACGGAATATCTATGAAAATCCACGAACTGGCGCACCTGTCCGGCGTCAACCCGGAAACCATCCGCATGTACCGGCAAAAAGGCCTGCTGCACCCGGCAAGGCTTGCCAACGGGTACTTTGATTATTCGGCCTGCAACCTCTATGAGCTGATGTTTGTGCGCAAGCTGCGGGGCGCGAATCTGGGGCTGGAGACCATTGCGTCCTTTTATGCGGAGGATGGGCAGGCCGGTGCGCTGCGGAACATGAAGCAGGAGATCCGTGCACTGGAGGAAGCCATCCGGGAGCTGGAGCAGCGCAAGAAGCAGCTCATGTCCACACTGGGACACTATGTGCTGTTCTCCAACCAGCCGCAGCAGGTGCAGGAATTGACCCTGCGTTCGGAGTGCTGGTTCGTGCCGCTGGAGCTGGAACCGGCGGACAGCGTGTGCCGACGGTGGATGGAACACGCGGATGCTTTGTTCACCGGCATCCGCATCGCCCCGGCATATCTGGAACAGCCGATGCAGCAGGTGCCTTATACGATGGAGCTGGGAGCCTACACCGAGGACCTGAAGCGTCTGAAGCTGCCCTTGCCGCCGCAGGCCCGCCGGATGCCCGGCGGCACCTACCTGAGCAGCTTTCTGGAAGCGGAGACCGACGGCACCCTCCGGGGCGGTCAGCTGCAGCCGGTGATCGACTATGCAGCGGCCCACCACTACCGGTTCTGCCCGGAACAGGGAGCCTTCCTCTACTGCCTGAATGGTGGGGAAGAGGCGCTGCAGCTGGTGTTCTGCTTTCAGGTCCGGGTAGAACCGGAAAACGGATAAAACAAAAGTGCCGCCCGCAGGGAATGCTCTCTGCGGGCGGCGCTGGTTTTATGGGGCGTGCACGGGTGCGTCTTTGCGGATCTATGAAAAACGGAATGATGCGAAAAAAGGTGACAAGCAGCTGTCCGGCATGGTATACTCGATGCAGCACTTCCGCGCAGAAAAAAGGAGCTGCCCCGCACAGGGGGCAACTCCCAAAAGAAGAAAAAGAAGAAACGTGATGGAATGGCTCAGGCATCCAGAGCCGCGATGATCTCGTTGGCGGCCAGCACACCGGAACCCAGTGCCAGACCCACGGAAGAACCCGGGTTGTCGTAGTACGGCATGGAGTACATGCTGCCGTTATCGACACCGGCCACATACAGTCCCTCAATGGGCTCGTTGTTTTCGTCCAGAGCGCGCAGGGAAGCATCTACCTTGATGCCGCCGTTGGTGCCCCACGCACTGGGAACGTACTCGAAGATATAGAAAGGCGCAGCAGCCACCGGCTTGAGGAAGGTAGCAGACTTGTAGAACTCTTCGTCCTTGCCGTTTGCGCAATAGTCGTTGTAGTTCTTCACGGTTTCGGCCAGGTGTGTCAGACCGAAGTGGTCCGCCAGCTCTTCGATGGTATCGGCCTTGTAAGCCCACCCCTCGGCAATGGCCTGCTCCAGATGCGCATCGGCATTTTCCGGGGTAGTCTTGTAAGCGTCTGCTTCAGAACCGGCCACCCATTCTGCCGGGCTGCCCAGATAGGCATAGATGCCCTGGTTCATTACGCCGTTGTAATAGTCGGAATCCATCACACAGTAGGCCTTGCCTTGACGGATCAGCGCTTCGCCGCCAATGGCCAGCGGGAAACGGGCTACCTGCTCTTCGTTGATGAAGCGCTCGCCGTTGCTGTCGGTGTACAGGCCGCCGAACAGCCAGTAGCCATAGTGCTCGTTCTTGTTCAGCCACTCTTCGGTAAACGGCCAGCCGGTGGTGGAGGGAGCTACGGCACCGCATTCGTTGCCCAGCACGGCAAAGATGCGGTCATCCACGCCGCCGGCCTTGTGGGCCAGCTCGATGCCGGTGCCGTCGCTGGAGGTGTTGCCCAGGGCCAGAACCGGGGTGTTCAGATACTTCTTCTGCATCTTGGTGCTGCCGATGAAGCCGCCGGTGCAGACGATGGAAGCTTTGGCGTTCACGGCGATGACGTCCTTGCCGGAAGCAGCCTTCAGGCCAACGACCTTGCCGTCCTCCAGGATGGGCTCCTTGGCTTTGGCATTATAGATGAACTGGCCGCCATTGGCTTCGATCTCGTTTACGATCGGAGCAATGCGCTCTTCGCCTTCGGACACGATGAAGTGGCGGGCGCGGAAGCCGTTGTCGTAGGCGTCCGGCCACAGATACATTTCAATGCCCAGATCCTGCATGTCATCAATGGCCTTGCCGGTGCAGGCCAGCACCTTGCGCAGCAGGCGGCCGTTCACAGCCGTGTTGGTAAAGTTGTACATATGGGTGAACAGAGTGTCCAGCGAAACCCATGCATTCTCTTCCTTCTGCATCCGGGTCTCGCAGGCGGCGGGGCCGCCGCACATGGAGAAGTTGGAACCGTTGGCATTGGCAGAGCACTCCAGCACGATGACCTTCTTGCCCGCGCGGGACAGATTCAGGGCGGCCATCAGGCCGGCAGCACCGGCACCGGCAATGACTACGTCGGCATCGTAGGTGATGGTAGGCTCGCCCAATGCTTCGTCTGCGGCGTCCTCTTCGTCTACCTTGATCTGCACCGGTTCGCCCTTAGCCTGCGCAATACAGGCATCTGCAGCGGTTTTGATGGCCTTGGAAGTGATGGTTGCACCGCTGACGTTGTCCACCTCGGTGCCCTGGGCCTTGAGGATGGCCTCGGCAAAGTGGTCGCCCTGGGCACCGCCGATGTTGGCGGTCTCCTGAGAAACATCCACCTTCACATCGGTGATGGTGTTGGCGTCAAAGGTCATGGTGACGGTCACGGTGCCCATGCCGGTGGCGGTGGCACTGTAGGTGCCGGGCACATACAGGCCGGCTGCACTGGAAGCGGTGCTGTCGGCAGACTTGCCGCAGGCAGTCAGGCCCAGCGCAGCAGCACCCAGCGCGCCCACAGCAGCGCGCTCAAGGAATTTGCGGCGGGAAATGTGGCTCATGTTTTTTCTCCTTCAAAATGATTCTCAAAAGCCTTGTCAGGCTTTTCACGAAGACTATTGTAAACCTTCAAGTACCATGAAGGTCAAGCGAAAAGGATGTTTTGGCATGAAAAGGTTAAAGGATGGGACCATCCGCTACCGTATCAACGAGTTTTCCAATATGACCGGCATTCCGCCTGCAGTCATCCGCTATTACGAAACACAGGGCTATCCCTTTCCCAAGCGGGAAGCCAACGGTTACCGCATGTTTCAGGTGGAGGATGCCTACCGGCTGAATATGTTCCGCTCCATCCATGCGCGGGGGTTCTCGGTGGGGGAGAGCATTGCCCTGATGAAAGATACACCCCGGCAGGAACTGCGGGACTGTCTGGCGGAAAAACGGAAAGCGGTCGACCTGGAAATCGAACGAATGCGTCAGCGCCGGAACTGGATCGACGAGAGCATCCACCTGCTGGAACTGCGTGCCAAAGAGCCGGATGCGGTGTGGGAAGCACAGGTGGAAGAAACGCTGTATCATCCGGCGTCCATTGAAAATGACTACACCATTGCGCAGGACAATGCCGGGGTGCGGATCGCCTGGGACGAGCGGGTGGGTGTGACCAGGTATGTGGGCATCTGCAGCGGAGAAGAGTTTGCGGCAGGCCGACCGGCCGGGATCGACGCCGGGTGTGCGGCATTCCTCTCGGATGCGGAGCGTTTTGACCTGCCGCTGGACGAAACGGTACGCCGCCTGCCGATGGGAAAATGCGTCTGCTTTTTTGCCGATTCGGCAGACCGGGACGATCTCCGGCTGGAACAGCACCCGGTGGTGCGGGAATATCTGGAACGGGCGCATCTGAAAGCGGCAGGAGATGTACTGCTGTATTATCTGATGCTCTATATTGAAGAAGACGGTGAAGACCTGGCTGTTGCCTGCCTGCCGGTGCAGCAGGCATAAAACAAAGCGCCGCCTGCAGGGAATGCTCTCTGCGGGCGGCGCTGTCGGTTCCGTTCAGGAAATGGGAGAAGTGCTTACAGGGCGAAGTAACGCTTTGCGTTGTCGAAGCAGATGCCCTTGACGATCTTCTCCAGAGCCTTCTCGTCGTTGGGGTACTCGCCATCCTCGACCCACTGGCCGATCAGGTTGCACAGGATGCGGCGGAAGTAGTCGTGGCGGGTGTAGCTCAGGAAGCTGCGGCTGTCGGTGAGCATGCCCACGAAGTTGCCCAGCAGGCCCAGGTTGGCCAGGCTCTTCATCTGGTTCTCCATGCCGATCTTCTGGTCGTTGAACCACCAGGCAGAACCGTGCTGGATCTTGCCGGGCACCTCGCTGCTCTGGAAGCAGCCCAGGATGGTGCCGATCTGCTCGTTGTCGGCGGGGTTCAGGCTGTAGATGATGGTCTTGGGGCACTCGTCGGTGTCGTTCAGGGCGCTGAGCAGGCTTGCGATCTGGCCGCCGCAGGTGGTGGTGTTGATCATGTCAAAGCCGGTGTCGGGGCCCAGCAGGGCGTTCATCTTGCGGTTCACGCCGCGCAGGCAGTTGTAGTGGATCTGCATAGCGATGCCCAGGCGGTGGTACTGCTTGCCCAGGTGGATCAGGATGTAGGTCTGGTACTTCTCCGCCTCTTCCACGGTGCAGCTCTCGCCGGCCATCACCTTCTGGTAAATGGCGTTGACCTCTTCCTTGGTGGCCTCACGGTAGGGGATGTAGTCCAGGCCGTGGTCGGAAGCGCGGCAGCCCATCTCGGCAAAGAACTCGATGCGCTTGGTCAGGGCATCGGTCACGCAGTTGATGCAGGCCAGCTTTTCCTTGCCCACAACGGCAGCCAGCTTGCCCATGTACTCAGCGAAGCCGGGCTTGTTGATGTTGATGGCCTTATCGGGGCGGAAGGAAGGAGCCACGGTGAACTTGATGGTGGGATCTTCCTTGATCTTCTTGTGCCAGTACAGGTCGTCGATGGGGTCATCGGTGGTGCCGATGAAGGCCACGTTGCTCTGCTCGATCAGGCCGCGGACGGTCAGCTTGGGATCATGCTGCAGCTTGTCGTTGCACAGGTTCCACACTTCCTCGGCGGTGTCGCCGTTCAGCACGCCGTCGTAACCAAAGAAGGTGTGCAGCTCCAGGTTGGTCCAGTGGTACATCGGGTTGCCGATGGCCATGGGCAGGGCCTCGGCAAACTTCTGGAAACGCTCGCGGTCGGGCTTGTCGCCGGTGATGTACTCTTCGGGCACGCCGTTGGAACGCATCACGCGCCACTTATAATGGTCGCCGAAGTAGCTGCCGTCCGGGTTGCGGCCGCCCAGCCACACCTGAGCGATGTTGTCGAAGCGGCGGTTCTCGTAGATCTCGCGGGGCGGGATGTGGCAGTGGTAGTCGCAGATGGGCATGCCGGCTGCGTAGTCGTGGTACAGGTGCTGCGCGGTGGCAGACTGGAGCATGAAGTCCTTATCCATAAATGCTTTCATGGGTCGTTAACTCCTTTTCTGATCGGTGAATGAACGATTGTTTGTGAAATAATAGACAAACCTATATGCATCGGTGCGCCTGTCAGCTGTGACAGGCTGCCTTGCCCCTAGTATACCGAAAAATGAAGTTGTATACAACTGAAAAAGTGCCAAAATTTATCCTGAGGAATTGTGAAATCCGCTGGAAATACGCAAAACCGCCCTTTTTGCTCTAAAAAAGATACACAAACCACTTGACTTATTTGTATACAACAGCATAAAATAGGGGTATGAGACAGGGGCGTGTGGACCCCTGCATGATATGCTAAGCGACGATGCAAAAAGGAGAATACAGAGATGGAAACTTTGAACTACAAGGTTCTGGCTGAGACTGGCTACAACGGCTACATCCTCAAGGATGCCCCCGTCAAGGTCATGCAGTTCGGCGAAGGCAACTTCCTGCGTGCTTTCGTGGATTATTTCTATGATATCGCCAATGAGAAGGCTGGCTACAACGGCAAGGTCAAGCTGGTGCAGCCCATCGGCAACTTCCCCCAGATGGCGGACTGGATCAACGAGCAGGAGGGCCTGTACACCCTGTACCTGCGCGGCAGCGAGAAGGGCCAGAAGGTCGATGCCAAGCGCGTGATCTCCTGCGTGTCCGACTGTGTGTGCCCCTATGTGGACGGCAAGTGGGACGAAGTGCTGGCTCTGGCCCGCTCCGAAGAGCTGGAGACCGTTGTATCCAACACCACCGAGGCCGGCATTGCTTACACCCAGGGCGACAGCGCGTTCGACCAGGTGCCCCCCAACAGCTTCCCTGCAAAGCTGACCCGTGTGCTGTATGAGCGCTACAAGGCCTTCAACGGCGCTGCCGACAAGGGTCTGGTCATCCTGAGCTGCGAGCTGATCGACAACAACGGCAAGGAGCTGCAGAAGTGCTGCAACAACTACGCCAAGGACTGGAACCTGGACGCTGCCTTCATCGACTGGATGAACAACGCCAACACCTTCTGCTCCACCCTGGTGGACCGCATCGTTCCGGGCCGCATCCGTGACCCGAAGGAGCTGGCTGCGCTGGAAGAGGCCAACGGCTACCATGATACCGTGCTGGACGTCGGCGAAGTGTTCGGCGTCTGGGTCATCGAGGGCCCCGCAGGTCTGGAGGACAAGCTGCCGTTCAAGAAGGCCGGCGTCAACGTCATGGTCGTGCCCGATGTCACCCCCTACAAGAAGCGCAAGGTCCGCATCCTGAACGGTGCCCACACCGGTTTCGTTCTGGGCGCATACCTGGCCGGTTTTGACATCGTGCGTGACTGCATGCACAACGACACCGTCCGCGGCTTCATGAACAAGATGCTGCACGAGGAGATCATCCCCACCCTGCCGCTGGACAAGAAGGATCTGGAAGAGTTCGCTTCCGCCGTGGAGGACCGCTTCAACAACCCGTTCGTCAACCATGAGCTGATGAGCATTTCCCTGAACTCCACCTCCAAGTGGAAGGCCCGCAACATGCCGTCCTTCCTGGCCTACATCGACGAGCAGAAGAAGCTGCCCAAGTGCCTGACCATGAGCCTGGCTGCTTACATCGCCTTCTATTCCAACGACATCCAGGAGCGCACCGCGGACGGCCTGATCTGCAAGCGCCCCGCCGGCAACACCTACAAGATCCAGGATGACGCATGGGCTCTGGACTTCTACTATGCCCACAAGGATGACACCGCTGCCCAGCTGGTGCACGCTGTGCTGACCAACACCCAGATGTGGGATCAGGACCTGACCCAGATCTCCGGTCTGGAAGCCGCTGTTCTGGCCGATCTGGAGAAGATCCGCACCGAGGGCGCCGAGGCTGCTTACAAGAGCTGCCTGTGATCCGACAGAATAATTTTCCCGCACAAAAGAGGGCTGCTGCTTTGGGCAGCAGCCCTTTTGTGCTTTGATCGTCAATAAGGAGAACAACTATGCCGCAGGCAATTCATATCAGCCCCATCGATAACGTGGTCGTTGCCCTGCATCCCATTGCCAAGGGCACGCTGGTGGAAGTGGACGGCCTTGCCGTCACCGCTCTGGAGGACATCCCCCAGGGCCACAAGATGGCTGTCAAGCCCATCAAGAACGGTGAGAACGTCATCAAGTACGGCTTCCCCATCGGTCATGCCACCGCTGACGCCCAGCCGGGTACCTGGATGCACACCCACAACGTGCACACCAACCTGTCCGGTGAGGTGGAGTACAGCTACAACCCCGCCCCGGATCTGGCCCCGCTGCCCAAGGTGGAGCCGGAGACTTTCATGGGCTTCCGCCGCAAGGACGGCCGCGCTGCCATCCGCAACGAGATCTGGATCATCCCCACCGTGGGCTGTGTCAACGACATCGCCAAGAAGATCGTTGCCGATAACCAGGATCTGGTCACCGGCTCCATCGAGGGCCTGTACACCTTCACCCATCCCTTCGGCTGCAGCCAGACCGGCCATGACCATGCACAGACCCGCAAACTGCTGGCTGCGCTGGTGCACCACCCCAATGCTGCCGCTGTTCTGGTGCTTTCCCTCGGCTGCGAGAACCTGACCCACGAGCAGTTCCTGACCGAGCTGGGCGATTATGACCACGACCGGGTCAAGTTCCTGACCTGCCAGGACGTGGAGGACGAGTTTGCCGCTGCCCGCGATATCCTGAAGGAGCTGGCAGCCTACGCCGGTCAGTTCCAGCGTGAGCCCATCCCCGTGTCCGACCTGGTGGTGGGCATGAAGTGCGGCGGCTCCGACGGCCTGTCCGGCATCACCGCCAACCCCACCATTGGCCGCTTCTCCGACATGATGGGCCAGCGCGGCGGTTCCACCGTGCTGACCGAGGTGCCTGAGATGTTCGGTGCCGAGGGCTTCCTGATGGACCGCTGCATCAACCAGGAAGTGTTCGTCAAGGCTGAGCACATGATCAACGGCTTCAAGGAATACTTTATCAGCCACAATGAGGTGGTCTACGACAACCCCTCTCCGGGCAACAAGCAGGGTGGCATCACCACTCTGGAGGACAAGAGCTGCGGCTGTGTCCAGAAGGGCGGCACCGCTCCCATCATGGACGTCATCGGCTACGGTGACCCCGTGGTGACCAAGGGCCTGAACATGCTGTACGGCCCCGGCAACGACCTGGTGTCGGCCACGGCCATGACCGCCGCAGGCGCACACCTGATCCTGTTCTCCACCGGCCGCGGCACGCCGTTCTCGGCCCCGGCCCCCACCCTGAAGATCTCCACCAACACCCCGCTGGCCCA